>Ga0164294_10004922_pt1 | contig 11541 bp, 6 predicted proteins | sample GEODES005metaG_FD_111479 | JGI IMG/M metagenome (GOLD analysis project Ga0164294, IMG submission 111479) | Oligotrophic lake water microbial communities from Sparkling Lake, Wisconsin, USA - GEODES005 metaG | ecosystem: Environmental > Aquatic > Freshwater > Lake | place: USA: Sparkling Lake...
ACCCCCCCACCCCCAATTCCTCCTCTCCGCCACTTTTTGCGCTTTGTTTTGCACACTCCCAACGGAATCACAACCCAATCCATGGGCAACTTGTTCCAAAGAAAGCAGGCTGTGCCAGTTAAGCCATCGCCCGAGCCTTAGCCCAAACGTAGGCCCAAACGTAGGCCCAGCGAGTGCAACATTGTGTGGTGTGTATCCACACGAGGCTTCGCCCTGTCGTTTCCCCCTTCCCCTTCTTTGACGCCTCACCAAGAGAACGTTTACTGTATTCCTGCAGTTCAATCTTGCTCTGCACAGCGTAGTCACACAGCACAAGACACGCTGCTTCTGCTTCTGCTTCTGCTTCCACTTTTAATACCACACGTCTACCGTTCAAATAACAACGATTGCAACCCAAACCAAACAAATACATACCAAGCCATCCATTTTCTCCACAGAAGAGGGGGGGGGGGGGGGAATGAGGGTTATGAATAGAGTGTGACGCCTGTAAATGTTTGAGAGTGAAAATTCTTCCGTTAAAAGGGGAGCGGACAAAAAAAACCTGCGTAGGTTTTTTTTTCTTCCGCTCACATACACAATTTTTCTCCTCTGTGTTGCATTCCACAACTAAATCCAAACAACAGCAACCCCACGGAGCATGTCAGCCCCAGCCCCAGCCCCAGCCCCAGCCCCAGCCCCAGCCTCCAAGAAGCGCTTCTTGGACCACCCGACAGCCTCTGATGAGGAGAGTGAGAGGGGGCAAGACTGCCCGTGTACACCCCCAACCAAGCGGGTTTTTCCCGGGACACCCTACAACTCCCCCGTTGCAACGTCCAGCGGAGGTTCCGACACGGAGGTGGACACCCCCTCCCGAAGGCGCATTCCCATTAAGTTGCCAGAGGAAGTGGCGCCCCTGCTCATCGTCACCGACTTTTCAGCTGGCAACGACAGGGTCATCGACGCCTTGAAGCGCACGCGTGTTGCTGGGGACGTGGTTCGGGTGGAGGCCGGGTGGGACATCAAGGTGGCCCTGGACACACAACCCCGTGGTGTCCTGTTTCTGCTGCGCCACGAAGGTTCGCAGTTCACCATCGTCACCAACACCGGGGCAGAGGTAACGGTGGCAGACCACGACATGGTGAGAATGATCAAGTGCTCCAAGAATGGTGGCCTCTCCGTGGACTGTGTGCTGTTCATGGGGGTGGGCACCACGGACGTGGCCAAGCGAGTGGTGGCTGCCACCAATGTTCCCACCGCCCTGGGCCTGACCACCCCCGTGCCCGACAAGGACTACCCCTGCCGTCGCATCGTCAGAGACACCTTCCTCCTCGTCTCCTACGTCTTTGTCAAGAGCCTGCAAAAGGGGGCCAGCATTGCTAGTGCCACGGAGAACGCCAGGTTTGTCCTCCCCAACTTTCAGCTCCCCGGCAAGTACCTTCACCTGGCAGGCCACATGGAAACCACCACCATGATGAAGGCCGGGGGCTTTGTGAACCACTGCACCAAGACCCACGTCACCCGAGCGGATGTCAGCGCCTGGGTGCGCGAGGCTTGTGACATCAGGGATGGTGTGTTGCCCGAGCCCGAGCCCGAGGCACCTGCCGGAGCAGGAGCAGGGGCTGGGGTAGAACCGTACTACAACGACAGTGATGACGACAGTGTGTGACGTTGTGGTTTCCGTGTTTGCGTTCTCCGTTGTACTTTGTACTATGTACTCAACAATGCAAAACAAACTGTTCATTTCCAACACGTAGGTCGGTGGGTGGGTAAGGGGGGAGGGGGGAGGAAAGGAAAGGAAAGGAAAGGAAAGGAAAGAAAGTAAGGTAAATGCGAAGGGGTTGTTACGTTCTCGCACTCTCCACATCCATGTCTGTGAACCCTGCCCGGCTTCGATTGTTGAGGGAGTTCAACAACAGCCGGTTGCCAAACAGGTAGCTTACAAGCACCACGATGCCAGCCAGTGCCACCAAGCCCCCGAAAATGATGACAATGATCATGATGAGGGTGGAGGTGTCGGAGTCGGCAGGGTTTGGCTGTAGAATGAACTCAAAGAAGGGCGCAAACACGGGTGCCCGCAAGTCCCCCGACAGCACATAGTGCTTGGCGGCACCAAAGTCCTGGGCGTTGCCAGGGGACAGCACCAAGCCCGCGGTCGTCTCCCCGGGGGTTAGGGTCAGCAACTGGGCCAGACGCCCAGTGTCCGGGGTTTGCAACAGGTACAAGATTCCCCCGTAGCCAGCAGGGGCCCCCAGGGTCTGCACCCCAAACTGGTTCAACAGGAACGCAACGGCGTGGAGGGTGAAGGGCATTCCCGGAGACACCCAGTGGTCATGGTCCTCCACATGGAACCGGGTGAGGTTCAGGGAGAAGTCCAGGCCGGGGGCGGGCTCATTCAGGTGGGACGGGTCCATGCCCCCCAGGTAGGAGGCATTGAACAGGGCAATGAAGGCTAGGTTGTGACTGGAGGTGACATTGAAGTGGACCGAGGGCCCTTGTCCAGGAATGGCCAAGGCACACCCGGGTTCAAAGTCTGGCCCACCGTACGCGTAGGCACACTGGGCACCATAGGTTGCCAACCTGCTGGTGGTTAGGTCCAGCCAGGTGACGGGGGGTGTCCCCGGCACCACATCTAGCACCTCAATGGATGCAAGGGGGATGGTGGTGGTTGCATCCACGACCCACAACAACCATAGGGCCACACTCACACCCACCAAACTCAAACACGACATGTGTGCTCCCCCCTGCCGTGTCTCAACTTGTTGCTTGTGCCACCCATAAATTTTTCAACACGCACACAAATCACATATACGCATTTGATGGGGCTAAAGCGAGAGCTAAAGCGAGGGCAAGGGCAAAGGCACGGGCAAGGAATAGAACTGACACATCTACAGGTTGCTGTGGGCCCCAGCTACAGGGACTCCCACTGCTGCCGCGTGCATATCTTCGACTCCAGCTTCAGGTCTAATTCCGTTTCCCGTCCCCGTCCCCGTCCCCGTCCCCGTCCCCGTCCCCATCCCCGTCCCCTTTCTCGTTCCCTGTGAAGTTGACACGGAAGTGGGCGAAGACCCAGACTTAGACCGAGACTTGCTTCTACCCCTGTTTTGCACAGGAGGCCCACCCGCTTTCAGCGCATCCATGTCTTGTCCATCCACGGACCCACTGCCGTTTTCAACAACACCCCCACGTAGCTCACGCCACACCCGGTACCCCATTCCCGCACCCAGGGCCAGGGCGCTCACACCACACAACCCCTGAAACACCAACAACAACACCTCGTCAGTCAGAAGCCGTTGTGGGGTCAGGGAGAAGGGCAAAAATGGGTCCGTGAGCAAGAACCGAAACACGGGCAGGACCTTGGGTATACACGTGGGCGCCATGTGGCCCTCCCCTACATCAAACCCCAGGGACGCCACCCCATGGAACTGAGACACATTAGCAACCGTCAGGCCCAGCCCCGTGGACGCCTGATCCGAAAAGGCCTGCAGCACCCGCTGCGCCGCCTGCCCTGAGGTGTTCACTAGGTACAGCACCCCACCCATGTCCTTGGGCATGCCCAGAGCCTGTACCACGGAGGCCTCCAGCAACCACACGGTGGTGTCCACCACGACCCTGTCCATGGTGCCCGTCCACACCCCTGCCGCAACCTCCCGGTGGCGAGTCAGCACCACATCAAACCCAAGCTGGGGCATGGGCGCGTTTGCAAACAAGGGGTGCGTCTGCCGCGTGAACGTCGACGGGAACAACACCACAAACGCCAGACCGGACCCCGCCAGAATGGGCACCGGTGCCTCTTTCACGTCCACGTCCACGTCCACGCCAACGCCAACGCCAACGCCAACGCCAACGCCCAAACCCAGTCCACACCCCGTTCCACCCTCCTGCACCCCCAAACCTTCCACGGGCACACAGACCAAATTGTGGACCTTCATCGTGGCCTGTCGCACCTGCTGCAGGTCCGTGACCACCTTTCCGGGCTGCAACTCCAACACCGTGATGGCAGACCACGCGCCCTCCACGCACAACTCCCCTACCCGGGTTTGCCTAGGCTCCCGCACAGCCTGTGCACCCTCCAACACCAACCCCAAACCCAAAACCAAGACCAAGACCAAGAACCCCCGTGCCTTCATTGTGTACGCACTCAATACACCAACACAACACAAGCCAAGCCAAGCCAAGCCAAGCCAAGCCAAGCCAAGCCAAGCCAAGCCACACATACACTACTTGGGGAACCGGGGGTAGGACTCCACCCAGGGCCGCACCACCGCTCCGGCATCTCCAGGGGACGCGGAACCCATGCGCCGTTTGCGCCACAACAGGTACCCCACACCCACACCCAGGGCCAAGGCCAGGGCACCCACCACCCCTCCCACAATGGCCCCAATGGGCGCACTGGAAGAGGCGGCCCCAGGCCCCGAGGTGTTCATCGGCTCCCTGGATCCACTACCGCTGTCGCTGGGGGAGGCACTGTCGCTGGGGGAGGCACTGGGACTGGGAGTGCCCGACCGCGTGCCCGACCTCGTCCGGGTCCCACTGGGGGTGGGAACCAGGGACGGGGACCGAGACCCCGAACGACTGTCGGACCCGGTGGAAGACGGCGTGTCGCTGTTGGAGGACGACCCAGAGGCACTGCCCGACCCCGACCCGGACCCGGACTTGCTGGGCGTACCGCTGGCACTCGGGGTGCTGCTCATGGACAGGGACTTGGTTACGGACCTGCTGGCCCCAAAACTGGGGCTGGCACTGCCGCTGCGACTCCCTGTGCCACTGCCGCTGTTACTGGGAGTGTCGCTGGGGGAGGCCGTGGCAGTGGCACTCCCGGAGGGGGTGGGCAACCTGTCCCCCGTCTTCACAATCTTGGGGGCCAGGCCCCTCAGGGACACCACCAAGGCCTCTTCCCCTGGGATGTTCAGCCCGAACACGTGGGGGTCCTCCACGGTGCTCACATTAAACCCGCTGGGCCACATGGAGCACTCCCCACGCAGTATGCACAGTCCGCCCGCGTCTTGCAGCACCAACAAGATCGACCAGTCCGCCACCTGGTCGGTGTGCAGGTAGCGACTGGACACCAGGGCCGCCGTGGTGTACCCATCCACCCACTCACTGCACACGGTGCGGCTCACCAGCTGCAACTTGGGACCGTCCCCCAGGAACACCACCCGCTCGCGGAAGACCTGCTGGGCCCACCCAGACCTCGCCACCGCAGGGTCTGTCACATTCAACACAACGCCCAGCAACAGCCCTGCGTTCACAGACACGGTCACGGCAGAGGCGCAGTCCTGCATCGCCGTCAGGCGCGTAAAGCCCAGCTCGGCGTCCCCGATGAACACCCCCTCCGCCACCTCCAGCACCACACACCCCAGTGTGGACAGTGCGAACGGGTGGACGAAGTAGAAGGGCGCCGGGCTGGCCTTGCACCCCACGGACGGGGAGGGGCTAAAGGAGGGCACTGCTGTCTCCAGGGCAAACTCAAATGAAAACAGCACCGCGGGCAGGTACGCAAACTGGGTGCCCAGGTGGGACACACCCGAAGAGGCCGTGTCCCACCTCGACTGCATCCATACCAAGGGCCAGGGCGCAGCCTCGCTCAGGTCAGTGAGTGCCTGGGCGGCCTCCAGCATGAAGAGGGCCCCCCAAAACCCCTCGGGCAGTCCCAGGCCCACCACATCCGAGGGCTCAAGTATGCGCCAAAACACGGCGCTGAGGAAGGGGCCAGACCCATACCGCCCGCCAGCCTCGTTACGGGTGGACACGAAGTACATGGAGGACCCGAATGGGTTGGCGGGCTGGGTGATGCCGTCGGGCACCTGGGCCATGTAAAAGGAGGACACCAGGGCCACGACCCCAACCCCGGCGGAGGGCCACAGGGGCTGGGCCCCAGTTGCCCCGGACACCCTGTCCCGCAGGCCGCACCATGTGACCCCCGCGGTGGCGTCGTAGGAGGCGTCGCAGGCAAACATGCGGGCCCGCCACACCGAGGCCTGTATGTCCCCCAGGGTCCAGCGAGAGATGGTGCCCGTTTCTATGATGCCGATGCCCGCCAGGGGCACTGGACCCCCCGTCAACACATCCGTGGAGGGGCTGGGGGTCCGGGACGCACTCCCGGACAGGGAGGCCGACCCCGTGAGAGAGGCAGTGGCGGAGGGGGTACTCGAGGTGGACGCCGACAGGGACCTAGTGGGGGTCAGGGACACAGAGGGGGTCCCTGACCTGCTGGGGGACACCCTGCCGGTGCGGGTGGTGGACTTGCTGGCGCCGGGACTGGGGGTGGCACTCAGGGTGGGCATGGGGCTCGCCGCGTCCCACCGGGTGATGGTCACATTGAAGGCCACGGGGACGGTGGCCACGGGGACAGGACCCGTGGCCAGCGCAATGGTGTTGGCGTAGTTGGAGACGGTGAACACGGTGCTGGGGCCCAGGACAGGGCCCAGCAAAAATGCGCCACTGGAGGGCAGCAGGAAGAGGACGCCGTAGGCCGGACCCAGCACCACGTCGTCCACCAGGTCCCCCCGCACCGCAAACATGGTGGTGGGGCACAGCTGGGTGCCCACACCCCCCACGGCTCCCAGGGGCACCGCCCGCATGAGTGGGCCCGGGCCCAGGTCCGTCCCAAAGGGCGTTAGCCACTGCGTGCCCCCGATGGCCTCCAGGGCACCGCTTGGGACCACCACCCCCGGGATGAGCAACGTGTCCGTGCGCACAACCACTTCCTGGGCAACGGGGCCCGGCACCGGGGCCAGGACCACTCGGTGGGTCCCGGCCAGGGCGGACTCTAGGGATGGTGCCCCTGCCACCGCCTCCATCATCACGTAGGACAGAATGGGCACCGTGGCCACGGAGCCCCCAAGGTCCCAGGGCACGTGGGCACTAACAGAGGGCGGAAGGGAGCGGGAGGCAGTGGTGGTCGCAGTCATGGACGCCGTGGACGTCCAGCTGCGGCTGCGGGAGGGGGTGGCACTGGTGCTGGGAGTGGGCAGGGGGAACCCCGACTTCACGATGCTGGGGTTGAGGGTGCCCAAGGACAGGAGCATGTTATTGGCAATGGTCAACCGGGGGTCCCCCATGACCGTGACATTGAAGCCGTCTGGCCACATCTGCGACGCCCCATCCAACACGCTGATGCCCGAGGTGTGCTGCAAAAACAAGATCGCAAACCCCGCACCCAGCTGGGCCTTGTCCAACTGGGTGCCCAGCACCATCACGGTTGTCGTGGGCACGGTCAGGAAGTCGCTGCAGTTGTTGCGGTTGAACACCCGCAGCGTGGGACCCGCTCCCATGGTGATGGACAGGACCCCGTCCACCATCGCGGCATTTCGCAGCCACACACCCACACCCAAATTGGGGTCGGAGGCGTCAAAGATGACACCCACCATTAACCCCGCCGTAATGGATGTCTGCACCACGGAGGCGCAGGTACTCATCACCGTCAGCCGGGTGTAAAAATCAAAGACGCCAACGCCCATGGTGCCACCAGGCACCTCCAACACCACGCACCCCGTCACAGGGACGTTGCCCTGGTACGTGGAGGAGGCTGCGGCGTTGCAGACCATGGACGGGGAGGGGGCGAAGGAGGGGGAAGGGCTTGGAGAGGGACTTGGGGCCTCCAGGTACAAAGACACATCAAACTTGTATTTGGACAGGTTGAGGGTGGGGGTGCCCAGCGCAGACGCGCCCGCGGTCTGCGTGTCTAGGTTGGACACCATGGACAACACGGGCCAAGGCTTGGCCACGCTCAACTCCGCAGACACCTGGGCGTCCTGCAGCATGTACAAGACACCCCAAAAGCCGGAGGGCAGGCCCAGCCCCACGACATCCGTAGGCCCCAGCACGTACCACTTCACGGTGCTGACAGTGGGGCCCGCTGCCAACTCCCCCGTCACCAACCTACGGTTCAACGTAAAGTAGAACCCCGCGTTGCCGTTGGACAGTGGCAGGGTCACGTGGCTGGGCAGCTGGGACTGGTAAACCGTGGAGATGAGGGCCACCACCCCAACACCAGAAGAGGGCCACATCAACGCCGGGCCATTGCGCAGGGTGCACGTCGTGACGCTTGTCATAAAGTCAAACGCAGGGGTGCAGGCAAAGGTGGTGGCACGGCGCACAGACGCTTTGATGGTGGTCAAGTTGACAGGGGTTCTGCCATCCGTTTGGATGATGCCAATGGAGGTCAGCCCGAGCTCAGCGCCCAACACCCCTCCCACCCCCCACGTTGCTAGTGCAAACGCCAAAGCAACCAACGTGAAACCAGTCATGTCGCGCATTTCATTTCGTACACAACATCAACATCGGCATGTCAAACCCCTATACACACTACTTTCAAGGCGGGGCCCGGGGGGGGGGGGAGGGGTCTACTGCACCCAGGGCCGCACCACCACCCCAGGACTGCCAGGGGACGCTGAACCCGTGCGTCGCCTGCGCCACAACAGGTACCCCAAACCCGCACCCAAGGCTAGGGCACCCACCACCCCTCCCACAATGGCCCCAATTGGGGCACTGGAAGAGGAGGAGGCCCCAGGTGCCGAGGTGTCCATCGGCACCCTGGACCCGCTGCCACTAAGACTGGGACTGGGACTGGGACTGGGACTGTCGCTGGGGCTTCCACTGGGACTGCGGGTGTCTGACCGCGTGCCCGACCGCGTCCGGGTCCCGGTAGGAGTGGAGGCCAAGGAAGGCTGTCTGGACCCCGAGCGACTGTCGGAGCCAGTGGCGGACGGCGCGCTGGTGCCGGAGGACGACCCGGAGGCACTGCCCGACCCCGACCCGGACCCCGACTTGCTGGGGGTACCGCTGGCACTCGGGGTGCTGCTCACGGACAAGGACTTGGTCACGGACCTGCTGGTTCCGAAACTAGGACTAGGGCTGCCACTGCGGCTGCCGGTGTCCGTGCCACTGCCACTGCGAGACAGGGTTTCGCTGGAACTTGGGCTGGAGGTGGGACTGGGGCTGTCGCTGCCGCTTTCGCTTTCGCTGGGGCTCTCGCTGGGACTCTCCGAGGTGGTGGGACTGGGGGAGGGCGCCTCGGGTGACGGGGACCCGCTGTCGGACACGGTGGGAGTCACCGACGCGGACCCCGACCCCGACCCTGAGGGAGAGGCACTGGGCGAGGTTGTCGCAGATGTGGACGGAGATGCCGACCCCGACCCAGAGGACGTGGGGGACGTGGTGGGGGTTCTAGTGGGACTCACCTTGGAGGTGCGGGAGGGTGTCCTGGACGTCCCAAAGCTGGGAGAGGGGGAGGGGGAGGGCAGGGGGCTGCCCGCCCTGGACACCACCATGTTCACCACGATGTCTGAGGTGGTGATGGACGTTGTGGGGTCGCTGTTCAGCGTCACCCTACCCGCGTAGTTCTGCAGCACAAAGGTGGAGGGGGTGGACACCCTCAGGCACCCGGAAAGGGTGGGCTTCAGGAACAGGACGGCGTACGACACTCCCAGCCGCACCTGGTCCACCAAGTCCCCCCGCAGCGCAAACACGTTGGTGGTAATGATGGTGGTGCCGGGGCCGCCCCACACCCCGTCCGCCGGGAAGCACACCAGGGAGGGACCCGGGCCCAGGTCCGTCCCAGACGCCGTCATCCACCCCGGGGCCACCACCTCCAGGGCGTTGGCGTCCACCACCACACCCGGGAACAGGAAGGCGTTCGCATCCACGGTCACTGGCGTGTCTGGGCCCTGCACCAGGGTCACCCGGGTGCTGGAGGAAGACAGGGCCGTGTCCACCCTGCTGGCCCCGTTAGGGCCCTCCAACATGATGTACCCCAGAATGGGCACCGTGGGCCCGGCGGTGCCCAGGTACCAGGGCCCGTGGGGACTCACCGAGGGTGGGGTGGAGGGGGACACGGACCCGCTGGGACTTGCCGAGGAGCTCCAGCTGCGGGACGGGGTGTTGGTGAGGGACGGTGACCCAGAGCTGGTAGAGCTGGCGCTCCTGGACGCACTGGCACTGGGAAGGGGGTCCCCAATTTTGTTGATGGCCATGCCGGGCATGCGAAGGAACATGTACTCCGAAAGGCCCCGCTTGCCCAAAATCAAACCATTATACACGAGGGGGGCGTAAAAGGAGTTAAGGAACTCGTTCGTAGCAACAACCCCTGACAGGGTAGATACCCAACCACCGTCGTTGTAGTTTGGAGGTGCCCACTGCGAAAGCAGCACCACCATAAAATAGGGACCCAGCTGCCCCGCGTCCAGCACATCTCCTCTGACTATAAATACCTCAGAGGGGTTGTTCACGATTCCGCCCCACCGACTCTGGGAAACAAATATGTCTGGGGACAGCTTGGTACCGGAGGAGGTATTCCACCCAGGAGCCACGTACTGCAGGTAGGTGGAGTCATACAGGTACCCCATGAGCACACAGGCGTCCCGGAACACCAGCGCCTGGGTACCGCACGTCGGCAAAATGGTCACCCGGTGGTACTGGTTGATGACTTCCGGGAAGGTCGTAATGCCGCTTTTCACCTCCACCGTGATGCACCCCATGGGGTCAATGTACCCCACCGGTACCGGGGTTATGGAGGCACTCCGGGAGGCAGACGGTGTCACCGTTCGGGAGCCACTAGGAGACGCGCTGGGAGATGTGCTGGGAGACACGGACGACAAATAGGAAGGCGTGGCAGTCACCGAGGCACTGGGAAGTTCCAAAGCAAACCACATTTCCAGTGCAGGCCCCACCAACACCCCGGACATCCAATTGGATTGGGTAGTTTTCACTTGCAGCAGTGGCCAAGGCCGCACAGTGCTCAGCTCCGCATAGTCCATCCCTGCTGTTAAAACACACAGGACCCCAACATAATTGCCCGACAAACCGAAAACCGCCATGTTGGAGGTATTTACAGAGAAACACGTCTGCGCCGAAGTTCCAGATACAATCGGAGAGCTGGTCCACCTGGTCATCAACAATCTGTTGGACGTTTGAGTTTCAAACACGTTAAAGGTGGAGGTGCCCTGATAAACGTCCCCGGCGTTGTACAGGAACATGTAACCCAACCCAGAGGCAGACAGCAGGGAAACGCCATTCAGAAGCTCCGTGACGGGGTTACTGAACACGCGCACCCGCCTCAGTGCACCCACCACCCCAGACACGTCAGTGAACCCGACGCCATTCAACTCCAAGATGGCCACCCCCATCATCGCAGGTGCACTTTGCCCATGGCACCCAACTACCCCTAACATCACCAACCACGCCAACCACAGCCCCATGGGGCTGCTCACTCCTCGAACTGCATTCATGTGCACACGTTTCCCACAAACCCTTTTATTCCCTACAGTACTTTGTCCTACCCTATAACAAATGTCTACTATTTAAACCGTAAACTCGAAAGGGACACTGTTGGAGCCAGGCAGTGTGGGGTGCTCCACGGGGGTACTGCTTTAGCCTCCACAACGTCAAAACCGTACGCATATTATTTTATTTACCACACCAAACAACCCCTTGTCGCCACGAGTCTCTTGTACTTCAGCAGCTACTCACCCCCCCCCCCCCAACCACCCCCCCAAAAAAAAACCTACACAACCAAACCCCCCAAACCCCGAAGCACAACCCCCCCCCCACATCACGGCAACA
>Ga0164294_10004923_pt1 | contig 11540 bp, 7 predicted proteins | sample GEODES005metaG_FD_111479 | JGI IMG/M metagenome (GOLD analysis project Ga0164294, IMG submission 111479) | Oligotrophic lake water microbial communities from Sparkling Lake, Wisconsin, USA - GEODES005 metaG | ecosystem: Environmental > Aquatic > Freshwater > Lake | place: USA: Sparkling Lake...
CAGCGGTAGCCCCAACCGGTGCTGCCGGTCTCGCCGCCGTTTTCGTGGGCGGCCTGCACGCGGCGCACGACATCGCCCGGCGGCAGGTCGGCCAGGGCCGGCTCGGCCATGTAGAAGGTGTCTTGCATCTCCCGCGCCGGGTGGTCCTGGGGCTGGAAGAGGGCGTCGAAGTTCCAGAAGGCGCACTCGACGTTGGGGCTGGCCACCTCGGTGAAGCCGAGCTCCAAGAAGCTGCGCCGGGTGAGCTCGATGATCTTGCGGACCGGGTGCACCTTCGCGGGGAACTCGGTGCGGGCCGGCAGGGTGACGTCGTAGGGGCGCAGGGTGATGTCGCGCCAGGCGCTGCTCTTGAGGTCTTCGCTGGTGAGCGCGTTGCGCTCGCGCTTCACGCGAGGTCCGGCCTCCCAGGCAGCCGTCCCCGACGGGGTGAGCGAGAGGACCCGGCGGGTGCGGGGGCGCAGCTTGCCGAGGTCATTGCGGCCGGTGAGCCAGACGCGAGCGAGGTTGACGTCGATGTCGACCATCTCGTCCAGGAAGCGGGTGCCGGCGAGGGCCTGGGCGAGGGCCTTCTCGTCGTCGCTCGGGGTGCTGTGGGCCTGGCGGCCGGCCTCCGAGAGGCGCACGACGGGCCCGCCATCGGCCTTCTCGCGGGCGAGCCAGCCCTTGTGGGCCCCCCACTTGAGCACTTCGTTCATCGCGAGGTTGTGCTGCTTGCAGAGGTCGACGAAGGCGGCGGCGGGGAGCAGGCCGCCGGCGGCGTCGAGGAGGGCCGCGCCGCGGCGCTCGGGCAGGCCGAGGGTCAGCAGAGCGGAGACATCGGCGGGGTCGAGCTCATCGCGGGGCTGCTCGGCGACAGCGATCCACCCGCCGGCGCTGCCCTCATGGGCGACGAGGGCGATGAGGGCTTGATCGAGGCCGGTGGCGGCGACCAGCGCGGCGGTGTCGGCGGGGCCTTGTGTCGCGAGCTGCCGCCACACCTGGGCGGCGGCCTCGGTCAACACGAGGGGTTCGGGGGCGGTCATCGGGGCTTCCTACGGGCAGGCCCCGATACCACCGGCGCCGCTTCGTTTCAAGGCAGCGCATCCGGCGCGCCCTTGACCAGCCAAGAGCGCGCCGGGAAGATCTTCGTTGCTTAGAGCCCGATGCCGTTGAAGAGGAAGACGCCGCCGCCATCGGTCGCGGCGCCGGTGTAGCCGGGCACGCCGATGGCGAGGTCGTCGTAGCCTTCGCCGGTGTTGTCGCCGTTGAGGGCGACGGTGGTGCCGAAGGTGTCGTTGGCGGCGTCGCCGGCGAGAATGACGTCGGACGAGGTCAGCGCGACCGAGGCGATGGGCCCCAGGATCAGGTAGGTTCGGCCAGTGTCGGTGGAGGAGGAGGTGTCCACACCCGGCGCGCCGATGGCGAGGTCGATGTACCCGTCGCCGTTCACGTCGCCGCCGCCGCTGACCGAGGTGCCGGCCTTGGCGGCGGAGCTGCCGGTGAACTTGTGGCTCGAGGCCGTGAGGGCAGCGCTCGCGAGGGTCGCCTTTCCGGTCACGACGTAGGCGGCGCCAGCGCTGGAGGTCACGCCCGGCGCGCCGACCAGCAGGTCGTCGTAGCCATCGCCGTCGACATCGCCGGCGGCAGCGAGGGAGGTGCCGGCCAGCCCGCTTGTGGGGCCCGTAAAGGTCGCGCCAGCCGCTGCCGCCATGGTGGTGACCGCGGCGGTCGGGTTGCCTTCAAGGACGTAGACCGCGCCCTGGCTGGAGGACAGGGTGGGCGAACCCACCGCGAGCTCGTCGTAGCCATCACCGTCCATGTCGCCAGCGAAAGTGAGGACGGAGCCAAGGCCCTCGGAGGCGGCGCTGCCGGCGTAGCGGTAGGTCGCGCTGGTGGTCAAGGAGCCGGAGACCGAGCTGGCGCCGACGAAGAGCGAGACCAGACCGACCCCGCTCAAAGGGGTGTTGTCGTAGCCGGTGCCGCCGATCGCGAGGTCATCGAAGCCGTCCCCGTTCATGTCTCCGTTGATCGCCACCGCTGCGCCGGCCTTGTCGCTCGCAATGAAGCTTGTGAAGGTGTTGGACGCGCTGCCGGTGGTCATGGTGGCGCTCAGCGGACCGTGGAAGAGGTAGGCCCTCCCGACGTCGGTCTTGGCGCTGCTGTCGTAGCCCGTAGCACCCACCAGCAGGTCTTCGACCCCGTCGCCATCGACGTCGCCCGTGGACACCGCGCTGCCGAAGGCGTCTCCAGCGGTGGCCCCCTTGAGGATGTAGCTCAGGGTGCTGACGGTGAGCGTGGTCAGCGCGCTGCTCGTCACGTAGACGGCGCCGGCCCCGGAGCCCGCCGAGTCATTGCCCGGCACGCCCATCACCAGATCGTCGAAGCCATCGGTGCCAAAGTCGCCGCCCCAGGTGAGGACCCCACCCACACCGTCGCTGGTGGCGCCTCCGCTCAAGATCGCGTCGGCGGCGGTCGATGCGTAGGTCGCGTCCCACTCGCAGCCGGTGGCGGTGGTGTCGCAGTCGTTGTCGATGAGGTCATTGCAGACCTCCAGGGCGCCCGGACTGATGGCGGGGTCGGCGTCGTCGCAGTCGTCATCGGTGGCCGCGTAGCCGGTGGGGAGCGCGCAGGCCGCGGTGGTGGCAGCGGTGGTGCCATAGGTGTCGCCATCACTGTCGATGTACCAGGTGATGGCGTCGACCGAATCGTCTTCGTTGGTCAGCGTGTCACAGTCATGGTCGGTGCCGTCGCAGTATTCCGGTGCCTCGGGGTAGGCGCTGCTGTCGGCGTCATTGCAGTCGTCTGGGTTCCCGACGTAGCCAGACGGGAGCTCGCAGGCGAGGAGCGTTACGTCGGGATCGCCAAAGGTGTCCGTGTCGGCGTCGGCGTAGTAGGTCACGCCGCTGGAGGGGTCGAGGGAGGGGTCTTCGTCGTCGACGTAGGAGTCACAGTCATTGTCGAGGTCATCACAGATTTCTGAGAGATCCGGGCTCATCGCCGGGTTCGTGTCGTCACAGTCTTCGCAGGCCGCCGACAGGTCGCCGTCGGCGTCGACATAGATCACCGTTCCATCACAGTTGTAGTCATTCGGGTCTGCACAGTCCTCTTCGATCGCGTCGGGGTGGAAGGCCGCGTCGGTGTCGTTGCAGTCACCGGTGCCCTCTGTGGCCCCCTCGGGCAGCGAGCAGGCGGTGACCATCACGTCGCCGCCGTATCCATCGCCATCTTCGTCGAGGTAGTAGGTCTGGCCACCCGTGGCGCCCTCCTCGTCGATCACACCATCACAGTTGTCATCAATCCCGTTGCAGGATTCCTGGGCCCCCGGACGCACCTCAGCCGCGTTGTCGTTGCAGTCTTCATCCCAGGGGGAGCCGTCGAGGTCGGCGTCTACCACGCCGCTGCCGTCGCCACCGTCGCCATCGTTGCTCTCTTCTCCCTTGTCGCCGCAGGCGGCCAGCACCAGTACAGAGAGGCCCAGGCACAGTCGAAGGTGTGGCAGCAGGGACGCGGGGGAGGGAAAGTAAAGATTCATGGGTCGCTCCTCGTTTTCAAGGCTGGTATCCCAGGCCGCGGGCTCTGGCGAGGTGACCTGTACGCGGTCCCGAATTAAGGCGGGCTCCCCTCCCTGGAGCGCCCCATGGCCACCCCCGACTTCGCCTTTCAGGAGATGTTCCCCACCGCCGCGGACAACACGCCCTACGTCCAGATCAGCGATCAAGGCGTTGGCGCCCTCGACATCGCGGGGCAGCGCTACCTGACTGTAGAGGCGAGCGCCCTGACCCTGCTGACGCGCTCGGCGATCCGGGCGGTGAGCCACCTCTTTCGCCCCGGGCACCTCGCCCAACTGGCGAAGATCCTCGATGATCCCGAGGCCAGCGCCAACGACCAGTTCGTGGCCCGCCAGATGCTGATGAACGCCAACGTCTCGGCCGGCATGACCCTGCCTTCCTGCCAGGACACCGGCACGGCCATCGTGCTCGGCAAGAAGGGGCACCGGGTGCTCACCGATGGCCAGGATGAGATGGCCATCGCCCGCGGCATCTATGACACCTACACGGGCTCCAACCTACGCTATTCCCAGATGGCGCCCCTCTCCGTCTACGACGAGGTCAACACCGGCACCAACCTGCCTGCCCAGATCGACCTCTTCGCCACCGCGGGCGACGCCTACAAGTTCCTGTTCATCACCAAAGGCGGCGGCTCGGCCAACAAGACCTTCCTGTACCAGGAGACCAAGGCCCTCCTCAACCCCGAGAGCCTGCTGCGCTTCGTCGAGCAGAAGATGCGCAGCCTGGGCACCTCGGCCTGCCCGCCCTACCACCTCGCCATCGTGATCGGCGGCACCAGCGCCGAGATGACCCTGAAGACGGTCAAGCTCGCGAGCTGCCGCTACCTCGATGGCCTGCCCACCACCGGAAACCGGCTCGGCCACGCCATCCGCGACCTTGAGCTGGAGCGGCAGATCTTCGAGCTGGCGGCCCGCACGGGCATCGGCGCCCAGTTCGGCGGCAAGTACTTCTGCCACGATGTGCGCGTGATCCGCCTGCCCCGCCATGGCGCCTCCTGCCCCGTGGGCATCGGGGTCTCCTGCTCTGCCGACCGGCAGGCCCTCGGCAAGATCACGGCCGACGGCGTCTTCCTGGAGCAGCTGGAGACCGATCCGGCGCGCTTCCTGCCCGAGCCGCGCCCCGAGCAGCTCGCCGATGAGGTGGTCCAGGTCGACCTCTCCCGCCCGATGGACGAGGTGCGGGCGACGCTCTCGCGCTACCCGATCCGCACCCGCCTCTCCCTCTCGGGCACCCTGGTGGTCGCCCGCGACATCGCCCACGCCCGCATCAAGGAGCGCCTCGATCGCGGGGAGGGCCTGCCCGCCTACCTGCGCGAGCACCCGGTCTATTACGCCGGCCCGGCCAAGACCCCGGCGGGCATGGCCAGCGGCTCCTTCGGCCCCACCACGGCGGGGCGCATGGACGCCTACGTCGACCTCTTCCAGCGGCACGGCGGCAGCCTTGTCATGCTGGCCAAGGGCAACCGCAGCAAGGCGGTCACCGAGGCCTGCAAGAAGCACGGCGGCTTCTACCTCGGCTCGATCGGGGGCCCGGCCGCCATCCTGGCCCAGGACCACATCCGCAAGGTCGAGGTGCTCGACTACGCCGAGCTCGGCATGGAGGCGGTCTGGAAGATCGAGGTGGAGAACTTCCCGGCCTTCATCATCGTCGATGACAAGGGCAACGACTTCTTCGCCGGCGTGTAGCCGCGGCCTCCCTCGGCCCCGCGCAGCCCGTTAGCCTCCAGGGCGCCTCAGCTCGGCATTCGTCGGCGGAGGCGCTCCCGAAGCCGAACGGGCGCCCTGTGGCGTCGATGGTGCCTTTATGATCGCTGCCTTGATGATGTTGACGGTGTGGTCGAGCGCTTCGTTGGCGGCGCCGCCGCCGCCCTGCAAGGGCTGCAATGTGGTGTGGATCGTGCTCGACGCCACACGGGCCGACGCCCTGAGCCCCTATGGTGCCCCGGCAGCCGCCAGCCCGAACGTCGACCGCCTGGCCCGGCGGGGCGCGGTCTACGAGCAGGCCTATGCCCAGGGCAGCGAGACGATCATCTCGGTGTCCAGCTACTTCACCAGCCGGCACCGCCGGCGCACCGGCATCGACTACACGATGTCGAGCCGCGGCGCCTCTCCACGGTCCCTGGCGCCGGAGCTGGTCACGGTGGCCGAGGCCCTGGCGGCCGCGGGGTACAAGACCGGGGGCTTCACCGCCAACCCGGTGATCGCCGGGCAGCACAAGATGGATCTCAAGGTCTACCAGGGCTTTGAGACCTGGCGCCGCGTGGAAGACGTCGACATGGCCCGCCAGGGAGCGGCCTTCATGGAGCAAAACAAGGGGGGGCCCTTTCTGTTGTATGTGCACTTCATGGGCGCGCATTATCCAAATGTGCCCCTGCCCGGGATGGAGACCCGCCAGGGCAAGGTCGACACCAGTCTGGCCACCGACCCCGAGCCGGTCTACTTCAAGATCAAGTCCGGCAAGGTCGTGCCCACGGAGGCTCAGTCCCAGGGCCTGCGCGCGGCCTATGCGGACGCCGTCTGGCAGGTCGACAGTCAGGTGGGCCAGGTCCTCCAGGAGGTCGAGCGCCTCGGGCTCACCGGCCGAACCCTCGTCGTGCTCACCGCCGACCACGGCGAGTCGCTGGGCGACCGCACCAACCCCCAGGGCTTCGCCGACTGGGGCCATGGCCACGATCTGAGCACGGAGCTCGTGCGGGTGCCGCTGGTCGTCGCCGGGCCGGGGATCACCCCCGGCGGCCGCGTGAACGATCGGATCGCCGAGCTGGTCGATCTCGGCCCTTCGATCCTCTCCCACGTCGGGGTCGCCGAAGACCCAGCCTGGGGCTGGGACGGCGATCCGCTCTGGGGCGCCGGGGCCGTCGTGGGGGCCACCGCCATCTGTGACCGGGGGGACCGCGGGTCCACCTTCACCCTGGTGCGGGACCGCACTGCAGGGGTGGAGTGGCGCGAGAAGGCCCAGACCCACAGCTTTCTCACCTACTCGGATGGCGTCCGTCACCAGCGGAGCCCCAACCCGACGGCGGCCCACACGCCGCTCAAGGCCCTGCTCGACGGCTATCTGAAGGCGGTGGGGCCGGCCGGAACGCCGGCGCAGACCCTCGACGCCGAGACCGAAGCGCAGCTCAAGGCGCTCGGCTACCGGGAGTAGGGCCGGCGCTGCGGGCCACCGCGGCCTGCAGGGCCTCGGCTGGAAAGCCCATCCGGGCGTAGCCGCGGGCGATCACGTCGCGGTAGGCCTCGCTGGGCGGCGCGAGCTTGGGATTGGGCTTGATGTAGACCCAGGCGCGCTGGGGCGCCCCGTCGACGGGATGGACCTCCCGCTCGACGCGTTGGTAGCTGGATGGGACGCCCTCGGCGCGATCCAGGTTTTCCCAGTCCTCCCATGTCATCGACCACAGCAGGCCGTAGACAGACGTGCCGGGCGCCAGCAGCAGCGTGGCGACGCCGCCCCCGCCCCAGGTGCGGCTCCGGCCGGCGAAGGCGAGACAGACATCGTTCAGCGTGGCCGGCCCCAGGGGGACTGCCGAGGCGCAGCGACGGGCCATCTGTTCGAGGTCGAGGTTGGAACCGTAGGCGAAGTACAGTTGAGACACAGCGTGCTCCGAGCAGAGCGGGCCCCTCTACTCCGCGGGCACCTCGGTGGCCCCTTCCAGCACGAGGTTGTCGAGGCCCAGGGCCGAGGTGTAGAGCGGGTCGCCGACGTCGGAGAGCAGGAAGGTGATCACCAGCGGGCTGCCGAGCTCGTCGATGCCCTCCACGGTGGCGGTCTGCGGCCCCGAGGTGTCGGCGTCTTCGAGGCCGGTCTGCGTGGTGGGGCTGGAGTCGGCGGCGCCGACCTTGTTCACCGAGGCGATCTCCCGGAATTTGACGCCGCGCGGACCGTGCAGGACGAGCATGAAGGAGTCGTCGTAGACGGCATCCACCCACTCGTCAAACTCTTCCGACACGAACTGCCAGTCAAAGCGCAAGGAGGTGGCCCCGCCAGTCTCCAGGGGGCGCGTGCTCACCCAGGTGGAGGTGCCGCCGATCGCCGCGTTGCCCCACACCTCGCCGGTGGACATCAGCAGGTAGGCGTCGCCATCGGTGGCGGCGAAGGGCCCGATGGGCTCGGTGGGGACGAGCAGATCGCCGGTGCCCGTGTAGGAGCCCGAGGTGAGTGTCTGTACGCAGGGATCCCCCTGGGTCTTGGTGCCGCCCTCAAAGCTGAGCTCGGCCTCCTGGGGGGTGGTGGTGTCCCACTCGCCCACCTTGAAGCGGTAGCTGTAGGTGTCGACGTAGTAGTCGATCTTCACGCTGACCGTGCTGCCGGCCTCCCAGGGGTCATTGGGCACAAAGACAAAAGCAGTGGTGGTCTCGCGGGTGATCACCCGAAAGGTGCCGTCGACCTTGTCGCCGTTCATCTTCACGGTCACCTGGTCGGTGTCAAACAGATCGGCGTCGACCGAAGCCAGCAGGTAGACCACGATGGGCGAGTAGGGGCTCACGCCTTCGCTGTTGGGCGTGGGGATCGTCTGCGCGACGATGCCCCAGTCGGGCGTCTCCTGGGGGCTGCAGCTCGCCGCGCCGGTGTAGTCGAGGCCGGTGCCGGCGCTGCCGCCGGTGGTGGCGCCGGTGTCGCCTTTGCCGCCGACGACACAAGCGAGGCTGGAGAGGAGCCCGAGGGCGAGGGGAAAGGCGAGGGGGCGAGGCATCGTTCACCCGAGCAGAGAGGGGAGGGGAGGGAGCTGGCGCGCTCCGGCCAGCCGCGAGGCGGTGCGACGGCGGCGGCCCGCCGGACCTTCAGACCTTTGAAGCCGGGCGATCAAAGTGCAGGAGCCCTTCGAGGCGAGCCAGGGAGGGGGGCTTGGCCACCGCGTCGTCAAAGCCCGAGGCCCGAAGCTGGGCGGCGGCCCGCGGGTCGATCGCGCCGGAGAGGGCCACCAGCCGTGGGCAGGCCGCGAGCAGGCGCAGCTCCCGGGCCAGCGACCACCCATCGAGGCCGGGCATGTGCAGGTCGAGGAGGGCCAGATCGAAGGTCTGCGCCTGGACCGCGGCGATGGCCTGCTCACCCGTGGCGACGGCCTGGGCATCTCCCCCAACCAGCTCGATCAAGTCGACCAGCACCTCGCGGATCTGCTCGTCGTCGTCGGCGATCAGGACCCGCACGCGGGGGGCTGACGCGGCGGCGGCCTCGGCAGCGGGCACCGGATCGGCGAGGGCCTGCATCGGCAGGTCCAAGCGGAAGGTGGTGCCCTGGGCGGGCACCGACTGGAAGCTGAGCGCGCCGCCCATGGCGATGGCCAGCTGTCGGGCGATGGTCAGCCCCAATCCGGAGCCGCTGTTGCGCCGGGCGGAGGTGGCGTCGACCTGAAAGAAGGGCTCGAAGAGGCGGGCTTGCAGATCGGCCGGGACGCCAATGCCGGTGTCGATCACCTCGGTGTGAAGGCCCTGATCGTCATGGTAGGCCCGCAAGGTGACCACGCCGCTGGGGGTGAACTTGATGGCGTTGGAGACGAGGTTGAGCAGGATCTGGCGCAGGCGGGTGCCGTCGCCGCGCAGGCGGGCCGGCAGCCCGTCGGAGAGGTCGAGGCACAGCTCGATGTCCTTGGCCTGCCGCTGGGCCTCGACGATGTCGGCCACGTCGGCCACGAGCGCGTACAGCGAGAAGGGCTCCAAGACCAGCTCGATCTGCCCAGCGTCGATGCGGGAGAAGTCGAGCACATCGTTGATGATGGCCAGCAGGGCCGAGGCCGAGGTGGTGATCACCCGACCGAGGCGCCGGTGACCCTCGTCTTCGGACTTGGCGTTGAGGAGCTCGGCGGCACCCAAGATGCTGGTGAGCGGCGTGCGGATCTCATGGGAGAGCACGGCCAAAAAGCGGCCCCGCGCCTCACTGGCGGCGGCCAGTTGGGCCATCGCGGCCTGCAGGCGGGCGTTCTCTTCTTCGGCCCGCTCGGCGAGGAGGCGGGTCTGCTGGGCGTCGAAGTGCGCCTGGAGGCTGGCCACCCGGTCGGCCACCTGGCTGGACTGCACCTCCTGGCGAATGCGGGCGGCGGCGCGCTCCAGGCCCAAGGCCTCGGGCCAGCGGCCCTGAGCCTCGCGGATCTGGGCCATCAGCGCCATCGCGTCGGCCTCGTGCTTGCGCAGGCCGATCTCCTGGGCCGTGGCCAGCGCGGCGCTCACCTCGGCCTCGGCGGCCTCCGGCTCCGCGCTGGCCAGGGCGAGGCGGCCGAGGGCGAGCCGGGAGCCCACCCGCCCGCGGGCGTGTCCCAGGGCCTCTCGCAGCCCCAGGGCGCGGCGGTTGAGGTCCAGGGCGGCAGACCGGTCTCCGATCTTCTCCATGTGGTCGGCGAGGTTGGACAGGGCGTTGGCGAGGATGGCGCGGTCGTCGGTCTGCTCGGCGAGGGCGATCGCGCTGCGAAAGGCGGCGGCGGCGGCCAGGCTCTCTGCGCGATCCTCGTAGACGAGGCCCAGGTTGGACAGGAGGTTGGCCCGCACGGCGGGCGCGGCCTCCTCGCCAAAGAGGCGCAGCGCGGTGCGCAGGTGGGACTCGGCCTGGGAGAGATCGTGGGTGCGCCAGGCGACGAGGCCGAGGTTGTTGTGTACGCGGGCGAGGCGCCCCCGATCGGCGCAGCGCTCCCAGCGTCGAGCCGCCTCGGCGTAACGGGCGGCTGCGGCGTCGTAGTTGCCCCGCTCCAGCGCGATGGTGCCGAGCAGGTTGTCGGCGTCGCCGACGAAGATGCCTTCGTTCAGCGCCTCCAAGGCCCGGCGGGCCTCCAGCGACTGCCGCTCGGCCTCGTCGTAGCGCCCGAGGAAGAAGGCGGCGTTGGCGCCCAGCAGATCGAGGAGGGGTGGACCTTGGGGGCAGGCACCAAAGGTGACCGCAAAGGCCTGGAGCAGCGAGGTCGCTGTATCGGGGTTGCGCCAGAGCTGGTCGCGGACCTGCCGAAACGCTTCGCCAAGAGGCGAGGGGTCGGGGGTCAGGCTGGAGACGGGAGAGGTCACGCCCTCCTGTAGCGCCGCGTGCACCACATTTGCAAGGATCGGCCGGGCCCCGACTAAAAACTGTAGGCCGGATTCGACGGATCAAAGGTGAGGGGATCAAAGCGAGGACTGACCCGAACATCGCGGAACGTAAATCGCTCGACGAGACGGACCTCACCGCCCACTTTGTCCCACACCGCGACCTCGGCGGGCAGGCCGGTGTTGGGGTCGACGCAGATCTCGGCGCGATGGGCGTAGAAGCGGGGCTCGATATCTTTGGGCAGGGTGGCGCGGTAGCAGCGGGCCGCCTTGCCGCCGATCGTTCGGGTGCCCAGATCCTCAACAGAAGACTGGCTGGGGTACTGCTGGGCGAGGCGGTGATCGGCGGCCATGCGCCCAATCAAGTAGGGAAAGCCGATCTCCGTGATGGGGTGCCGGTTGCCGCGCATCGCGATGCTGCCGTGAGGGTCGAGGTCCAGGGTTGGGACCAGGCCCGGCGGATTCACCCGCAGCCGCCCTTCATTCCACCCCTTGCGGTAGATCAGCTCCTGGCCTGTCTCCTCGGCGCCGGTCCACTTCGCGTAGACGGACAGCGGCTTCTCGAAGTGAACCGTCATGGCGACGGTGGGCGCCAGGGCGCCGTCGACCCACTCGGTGCGCTCCATCGTGAAGGTCCACCGCTGGCTGGCCCGCTCCGCGGCGACCATGTCGGCGATCAGGCGGTCGGCCAGGGCCTTGGGATCGTCGACCGACTGACTGAAGGCCACCGACACACAGAGGGAGAGCCACACAGACCACCTCGCTCGACGACCTATGGCGGGCGAAGGCCCCGATCAAGGTGGGAGCCGGCTCTACACCGGCGGACGCGGACGTACGCCCCAGGCCTCGACCGGCCGCGAAACGCCGCGCAGGGCCAGAGCGCCCAGGTCGGCGACCTCCATGCCCAGCCCGCCGTCGGGCGCGGTGGGGTCGAGGGGCGTCGAGCGGCAGGCAGCGGCAAAGGCCTGGCTGACCACGATGGGAAAGCCGA
>Ga0164294_10004924_pt1 | contig 11539 bp, 8 predicted proteins | sample GEODES005metaG_FD_111479 | JGI IMG/M metagenome (GOLD analysis project Ga0164294, IMG submission 111479) | Oligotrophic lake water microbial communities from Sparkling Lake, Wisconsin, USA - GEODES005 metaG | ecosystem: Environmental > Aquatic > Freshwater > Lake | place: USA: Sparkling Lake...
AGGCTGTCAACCACCGCCTGGGCCTTGGCCTGGGCCAGCAACCGCACCAGCTCGCTGGGCTCAGCCGCCGTAATCGCCTCCTCATCAACGCCGCTGACCTGGACCCGGTGGGCAATGGCCGCCTGCTGCAGCAACCGGCGCCGGGCCGGGGAGGCGGAAGCAAGTAACAACATGGCGCTTGCTGATTCGCTCTCCAGCCTGGAGCAGCCGCGACCCAACCCAGAAAGCCAGCCAGGCTGGCGTCAACAAGGCCGGAGTCCAAGGGGAGGCGCCAGTTAGGGAGGCCCCAGTTAGGCCAGGCCGCGATCGGGACCCCCAGGCCGGAGAATGGGTTTGACGGCGAGCAGGCGGCTTGGGCGAGGACGGCATCGGATCAACGACCCAGCGGGCCATCCGGCGGGCCCGCTCGGCCCTGCGCTGCCTGCCCTTTCGCCAGGCGTTTTTCCAGCAACTCGAAGCCCAGGCCCTGGGCAGCAACGACCTGGGCCACTCCGCAGCGGCCACCCTTTGGTGCTTTAGCCCCGTGGGCGCCTACGAGGCGGAGGGCCACTTGATCTGGTTGATCCAGCTCGGGGTCTTGCGGCGGGAGGTGGATGGCCAGGGCCTCACCGAGCGGGTGCGGCTCACGCCCCTGGGCCGGCAGGTGCTGCAGACCTGGCCCGGTGAGATCCCCCGGGCTCACCCCAGCGAGCGGTTCTGGGGTTGGCTGCAACGCCACCGGCCCCGGCTCTGATGGCCAGCTGCCCGCCCTCCCCCAGGCCCTTGATGGTGCTTGGCACCTCCAGCGGGGCCGGCAAATCGCTGATGACGGCCGCCCTTTGCCGGGTGCTGCGCCGCCGCGGCGAAACGCCCCTGCCCTTTAAGGGCCAGAACATGAGCAACAACGCCTGGGTGGACCAGGGCGGCGGCGAGATGGCCTATTCCCAGGCCCTGCAGGCCTGGGCCGCGGGCCTGGAGCCCAACTGCGCCATGAACCCGGTGCTGCTCAAACCCCAGGGCGACAGCACCAGCGAGGTGATTCACCTGGGCCAATCCGTCGGCACGGCCCGCGCCGAGCACTACTACCGCGACTGGTTCAAGCCCGGCTGGGCGGCGATTCGCACGGGCCTCGAAGCTCTGCAACGGGCCCATCCAGGCGGGCGCTTGGTGCTCGAGGGCGCCGGCAGCCCGGTGGAAGTCAACCTGCAATCGCGGGACCTCACCAACCTGCGCCTGGCCCAGTACCTGAGGGCCCACTGCCTGCTGGTGGCGGACATTGAGCGGGGCGGCGTCTTTGCCCAGCTGGTGGGCACCCTGGGCCTGCTGCGGCCGGTGGAGAGGCCCCTGATCCGCGGGCTGCTGATCAACCGCTTCCGCGGCCGCCGCGAACTGTTTGATTCCGGGCGCTCCTGGTTGGAGCAGCACACGGGCGTGCCGGTGCTTGGGGTGATGCCCTGGCTCGATGAGCTGTTTCCGCCAGAAGACTCCCTCGACCTGCTGGAGCGCCGCGGACGCAAGGCCGACGCCGACCTGGAGATTGCCGTGCTGCGCCTGCCCTCGCTCAGCAATTTCTCCGACCTCGATCCCCTTGAGGCCGAACCAACAGTCCAGCTGCGCTGGCTCCAGGTCGGCCAACCGCTGGGCCAGCCCGATGCGGTGATCGTGCCGGGGAGCAAGCAAACCCTGCGGGATCTGGCGGCCCTCCGGGCCAGTGGCCTGGCGCAGGAACTGGTTCGCTACGGCGCCGGCGGCGGCCAGCTGTTTGGCATTTGCGGCGGCCTGCAGATGCTGGGCGTCTCGCTTGAGGACCCCGAGGGTCTGGAAGGGGGCAGGCCCGGCCCAGCCCAAGGGCTAGGGCTGCTGCCGCTAGAGACGGTGTTTGCAGACACCAAGGCCCTGGCCCAGCGCCGCAGCCTGGCCCTCTGGCCGGCAGGGGAGCCGGCCCTGGAGTTGGAGGGCTTTGAGCTGCACCGGGGCCATAGCCGGCTGCAAGAGCCTGGCGACGGCAATGCCTGCCAGCCGATCGCCGCCGCTGCCAATCTGGGCTGGTGGCAGCCCTTGGGCGACCAGGGCGGCCTGGTGGCCGGCAGCTACCTGCACGGGCTGTTTGAAAGTGGCGCCTGGCGCCGCCGCTGGCTCAATAGCCTGCGGCAGCGCAAGGGATTGGCGCCCCTGCCAGAAGCGCTGCCCCACCACAGTCAGCAACGGGAAGCGTTGCTGGATCGGCTCGCCGATGCCTTTGAAGCCCATGTGAACCTGGAGCCCCTGCTGCGATGACGGGGATGGGATCCCAGGGCCCGGTGACGATCCACTGGCCCGAAGGCCAGATCAGTACGGCCCTCCCAGGTCAGGACTGGCTTGAGGTAGCCGCGGCGGCGGGCTTGGCCATCCCCACCGGTTGCCTGGGCGGCAGCTGCGGCGCCTGCGAAATCGAGGTCAACGGCGAAACCGAAAGGGCCTGCATCGCCCAGGTGCCCGCCAGCCCCGCCGGACCCCTGACCGTGGCCTGGGCCAGTGATCCCTATTGGTAAAGCAAGCTGCCAACTAGGGCGCAGAGGGGTCCTTTTGAATCAGGCCGCCACCGAGGACCACCTCACCCGCATAGAAGACGGCCGCCTGACCCGGGGTGATCGAAAACTGCTCCTCAGCAAACTCCAACCGGCAGCGGTGGGGCCGGCCCGCTTGCCGATCGGCCTCCGTAGCGGGCACTGGGATCAAGGTGGCCGGCTCAGGGCCACTGCGGTAACGCACCTGCACCTCCACGGCGATCGGCGCCTCGGGTGGGGCCATCGACAGCCAGTTCACGGCGCCGACCAGGGCCCCGCAGCGGGCCGCCTCGGAACGGGGAGCAACCACCACCTGGTTCATGGCGCCATCGAGGCGGACCACATGCAGCGGTTCACTCCAGGCCACGCCCAGGCCGCGACGCTGGCCAATCGTGAAGTGCTCGATGCCGTCGTGGTTGCCCAGCACCCGCCCGTCGCTGAGCACGATCTGGCCCTGGCGCGGCGGCAGGTAGGCATCGAGAAAGGCCTTCATGGAGCCGTGGTGATCGGCCAGGCAGAGGTCCTGGCTTTCCGGTTTCTCGGCGGTGCGCAGGCCATGGCGGGCCGCTTCCAAGCGCGTATCGGCCTTGGTGAGTTCGCCCAGGGGAAAGACCAGCCGGCCCAGGATCTCCTGGGGCAGGTCGTAGAGGAAATAGCTCTGGTCCTTGCGTTGATCAAGGCCGCGCAGAAGTTGGTGACGGCCCCGGCCATCGCCCGGCACGGGCAGGGGATCGGCGGCCTCGCTTGGGCGGACCCGGGCGTAATGGCCCGTGGCGATACGGCCAATGGCCCGCTCCTGGTCCGCCCAGGCCAGCATCGGTCCAAACTTCACCTCCCGGTTGCAGCGGGAACAGGGCAGGGGCGTCACCCCGGCGCCGTAGCCCTCCACCAAAAACTCGACGATCTGGGTCTGGAACGTGGCCCGGGAATCGACCACGTGGTGGGGGACGCCCAGCTGGTCGCAGATGGCGGCTGCATCGACCAATCCTTCGGCGCAGCAGGCCCCCTTGCCGCTCATGAGCCAGAGGGTGAGGCCCTCCACCTGCCAGCCGGCCTCCACCAACAGGGCCGCCGTCAGGGAGCTATCCACCCCCCCCGAGAGGCCCACCGCCACCCGCTGCTCGCCGGGCCAGGCCCGCAGCCGCTCGATCGCCGCCGCCCCGGCCGCCGTGGCCGCGGCGGCCGCACCGGGCGCTGAGGGTTGGGGGGCAGCGGAAAAACGGGCCACAATCGGGGCACGGCCGCCCTAGGGCAGGCAGACCGGGAATTGGTTCCATCATGGAACTGGGCCGGGCCGGTTGGGGTGCGGCCCTTGCCGCTGCTGCCGCCAAGGGCTTGGCACCCATCGGGCGACCAGGCTCCGTGGAAGGTCGCTGAGCAAACCAATGGGGCCCGGCTTCGGCTCCCGCCAGCCGCGCCCGGCGAAGGATTGGCCTGGCGGGAGCCGCTGGAGCCCGAGGGACAACCCCGCCCCAGGGCCTGGGACCGGGCCAGTACCAGAGCAACCCCGCCAATCAGGCCACAATCCAACTTGAGCCCAGTCCCTAAGAACGGCCCAGCCATGCCCCTGGAGGCCCCCCTGCCAAACCGCTCAAGCGGCTCGCCAGTTCCACCCTGGCCCCCGGCCGATGCCGACCATCTACTGGTGACGGGGAGCCAAATGGCGGCGCTGGAAAACCAGCTCTTCGCCAATGGCCTGCCGGTGGAAGCCCTGATGGAAAAGGCGGCCCTGGCGATCGCCCGCCGGCTGCTCGCCACGCCTCCAGCCTCTGCCCTCGTGCTGGTGGGGCCCGGCCACAACGGCGGGGACGGCCTGGTGGTGGCCAGGGAGCTGCACCTGGCCGGCGTGCCCGTGCGCCTCTGGACCCCCTTTGAGCGTGCCAAACCCCTCACGAGCGCCCACCTGCGCCACTGCCGCTGGCTGGGGATTCCTTTGCTGGAGGGAGAACCCGATCCTGGCGATGGCGCCCTTTGGATCGATGGGCTTTTCGGCGTCGGCCAGCGGCGCCCGCCCGAAGCGTCCCTGGCCAGCCTGCTGACGCGGCGCCACCAGGAGCGACCAGGGGCCCTGGTGGCCATCGATGTACCCACGGGCCTCTGCGGTGATAGCGGCAGGCTGCTCGGCAGCGCCGCCGCCGGGGCCCGCACCACCTACTGCCTGGGCTTGCTCAAGCAGGGCCTGGTCCAGGACAGCGCCCTGGCCTGGGTGGGCCAGCTGGAGCGCATCGACCTGGGGCTGGCGGCCGCCCAACTGGCCCCCCTGGCCGCGAGCCAGCCCCTGGCCCTTGGGGCGGCGGATGGGGCCACGGCGCCTTGGCCGCCGCTGGATCCGGCCGCCGGCAAATATGGCCGCGGTCGCCTGCTGGTGGTGGCCGGTAGCCCCAGCTATCTCGGCGCCGCCCAGCTCTGCCTACTGGGGGCTAGCGCCAGCGGCTGCGGCAGCCTCAAGGCCCTGGTGCCCGAAGCTGGGGCCCCGGGGCTTTGGACCAGCCAGCCCCATGTGGTGCTGCTCGAACAAGACGCCTTGGAGCCGCCCAGGGCCCTGGAGCGATTTGATGCGGTGGTTTTTGGACCGGGCCTGGGACCCAACCCACGACCGGCAGACCCAAGCCAGCGCCAGCTGTGGGACCAATTGCAGGGCTTCGCTGGGCTGCTGCTGCTCGATGCCGACGGCCTCAACCAACTGGCGGACCTGAGCCAAACCCAGGGGATGGGGGTCGGCCCCTGGCTGCGCCAACGCCAGGGTCCGACCTGGCTCACCCCCCATGGCGCCGAGTTCGCCCGGCTCTTCCCCGAGCTAGCGGGCCTGCCCCCCCTGGAGGCCGCCGCCGCCGCCGCCCAAGCCGCTAGTGCCACGGTGCTGCTCAAGGGGGCCCATAGCGTCATCGCCGCCGCCGATGGCCGCCGCTGGCAGCTGATCGAAACCTGCCCAGACGCGGCCCGGGCCGGCCTCGGCGATGTGCTATCGGGCTACGCCGCCGGCCGCGGGGCCATGGCTGTTGCAGCGGCAAAGGCTGTTGCAAGTGCAATGGCTGTTGCTGCGGCACAGGCTGTTGGGGCTGAGAACGTTGCTGCTGCTGGCTCTGGCGCTGCCCCCAGGGCTGAAGAGTGCTCCGCTGCCAGGAGCCTGGATGGAGCCCTATTGGCGGCAGCAGCCCTCAACCATGGCCTGGCCGGCGGCCTGGCCCGCCGCCGCGGTGGCCCCGGTGGGGCAACTCCGATGGCGGTAGCGGCAGCGCTTGCGTCCGAAAGCTTTCATTAATCTGCTGAAATCTGTAGCCAATCTGTTGCAGAAATGCGGCCCATTCATTTCTTGTCAACAGATGGCTCGCAATGCTGAAAGGTTCATGAAGACCCAGACAAATTCCGCCTTTCTGTAGCAAATTGGCTTAACTTCTAAACTCCTACTCCATGACCGCCTCTGGCCCGCCCGACAGCGGCGGCCCCCGCCGCCGCACCAGTGATCCGATCAGTTGGTATCTCGGCACAATTGGGCGTGTGCCTTTGCTGACACCAGCCGAAGAGATCGAACTGGGCAACCAGGTCCAAACCATGATGCGCCTGCTGGAGGAGCCCAGGGATGGGGGCTATAGCGATCAGGAAAATAAAACAATTCGGGTTGGCCGCCGCTGCAAAGAGCGCATGATGAAGGCCAACCTAAGGTTGGTTGTCAGTGTCGCCAAGAAATATCAGGGCAAGGGCCTAGAACTACTCGACCTGATCCAGGAAGGGTCCCTGGGGCTGGAGCGGGCCGTTGAAAAGTTCGATCCCACCCGGGGCTACAAGTTTTCGACCTACGCCTTCTGGTGGATTCGCCAGAGCATGACCCGGGCCATTGCCTGCCAATCGCGCACGATTCGGCTGCCGGTGCACCTCTCCGAACGGCTCTCGGCGATTCGCAAGGTGAGCTTGGATCTGGCCCACAAGCTCGGGGCGATGCCCAGCCGCCAGGAAATTTCCGAGGCGATGGGCATGCCGATCGAGGAGCTCGATTCGCTGCTGCGCCAGTCCCTCACCACCTCCAGCCTCGATGCGCCGGTCAACGGCGATGACGACCGCAGCTTCCTGGGCGAGCTGATCGCCGATACCAGCCACAGCGAACCCCTCGAGTCCGTCGAGAGGGGCATCCATCTTGAGCAGCTGGGCCAATGGCTGGGCCAGCTCTCGGAGCAGGAACGCCAGGTGCTGGAAATGCGCTTTGGCCTTGAAGGCCATGATCGCCACACCCTGGCCGAGATTGGCCGGCTCCTGGATGTGTCCAGGGAGCGGGTGAGGCAGGTGGAACTCAAGGCCCTGCGCAAGTTGCGCCACTTCACTCGCCGCAGCCCCTCGCTCCAGGGTCCCTAGGGGTCCCAACTAGGGCCCTGGACGGGCCTCTTGGATCTAGGCCTGGACTTGGGTCCAGGCAGCCGATCAGTCCTCAGCCCAGATGTAGCGGGTCAATTCGGCCGGGTCGGGCTCGGGGGCAGCAAGGGCAAACTCAACACAATCGACCACATGGGCATCGATCTCCTTTTCGATGGCCTTGAGTTCCGCTTCGCTCGCCAGCTTCTGGCCAACCAGGTGGCCAGCTAGGCGCTTGATTGGATCCCGTTGGGCCCAGAACTGCTTCTCGGCATCAGCACGGAGCTCATCGGGGTCGGCGAGGGAATGGCCCCGGAAGCGGTAGGTGAGGCACTCGAGCACGGTGGGACCCTCTCCGGCCCTGGCCCGCTCAATCGCCCGCTGGGCCGCTGCCCGCACCGCCAGCACATCCATGCCGTCGACCTCTTCGCCGGCCATGCCGAAGGCGGCAGCCTTACGCCAGATTTCCGGATCGCTGGTGGCCCGGTTGTGGTCCATGCCGATGGCCCACTTGTTGTTTTCGACCACAAAAATGATCGGCAGCTTCCAGAGGGCCGCCATGTTTAGGCATTCATAAAACTGGCCGATATTGCAGGTGCCATCGCCAAAAAAGGCCGCCGTCACGGCATCGCTGCTGGCATCACCAAGGGCATCGCGCTTATAGCGGCTGGTGAAGGCGGCGCCGAGGGCTACGGGGATCCCTTCGCCAATGAAGGCGTAGCCGCCAAGAAGATGGTGTTCCTTGGAGAAGAGGTGCATGGAGCCACCCCGCCCCTTGCTGCAGCCGGTTTCCTTGCCAAACAGCTCACTCATGACCTCCCGGGCCGGCACGCCGCAGCTGAGGGCATGGACGTGGTCGCGATAGGTGCTGCAGAACCAATCGTGTTGGAGTTTCATCGCCCGGATCACGCCGGTGCTAACCGCTTCTTGACCGTTATAAAGATGGACGAAACCAAACATCTTGCCGCGGTAATACATCTCGGCGCACTTGTCTTCGAAGCGGCGCCCGAGGGTCATGTCGCGGTAGAGCATCAAACCCTCTTCGCGCGTCACCGTGGCGGGGGTGGCGGGATACAGGGCTGAAAGCCGCTCGGCGTGGCTGCCGGCAGCGGCGGCTAGGTCCCTGGCGGATCGGTCACTGGTCGCCTGACCAACGGCCTGGGAAGCCGCAATTCCCGTAGTTAATTCAGCTGTCATCGCCGAAGGGCCTGGAGCGTTTGGCGACTGTACGGGGTCCAATGGCCCTAGAGGGTCGCAGGGGCGGCCAAAACCGTTTAGTCAGCCTAAAGTCAGCTGCTTACAGTCAATTTTCAGAGAAGCTCCTGGGTTGGAACTGCCGATCGACCATTTCCACCTGCTTGGGGTGCCACCGACAACCGATGCCCAGAGCGTGCTTCGCACGCTGCAGCAACGGCTCGATCGCAGTCCAGACCAGGGCTTCAGCCTGGAAACCCTGCAGGCCCGGGCCGAGTTGCTGCGCAACAGCGCCGACCTCCTAAGCGATGAACAGCGGCGTCGGGCCTATGAGGCCCAGCTGCTGGGGATCCATGCCGCGGGCGGCAGCAACCAGATCGCCGCCCTGGAGATTCCGGCCTCCCGGGATGTGGCGGGCCTGTTGTTGATGCTGGAGGCCGGCCTGGCCCAGGAAGCCTTTGAAACCGCCCGCCGCAACCTGCAGCCGCCCCAGGCACCGGCCCTAGGTAGCAGTCGGGAGGCCGATCTCACCCTTTTAGCCGGCCTTGCTTGCCAGGCGGCCGCCCAGGACTACCAAGACCAACGCCGCTTTGAGGCGGCGGCCACGGTCTTGCAACAGGGCCTGCAACTGCTGCAACGCATGGGCCAGCTGCCCCAGCAACGGCACCAGCTGGAACAGCAACTGGCCCGGCTCCTGCCCTACCGGGTCCTCGATCTGGTCAGCCGCGACCTGGGCGCCGCCCTGGAACGCAGTCAGGGTCTGAAGCTGCTCGAGGAGCTGGTGCAGCGCCGCGGCGGCCTCGATGGCGACGGCGACCGGGATTTCGACCAGGCCAAGTTCCAGACCTTTTTTAAGCAGATCCGCCCGTTCCTGACGGTTCAAGAACAGGTGGACCTGTTCAGCCGCTGGGCCCAGGCCGGCTCGGCCACGGCCGATTTCCTAGCCAGCTACGCCCTCACCGCCTCCGGTTTTGCCCAACGCAAGCCTGAGCGCATCCGCGAGGCCTACGGCCGCCTCAGTGCCGCAGGCCAGCTGGGGATCGAACCGTTCCTGGCCTGCCAGCAGCTCCTGCTTGGCCAGGTGCAGCAGGCCGAAACCCATTTCGACCAGGGCGCCAGTCCGGAGCTGCGCCAATGGGCCAGTGAGCAGGGCAGTGAATCGCTCGAGCGCCTCTGCGCCTATTGCCGCGACTGGCTGGCCCGCGAGGTGTTGCCGGGCTATCGGGATATGGAGGTGGACGCCGACCTCGATGCCTGGTTCGCCGACCGGGACGTGCAGGCCTACGTGGAACAACAGGACCGCCGCAGCGGCCGCCAGGCTCCAGCCAGTGGTCGCCAGCAGGCCAGCGCGCCCACTGCCACGGCCGGATCAGCGGCAGGATCAGGCCTGAGCGGAGCAGGCCAGGACGGGCCCCAACCGGCCCCCTGGAATGCTCCCTGGCTGGAGTCCTCCAACCCAGGTCCGGGCGCCTCAGGGCCTGACGCCCCCAGGGAAGGTCCCCAATCGGATGGCTCCGAGGGCCCCTGGGGGCAGCTGGGCCTGCCCCAGCTGCGCTGGCCGGCAATCGGTTGGCCGCAGTTGCTGCAGCCGGCCTCCAACTGGGCCTCTAACTGGAGCCATGGCAGGCGTCCCCGGCTGAAGCTGCGCCAACGGCTCGGATCGGGATGGGCCAAGGCCAAGGCAGCCAAGGCGGACCTGGCCGCTCGGCAGCCGGGCCGACTGGACCTCGGCGAGCGGCCCTCCATGCCCCATCGCCTGCGGTCCCTGCTCCCCCCCTGGAGAAGGGCTGGCGACGGTGCCGGTCCTGGGACCATGGTCCCAGCAATCGAGGCCAAGGGAGAGCCGGGCTTCTCCCTGGCGCCCCTGTCCTGGCCGGAGCTGCCATCCCCCCAGGCCGAGCCGAGCCCGGCAGCGGCCCTTCCCTTCGGACCCCTGGCCGGCGGAGAAGCCCTAGGGGCGCCCCATCCCACCACCCCAGCCATCGAGGAACCCGACCCCAGGCCGCCAGCGGCCTGGCCCTTGCCCCTGGTCGCCACGGTGGCGGGGGTGGCCCTGGCGGGCCTGGGGCTCGGGGGCTGGCTAGCCCTAAGGCCGAAGCCGGAGCGGGCCATTCCCTTACCGGTGCAGCCCCTGACCAGCCAGCCAGCCAGCCTGGCTACGCCCAAACCCAAACCTCCCCAACCGGAGTGGCCGCTCCAGGCCCCGGAACCCAGCGAGGCCCAGTTGCAACGGCTGCTGGAGGCCTGGCTCCAGGCCAAGGCGGCCGTGCTCGCCGGCCAGGCCCCGGCCCAGCCCCCCAGCCAGCTGGCCGTCGCCAGCCTGGTGGCAGCCCTCGATCAGGACCGCCAGGCCGACCTCGATCGCGGCGAAACCCAGACGATGACCGCCAAGGTCACCAGCCTGGAGATCGGCAGCCGCAGCCCCGAGCGAATCGAAGCCAAGGTCACCCTCCGTTACGGCGACGCGCGCCGCAGCCAGGCCGGCAAGCTGCTGGAAGAGACCCCCGAAGGCGAACGCCAGAACACCTATGTGTTTGGCCGCAACCAGAAGAACTGGAAGCTGGAACGGGTGATCTTCCAAGCCAGCTAAGGCAGGCGGCATGGCTGGACAACCTGGCCCCCCAGCCTGGCCAAAGGGACTTGGACCCGGTTTAGGGGCCTTGGGAGCCATGGCTGAGCCATGGCAAGGCCCGCTGCCACCACCAGAAAAGCCCTCGGTGCGGGCCGCCTTTTTACGATCCATTCACCAGGGCGTTCCGCCTCCCCGCCGCTACCCCGATGTTTGACGAGCTATCCCAGCGTTTTGAAGATGCGGTGAAAGGCCTGAGGGGGCAGGCCACCATCTCCGAAACCAACGTGGAGGGCGCCCTGCAACAGGTGCGCCGCGCCCTGCTGGAGGCCGATGTCAGCCTCAGCGTTGTCAAGGATTTTGTCGAGGAGGTGCGCCGCCGGGCCCTGGGCGCCGAGGTGGTGCGGGGAGTGAGCCCCGACCAGAAGTTCATCCAGCTGGTGCATGAGCAGCTGGTGGAGGTGATGGGCGGCGGCAATGCGCCCCTGGCCCAGAACGCCGTGGCCCCCACCGTGGTGCTGATGGCCGGCCTGCAGGGCGCCGGTAAAACCACCGCCACCGCCAAGCTGGGCCTGCACCTGAAGGAACAGGGCCGCCGCACCCTGCTGGTGGCCGCCGATGTCTACCGGCCCGCCGCGATCGACCAGCTGCGCACCCTGGGCAACCAGATCGGCGTGGAGGTGTTCAGCCTCGGCGCCGAGGCCAAGCCCGAGGACATCGCCGCCGCTGGCGTGGCCAAGGGCCGTGAAGAAGGCTTCGACACCGTGATCGTCGACACGGCCGGTCGCCTGCAGATCGACCTCTCGATGATGGAGGAGATGGTGCGGATCCGCAGCGCCGTGGCCCCGGACGAGGTGCTGCTGGTGGTGGATTCGATGATCGGCCAGGAGGCGGCCGAACTCACCCG
>Ga0164294_10004925_pt1 | contig 11537 bp, 12 predicted proteins | sample GEODES005metaG_FD_111479 | JGI IMG/M metagenome (GOLD analysis project Ga0164294, IMG submission 111479) | Oligotrophic lake water microbial communities from Sparkling Lake, Wisconsin, USA - GEODES005 metaG | ecosystem: Environmental > Aquatic > Freshwater > Lake | place: USA: Sparkling Lake...
ACGTCGTGATCCATGCCTTCTGCCATATCGAGGGCGCGGTTCTGGATAGCGGCGTCTCGGTCGGTCCGTTTGCCCGCCTGCGCCCCGGCGCGGTGCTCGAAGAAGGCGCGCGGATCGGCAATTTCGTCGAGGTGAAGGCGGCGCGTTTGGGCAAGGGGGCCAAGGCCAACCACCTCACGTATATCGGCGATGCCGATGTGGGCGCGGGCGCGAACCTTGGCGCGGGCACGATCACCTGCAATTACGATGGCTATTTCAAGCATAAGACCGTCATCGGCGCGCGCGCCTTCATCGGCTCGAACTCCTCGCTGATCGCGCCGGTGCGGATCGGCGCGGATGCCATCGTCGCGGCGGGCAGCGCGGTCAGCCGCGATGTGTCCGACGGCGAACTCAGGCTGGTGCGCGGCGAGCAACTGGTCAAACCCGGCTGGGCCGACCGCTTTCATGACGCGATGAAGAAGAAGAAGAAGGAGGGCAAGTAGCGCCAATGCCCATCGCCCAGCTCAATGTCGCGCGGTTTCGTGCCCCCAAAGCCGATCCGGCAAATGCCGCGTTTATGGACGCGCTTGACCATGTGAATGCGCAGGCCGATGCGGCGGATGGGTTCATCTGGCGGCTGGTGGGCGAGGGCGATAACGCGACCGATCTGGAGGCGTTGCCTGGGGACGCGGACTTCATCGTCAATCTGTCGGTGTGGCGCGACGTGGCGTCGCTGGAGGCCTTCGCCTATCGCCAGGCCGATCACCGGGGCATGCTGGCGCGGCGGGCCGAGTGGTTTGAGCCGATGGATCCCGCGCTTGCGCTGTGGGAAGTGCCCGAGGGGCATGTGCCGAGCGTGGCGGAGGCGATGGCGAAGCTGGCGCAACTGGGGCGCGAAGGGCCGAGCGAGGCGGTGTTCACGTTTCGGTGGTGGCGGGAGCAGCGGGGCAGCGCTCAGGGGTAGTAACGACCCCGGAACCTCTCAAGAAACGCGGTCAGGTTGGCATGGCCCGCGATCATCGGCTTCATCGCGCTGGCAAAGCCGGTGAAGGCGATGTTGGCGAGCAGGCTGTAGACCACGGCGTCGGTCTCGGTCGGTTCTGCGCCGAAGAACCATGGGCCATCCCCGAGCATCGCGGCAAGCGCCGTGATATCGCGCTGCGCGATCTCGGCGATTTCCGCCGGGGTGTGAATGCCAAGGCCGTGCCCCTTGATCTGTCTGCGCACGCCGCGCCGCGCCAAGGGCGCAATGACCGGGCGCAGTGCGCCGGGCAGGCCAGACAGCACCGTTCGCTTGAGAATCGGCCAGTTTTCCGGCTCTATCCAACGATCGTGGACCATGGCCCAATACAGGTTCTCCTCGATCAGCCGTTGGATTGCGACAGCCTGACCGCGCTGCTGCGCCGAGAGCGCATGCTCGGGGTCTACCCCGAACGTCGCTTTGAGATGGGCAATGATAAGCGTGGAATCGCCGATCGTACGCCCGTCATGCTCTATCCAGGGCGCTTTGCCTTTGGGTGCGCGGAAGGGGGCCGCGACGGTGAGCGATTCGTGATCGATCCCGGTCATCCGCAGAAACGCATCGAGCTTCAGGCAGAACGGGCTGACTGAGACGAGGCCCCACGCGCCGGGCAGATGAAACACTTTGAGCGCCATGAATCAGCTTCCCCCCCCAAGTAGCTTCGTAAGATGGTACCGCAGCGCCGACGCGGGCGTCAATGCGGGGCGGATCGGAGCAATCCGTGTCGTGCTTGCAATGATATCGCGATATGATATCAAGATATCATCATGGCTCGTTTTCTAGTCGACGTTCCCGAAGAAGATGTTGCCCGGCTCGACGCGCTGGCGCGCGCGGAGGGCAAGTCGCGCGCGGCAATCTTGCGCGAGGCCGTGACGAACTACATCGCGAACAGCAATAAGGACTGGCTTGAAGCGGGCTTCGGGCTTTGGGCCAAATATGGTTTCACCGAAGACGGCATGGATTACCAGAACCGGCTGCGCGAAGAATGGGTGCGCGAATGGGATCCGGAGTATGACCCTGCCAAGCAGGGCTCCCTGCCAGATGAGAAACCAGACAATAAAGATGCCGCTGCGTGAGCGACATCTTCTTCGACACCAATATCATTATCGATGCACTGGCAAGACGGCCGCAGGCGCTGGCCGAGCTGCGCCGCGCAAGCAGGCCGTGGATCAGTCGGGTGACCTGGATCGAGCTGCTCGCCGGGATGCCCGTGCCCGCTCGCGCGGAAACAGAATCCTACCTGCAAAATTATTCGATCCGCGAATTGTCGCCCGAGATTGCCCGCCGCGCTGCCGAATTGCGCTTCAACAAGCGTTCGCTGAGGCTGCCTGACGCGGTGATCTTTGCTTCGGCGCAGGAGCATGGGGCAATTCTGGTGACACGAAATACCAAGGATTTTCCGGCACAGATGCCCGGCATCCGCGTTCCTTATACGCTCTAACGAAAGCGCTTCATCATGTGCGGAATCATCGGAATTGTAGGCAAGGATCAAGTGGCGGACCGGTTGGTCGATGGCCTGCGCCGGATGGAATATCGCGGCTATGACAGCGCGGGCGTGTGCACGGTCGAGGGGGGGCAGCTGATTCGGCGGCGCGCGCAGGGCAAGCTCAATAATCTCGTGCTCGAACTCGCGCGGAATCCAGCGCCGGGCATGACCGGCATCGCGCATACCCGCTGGGCAACGCACGGCGCGCCGACCACCAGCAACGCGCATCCCCATGCCACGGGCGAGCTGGCGCTGGTCCACAATGGCATCATCGAAAACTTCAAGCCGCTGCGCGAGGCGCTGATCGCGCGCGGCCGCACGTTCGAAAGCGAGACCGATACCGAAGTGGTCGCGCATCTGGTCTCCGAACTGGTCGAAGCTGGCCAATCGCCGCGCGATGCGGTCAAAGCCGTGCTGCCGCAATTGCGCGGCGCGTTTGCGCTGGCGATTGCGTTTCGCGCGCATGACGACATGCTGATCGGCGCGCGATTGGGCTCGCCGCTGGTGGTGGGCTTTGGGGATGAAGAGACCTATCTGGGCTCTGACGCGCTCGCGCTCGCGCCACTGACTCAGCGGGTGACCTATCTGGAAGAGGGCGACTGGGTGGTGATCACCCGCGCCGGAGCCGAGATTTTCGATGCGGCGAACAATCCGGTCAGCCGGCCCATTGTGGCTTCGGGTGCGACCTCTGCGGCGATCGAGAAGGGCAATTATCGCCATTTCATGCAGAAGGAGATTTTCGAGCAGCCGACCGTGGTCGCGCAAACGCTGCGCAGCTATCTGCGGCGGATCGATCAGACCGTGGCGCTGCCACAGATCGACTTCGACCTCTCGAAAATCAGCCGCGTGACCATCGTCGCCTGCGGCACCAGCTTCTATGCCGCGATGGTGGCGAAATACTGGTTCGAACAGTTCGCGCGGTTGCCGGTGGATATCGATGTGGCGAGCGAATTTCGCTACCGCGACCCGGTGCTGGAGCAAGGCGGCCTTGCGCTGTTCATCTCGCAGAGCGGCGAAACGGCGGATACCTTGGCCGCGCTCAGGCACTGCAAGGCCGCAGGGCAAACCATCGCGGTCGTCGTCAATGTGCCCACCAGCACGATGGCGCGCGAGGCGGACCTGTTGCTGCCCACGCACGCCGGGCCTGAAATCGGCGTCGCCAGCACCAAGGCATTCACCTGCCAGCTCGCCGTGCTCGCCGCCTTGGCCGCGCATCTGGCGGTCAAACGCGGGAAGATGAGCCACGAGGAAGAGGCGGTTGTGGTGGGCCATCTGGTCGAAGCGCCCGCCGCGCTTAATGCCGCGCTGGCGCATGACGAGGAAATCGCCGCGATGGCGCACTTGATCGCGCCCGCGCGCGATGTGCTCTATCTCGGGCGCGGGGCGGACTATCCGCTCGCGATGGAGGGCGCGCTCAAGCTCAAGGAAATCAGCTATATCCACGCCGAAGGCTATGCTGCGGGCGAAATGAAGCACGGCCCTATCGCGCTGATCGACGAGGCGGTGCCGGTCATCGTGCTCGCGCCCTCGGGTCCGTTGTTCGAAAAGACCGTGAGCAATATGCAGGAAGTGCGCGCGCGCGGCGGTAAAGTGGTGCTGATTTCAGACGCTGCCGGGATTGCCGAGGCGGGTGAGGGCTGCCTTGCCACGATCGAAATGCCGCGCGTCCATCCGCTGATCGCGCCGCTGGTCTATGCCGTGCCGGTGCAGTTGCTGGCTTATCATGTCGCCGTGGCCAAGGGCACCGATGTCGACCAGCCGCGCAATCTGGCGAAAAGCGTCACGGTGGAGTGATGCAGATCGATCCGGCTGCGATGCTGGCGCTCAATCAGGCGCATGTGACGCAGACATCTTCGCTCGATCTGACGGGCATGCAGGCGCTCATTCATCAGGCGTTTTTCGTGGCCACGTGCGAGGCGGGAGGGGCCGAGGCATTTCTGCTCGCGGTGGATCAGGACGCGGATTATCACAGCCCGAACTTCATCTGGTTCCGCGCGCGCTATCCGCGTTTTGTTTATATCGACCGGGTGATCGTGGCGGCGAGCCAGCGCCAGCGCGGCTGGGGGCGGCGGCTTTATGGCGATCTGTTCGCCAGCGCGGCGCAGGCCGGGCACACCATGATTGCCTGCGAGGTCAACGCGGTGCCGCCCAATCCCGCATCGGATGCATTCCACGCGGCGCTTGGCTTCGACCCTGTGGGTACTGGCACGCTTGGCGGGGGCGCGAAGACGGTGCGCTATCTGGTGTGCAATCTGGCCGGAAGCGCGGCGGCAGACTGATCTTGCGAAATCAGTTGCCGAGCAAATTGCCCAGCAAGCCGCCAACCGCGCCGACGGGATTGGCGCGCAGCCTGCTTTCTTCGCTGCCGATGTACCGGAAAATGCCGTTCATCGCCTGATCGGTGACCGAACTGCCCAGCTTGTCGCGTCCGATGCCCGCAAGGCTGGCCATGGTGCCCGATTTGCCGAGCTTCGCCAGCGCCGAGTACGCGCCCACTCTGCCCAGCGCGCTATCGATCAACGGGCGCAATCTGCTGTGCAACTCATCCCCGGCGCTTGTGCGCAGGTATTGTGTGGCGCCCTCGTTGTTGGTCGCGATCCCCGGAATATCTGTCAGCGAAAGCTTGCTGATCGCGGTGCGGAAAACCGGCTTGGCTGTTTGCGCGGCGAGTCCGGCAGCGTCGTTCAGCTTGCGCACCAGCCCGTCGGCCAGGCCCAGCTTCGCGCCCTGAGCGACCACCTGCCCCAGCACGCCGCCTGTGTTGCCAAGCGCGCCGCCGCTGTTACCGAGCAAGCCGCCCAACTGGCCGCCGAGCCCCCCGCCGAGCCCCCCGCCAAGCCCTCCGCCCAGATTGCCGATCAGCGGCAAACCAATGCGCACCGCCGGGTCGCCATAGAATGCGCCAGGGGCTGCGAGCTTGGTCAGCGCGGCGTCAGAGGCTGAAGCAAGCAGCCCGCCAAGGCCTGAACCAAGGCCAGCGGCTTCAGCCTGCGCACCAAAGGGGGCTGCAGATGCTGCGCCCGCTGCGGCCAAGGCTGCAAGGAAAGTTCGCCGATCGTATGCGTGTGCTTTGCCGGTCATCGCCTGTGCTTCCTCGCCCATCGTTTTCGGCGTGACAGTCTCACGTCAAGGCCGCAGATTCAACGGCCCGACCTGCGCAAATCAAGCGATTTTACATCTTGCTTGCGGCTTGGCCGCAGAGTTCATCCTCACACCCATGCAAGGCGGGCCTGGGCAAGCCTTCAGCCGAACATGCTCTCCGGCGCTTCGAGCAGCGCTTTCAAAGTCTGCAGGAACCGCGCGCCGGCTGCGCCATCGATTGCGCGGTGGTCGACCGAAAGGCTCAGCGCGATGCGGCTTTCAAAGACGATGTCGCCATCGTCGAGCTCGGCCGCGACGCGGCTCACCGCGCCGACAGCGAGGATCGCGCCTTGCGGCGGATTGATGATCGCATCGAATTCCTCGATCCCGAACATGCCGAGATTGGAGATCGAGAACGTGCCGCCATCCATGTCTTCGTAGCTCAGACGGCCAGCCTCGGCCTTGTCGATCAGCGCGCGGGTGGTCGCGGCAATCTGGGCGATGTGCATCCGGTCTGCCTGCCGCACGATCGGGGTGACGAGGCCCTTGGGGCTGGCCACGGCAATCGCCACGTCGGCATGGGGGAAGCTGTGGACGGCATCGCCGTGCACCTGCACGTTGACATCCGGGTGCCGCGCCAGCGCCATGCCGACCGCCTTGACCAGATAGTCGTTGATCGAAGCCTTGGTGCCCAGCACGAGATTGGCAGTTTTGCGCAGCGCGACCAGTTCATCGACCCGCGCCGAGATGCGCAAGTAGAAGTGCGGTATGGTCTGCTTGGCCTCGGTCAGGCGGCGCGCGACGATTTTGCGCACTTTGTCGAACGGCTGGATCGCGGGTTGATTGGCCGCCAGTTCGAACGGCGCGCCAATCGAAACCGGCGCAGCAGGAGCAGAAACCGCCGGGGCGGGCACGAGCGCCAGCACATCGGCCTTGGAAATGCGCCCGCGCGGGCCGGTGCCGGCGAGGCCCGCCAGATCGATCCCATGGAGCGCAGCCAGCCTGCGGGCCAGCGGCGAAGCGAAAATAGCAGCGATTTCGGGCGGCAGCGGCGCGGAGCCGGCGGGGACGAGCACGCGCGCCGGCAGCATTGCCTGCGCCACGTCCTGATAGGTGATCCGGCCATGACGGCCCGATCCCTCGATCATTTCGATATCGACGCCATTCGTTTCCGCCAGCTTGAGCGCTTCCGGGCTGATGGGGTGGTTGGTCACGATTTTCTTGGGGGTGGGAGCGGGTGTGGGCGCAGCGGCGGCCACCGGTGCGGGCGCGGGTTCGGGCGCGCTGGCCGCGCTCGGATCGCCGGTTTCGGCGGGAACGAACGCGGCGATGAAGGCGTCGATCTCGGCGTCGGTGGCGGCGGCATCGGCAAACACGGCGAGCAGGGCGCCGACCGGCAGCACGTCTTCGCCCGCCGGGGCGAGCACGCGCTTGGCCACGGCGTCGTATTCGGCCTCAACCTCGTTGGTGATCTTGGCGGTTTCGATCAGGCACAGCGTCTGGCCTTTGGCGAAAGCTTCGCCTTCCTTGATCATCCATTCGGCAATCGTGCCCTCAGTCATTTCGATGCCCCACTTGGGCATGCAGAACGAGCGGATATCGGCCATGACGCGGCTCCTCAGCGGAAGCTCAGAACCTTGCGCACTGCCGCTTCGATCTTTTCGACCGAGGGCAGGTACGCCGATTCAAGCTCTCGCGCGAACGGGACGGGGGTATGCGGCGGGTTCACGCCGAGCGGCGGGGCCTTGAGGCTGGCAAAGGCCTTCTCCGCCACGGTGGCGCAGATGTCCGATGCCATGCTGCACCGGGGCGGCGCTTCATCGACGACCACCAGACGACCGGTCACTTCGACCGAGTCGAGGATGGCCTCTTCGTCGATCGGGCTGGTGGTGCGCAAATCGATCACGTCGCAGCCGATGCCCTCGGCGGCGAGCATGTCTGCCACCTTCTCGCAGCGGCCCAGCAGCAGCCCGGTCGAGACGATGGTAACGTCTCCGCCCGCGCGCGACAGCCGCGCATGGCCGAACGGTATCACATAATCGAGGTCTTCAGAGACTTCGCCGCTCGAGCCGTAAAGCGCCTTGTGCTCAAGGAAGATCACCGGATCGTCATCGCGGATGGCTTGGCGCAGCAGGCCCTTCACGTCATTCGGGGTGGTCGGCATGACCACTTTGAGGCCGGGCATGCCGGTCAGGATCTGATGGACCGCCTGGCTGTGCTGCGCTGCGGCGTTGAACCCTGCGCCATAGGCCATGCGGATAACCGCCGGGCACCTGGTCTTGCCGCCGAACATATAGCGGAACTTGGCCATCTGATTCCAGATCTGATCGAGGCTGACCCCGATGAAATCGGCGAACATCAGTTCGGCCACCGGGCGTTTGCCCGCAAGCGCGAGGCCCGCCGCCGCGCCCATGATCGCGCTTTCCGAAATCGGCGTGTCGATCACGCGGTTCGCGCCGAACTTGCCGAAGAGCCCGATCGAGGTCGACCAGATTCCGCCGATCGCTTCCGGCCCACCCGCTGTGCCCATGCCGCCCACGATGTCTTCGCCGAGCACGACGACATTGGGATCGCGCGTCATTTCCTCGACGATCGTCGAGAGAATGGCTTCGCGGTACATCATCTTGACCATTGTTTGCTCCCCGCGCTCAGTAGCTGATGTAAACGTCGGTCAGGACGTCTTCGGCCGTGGGCCGGTCGGCGGCTTTGGCTTTGACCACCGCGTCTTCGATCTGCTGCAGCACTTCGGCGTCGAGCGCATCGAGATCGGCGTCGGTGAGCAGACCTGCCCCGGTCACGCTCATGCGGAAGCGCTTGAGGCAATCGCGGGTTTCGCGAATGCGATCCAATTCGCCCGGGCCGCGATAGCGCTGCGGATCGCCTTCGAAATGGCCGAAGAAGCGCTCGGTATCGAACTCGACCGCCGCCGGGCCATGGCCTGCGCGGACATATTCGAGCACTTCGCGCATCGTTTCGTCGACCGAGAAGAAATCGGTGCCATCGCCGCGCCAGATCTTCATGCCGAACGCCTCGGCGCGGCTGGCGATGTCGTTGGTGGTGCCGACCGCGTATTCAAAGCCGGTATGCTCGGAATAGTGGTTGTTCTCGAAAATGAAGATCGCCGGGGCTTTGGTGACCACGGCAAAGTTCATGGCTTCGAACGTGGTGCCCTGGTTGCATGCGCCGTCGCCCGAAAACGCGATGGCGACATGGCCTAGCCCGTCAATCTTGGCCGAAAGCGCCGCGCCCACCGCAATCGGCGCGCCCGCGCCAACGATGCCGTTCGCGCCCATCATGCCCTTGTCGACATCGGCAATGTGCATCGAGCCGCCCTTGCCCTTGCACAGGCCTTCGCGGCTGCCCCAGATTTCGGCCATCATGCCGTTCAAGTCGCAACCCTTGGCGAGGCAATGGCCGTGGCCGCGGTGCGTCGAGACGATCTTGTCGTCGCTGGTCAGGTTTTCGCACACGCCGACCGCGACCGCTTCCTGGCCGCAATAGAGATGGGTGAACCCGGCAATGCCGCCGGTCTGGATATCGATATGCAGGCGTTCCTCGAACTCGCGGATCACCTTCATTTGACGATAGGCGCGTAATAGCGCCTCACGGCTCAGCTGCATCGTTGCTCCCTGCCTCTGGTCGAGCCGGCTTGGGCTGGCTGCCGCAAACCGTCCGGGCTTGATTCCGATTTAACCGCTTAAGCGCCATTGGCCAGAGTTTTCCGACTCTGCAAAACGCTAGGTGTCACACATTGCTCAGGCTTCGCGCGCCTTGATCCAACCGATTCCCCGGCGCAGAAGCTCGTAAAACACCGGCAGGTCCCACGCGCAGCGATCGACTGTGGGCCACCATTCGAGCATCGGCTGCAAGTCATAGTGCCCACGGCAGTGCCCCAACGTGTTGTAAAGCACCGCGCCCGCGCCGTGGTTCTTGATGTAGAACACCGGATACGTGCCCGGCGCATCGGCGGCCTCGACAAAGCCGGTGCCTTCCGCAGTGCACTCGGCTTCGAGCAGCACGTGCAGATCGCCGTGTGTTTCGAGGTGGTAGAGCTCGTCGGTGGTCTCGAATGCTTCGATCCCCTCGGTCAGCGGGTGCGCCGGATCGGCCACCGTGACCATGTAAGGCTCGATGGCCGGGTGTGAGATGAACTGGCTGCCCAAGAGGTCCATCATCAGCGGGGCCCAGCGCGGCGCGTCCCACTTGCCGGCATTGGGCCCGCTGGTCAGCATGCGCAGCACCGAATTGGTGCCATGCAGCGCATACCAGCGCCCGCCCTTGGTCAGCCAGGTGCGCAGCGCTTCCTGCGCCTTCAGCGAGGGGGTGACATCGCACGTATACGAAATGAGGATGTCGGCCTTGCTCAGTGCTTCGAGGTTTTCATAGTCCTCGAAGACGCGGGTGCGCACGCGCTCGTCCTCGCTCAAAAGCTTGAGCAGTTCGAGCCGGGCAAAGTCGATATCGTGCCACACCCCGCCTGCGATCAGCACGCAATTGATGCGCGGCGGCTTTGCTTCGGTCTCGCTCACTTCGTGCCTCCAAGTTCGCCGCTCAGATATTTGTCGAGCGTCTGGTGAAACTGCCTGATCCGGATTTCCTGATAGTCGCCGAGGTTGACCCGGCCGTTCTTCGAGGCGTGGAGCCCCTGCTGGACATAGGGCAGATTGTCCATGTCCTGATTGAACACATCGCCGAGCACACCGATTTCGGTGGCGTCGCTCCATTTCTGATCGGGGCCGAGCAAGTGCATCGGTACGCTGCGCGGCATCGGCTCGCCCTTCTTCACGCGCGCCAGAATGCGCACCTCCATCAGGCAGGTATCGGGCGTGGATCCGGGGCGCCAGCGATAGACGATGTTGGGCATGAACCCGCCCCATGGCGCGAAATTGGGAAACACATTGTAGACCAGCGCATCGAGCAGTTCGGAATCGGTCGCGTCGCTGTGATCGTAGCCGGTCTGTGCGGTGTAGCCTTCGCGCATCGCCGCGCCGAGCGCCTCGCGCGCGGTCATGCCGTCAGGCACGGTCACCGCGAAGGGATCGCCCCCGCCCTCGTAGTTATCGCCCGAGCGGCCATTGTATTTCACGAACTCGTCGACGATCCACTGCTGCGGCTGGCCATTGCCGTCGACATGCGGCGACATCACCCCGAACGGCACCAGATTGACGTTCACATTGTCGCCCCAGGTCCAATAGGCGCTGTTGCTGTCGCCGGTGAAGGGCAGCAATTGCGGGTGCGTGACCACGGTGTGCCACGCTTCCATGAAGGCTTCGGCGGTCACTTTCCAGTTGGCGGGCACTTCTTTGGCGACCCACACCACGGTGGTGCATTCCTCATGCCGCCAGCGCTTGAAGAACTCAGGGATCGGCGCGAGGAATTCCTCGAGGCTCGGCCCGCCGCGCTCCTCGCGCAGGAAGATATACCCGCCCCACCGGCCGACTTCGGCATCGGGCAAGCTCATCGCGTCCTTTTTGAGGTGCGGGAAATCCCACGCGCAGGGCATCGTGTCGAAGCTGCCGTCCTTGTGCCAGGTGAAGCCGTGGAACGGGCAGGTGAACTTGTCGGCCGCACCGTCTTCGGTGCGCAGTTTGCGCCCGCGATGGAGGCAGACATTGTGCATGGCGCGGACTGAGCCATCGTCCTGACGGCTGACGAGATAGGACCGGCCTGCGTTCTCATAAACGATGAAATCGCCCGGCTCGGGCAGATCTTCCTCGCGCGCGGCGAACTGCCAGACGTAAGGCCACATCTTCTCACGCTCTTCTTGCGCAAAAGCCTCGCTGGTGTAGCGCGCGGCGGCAATCGGATCGGAGCCGAGATACTGATAGCTCTCCTCGGTTAGGATCGCAGGCACAGGCCGCGAATCCGCCGCCATGAGATCGTTCCAGCTGGTGCCTTCGCAGCGCGCGAGCCCGCCGCCCAGAGTTGGATCACTTTCAGCCATAGCTATCCCATCCTTTATACAATGCT
>Ga0164294_10004928_pt1 | contig 11533 bp, 10 predicted proteins | sample GEODES005metaG_FD_111479 | JGI IMG/M metagenome (GOLD analysis project Ga0164294, IMG submission 111479) | Oligotrophic lake water microbial communities from Sparkling Lake, Wisconsin, USA - GEODES005 metaG | ecosystem: Environmental > Aquatic > Freshwater > Lake | place: USA: Sparkling Lake...
CTTCGATGGCAGCGTGCCGCTGATTTCGAGGGTGACCCAGGGCTGCCAGCCGGTAGGCCCGGTGCGACAGATCACCAGCACAGAGCGCAATCTGGTGCTCACACTCGACGGCGAGGCGGCGCTGGACTGCCTGCTGCGAGACATGGCGGCCGACGATCTGGAGCCGCGCGATGCGCTGCGCCGGCTGCGTGGCACGCTGGTCGGCCTGAGCGACGAAGGTGATGCGCCCACGCGCGGCGGCAACTTTGGCCACGAGACCCGGGTGCGCAACGTGGTCGGCGTCGATCCCAGCCGCCGCGGGGTGGCGGTGGCCGACCTGGTCGAGCCCGGCATGCAGCTCGCGTTTTGCCAGCGCAACACCGAGGCCGCACGGCGCGATCTGGTGCGCATCTGCGCCGAGATCCGCGAAGAGCTCGAGCCCGAAGCGCTGTCGCTGCAGATCGCGCTCGAGCTGCGCGGGGGCGACCTCGACAGCGCGCCCCATCCGGCCCGGCAGATCGCAGGGGCCGTCTACGTGAGTTGCGCCGGTCGCGGCGGGCCGCATTTCGGCTCGCCATCGGCCGAACTGGCCCTGGTGCGCCACGCACTGGGCGATGTGCCGCTGGTCGGCTTTTTTGCCAACGGCGAGATTGCGCACCGGCATCTCTACGGCTACACCGGCGTGCTCACGGTGTTCACGGCGGGCGCCGCGGACACCCCCGACGCGCCATGACCGCTGGCGGTGCCACGGCCGCTGCCAATTCGCGCAGCCGCCGCTGGATGCTGCTGCTCCAGGGTCTGGTCTGGACGCTTGCGTGCCTGTGGGCCGGCGAGTGGTTGGCACGGTTGGCGCCGCTGGGCCTGACCGGATCGGTGACCGGCATGCTGCTGTTGCTGCTGTCGCTCAACTGGGCGGCCTTGCGCGAGCCCGTGGCCGCTGCGGCCACGCTGCTGCTCAATCACCTGTCGCTGTTCTTCATTCCGATCAGCGTGGGGCTGATGATTCACGGCGAACTGCTGTCGCGATATGGCGGGCGGCTGCTGATCGCCGTGGCGCTGTCGACCTGGATCGGCATGGCCGTCACCGCGCTGTTGATGCGCCGACTGATGAGCGGGCCGGCGGCCTCGGTGCTGTCGTCATCGCGCTCGACGACGCGTGGTGACTGAACTGCGAGCGCTCCGATGACGCCACTGCTCGAGCGATGGCCTGTGCTGGCGAGCGGCTCGTGGTTCGCGGTGCCGCTCACCGTCGTCGCCTACCTGATCGCCACGCGGCTGCACCAGCGCAGCGGCCGCGCCACCTGGGCCAATGCGGTGTTGTGGGCGGTGGCGGCGGTGGTGATCACGCTGCTGTCGATCGGCGAGCCCTACGCGCGCTACTTCGCCGGTGCGCAGCCCATCCACTGGGTGCTCGGGCCGGCGGTGGTGAGCATGGCCTGGCCGCTGTGGCAGCGTCTGGGCGAGCTGCGCCCACAGGCGGTGGCCATCCTGGTGAGCGCTGCGCTCGGCGGGCTGGCCGCGGCCCTCAGCGCGGTGCTGATCGGCTGGGCGCTTGATCTGCCGCCCGAGCTGCTGCGCTCGCTGGCGCCCAAATCGGTGACCGCCGGCGCGGCCATCGGCATCTCGGAACAACTCGGCGGCATCGCCAACTTGACCACGCTGTTCACGCTGATCACCGGGCTGATCGGCGCGCTCAGCGCGCAGCGGCTGTTCGATGCCATGGGCATCTCATCGATGGCCACGCGCGGGCTGGCCATGGGCACCGCGGCGCACGGGTTGGGCTCGGCGCAGGCGCTGCAGATCGATCCCGACTGCGGCGCCTACGCGGTGCTGGCGCTGGTGCTGCAGGTGGCGCTGGCCGCGCTGCTGCTGCCCTGGGTGGTGCCGCCCGTGCTGCGCTGGCTGGGCGTGTAAGCCCGAAGCGCTCGCAACGCGCTCAGCGCGCCAGATGCCGGTAGACCGCGGTCTCGAAGTCGACGAAGCCCGGGTACGACGACACATCATGAAACGGCAGGATCTGCGATCCCCAGTAGCCGCCGATGCCGTTTTGGCGGTCGATCCAGTAAAACAGGTTGGCCAGCCCGGCCCACATCAGCGAGCCCGCCGGCCGGCCCGTGGGCGTCGCCTCTTCATTGACCTGAAAGGTGTACGCCCATGACTTGGGCAGCCCGGGGAAGTACTCGCCGGTGTTCGACAGCGACGGAATCGAGGTCGTCCAGCCACCCGACTTGAGCGCGCCCAGACCGTTACGGCACATCTGCGCCACCGTCTCGGGTTTGAGCACGCGGCCGTGCTCGCCGGCGCCGTCGTTGAGCACCATGCGGATGAACTTCATGTAATCAGCCACCGTGGAATACAGCCCGTGGCCGCCCATGTCCATCTCGGGCGGCTGCGGCAGCACCAGATCGCTCAGCGGCGTGAGCTTGCCGTCCATGGCGCGGTCGTGAATCGTCGCGCGGCGCGACTGCATCGACGGCGTCATCACGAAGCCGGTGTCGCCCATGCCCAAAGGCGCGAGCAGCCGCTCTTGCATGACCTCGCCCAGGCGCTTGCCACGCACCGCTTCGACCACCTTGCCGACCCAGTCGATGTTCACGCCATAGCCCCAGCGCTCGCCCGGGTCGAACAGCAGCACCGTGCGCACCGAGGCGAAGGTGCTCGACACCACCGACGGCACGCCTTTGGCGTTGCGGAACTTCAAGTCGTCGTGGCTGAAAAACTCATAGCTGAAGCCTGCCGTGTGCAGCATCAGGTGGTCGAGGGTGATGTCGCGCTTTGGGGCACGCAGCCGCGGCTGGCCGTCGGCATCAAAGCCGTCGAGCACCATGATCTCGGCGATCTCAGGCACGTATTGCTTGGCGGGGTCGTCCAGACGCACCAGGCCTTCTTCGACCAGTTGCATCAGCAGCGCGCCGGTCAGCGCCTTGGTGGTCGAGAAGATCGCCATCACCGAGTCGGTGGTCATCGGCGCGTCGCCGCCGAGTGCGCGTTTGCCGGCCGCACCTTCATAAATATTGCGCTGGCGGTCGGTCACCATCGCGACCACGCCCGGCGCACCACCGGCCGAGCCGACCGTGTTGGCAAGCACCGTGTCGGCGGCGTGCTTGAGTTGTTCGTGCATGTGAGTCTCCTGATGTCTTGCGGGCGTTTGATGGTGGTCTTCAAGGCGCGGCCCGGTCACGCCAAACCGCATCGACTCTAGGACATCCGGGTCACCTTGCGTCCATGGACAATCCCGCCTCCCTGACGGCTCGCGCAAGCGGGCCGCCGCCCTCATTCACATCGAAAGAAGCCTCGCTTGTTCAAGAACCTGACGGTGTACCGCGTGGGGCCCGAGTGGTCGGCCACGCTGCAAGAAATCGAAGACAGCCTCGCCGCGGGGCGTTTTGCCGAATGCGGCGCCACGCAGGCACAGTCGCTCGGATGGATCGCGCCTCGCGGCACCGAGCACGCGCCGCTGGTCGAGTCGGTGGGCGGCCAGTGGCTGCTGGCGCTGATGATCGAGCGCAAGGCGCTGCCCTCGGCGGTGGTCAAGCGCCGCACCGACGAGCTGGTGCAGCAAGTCGAGCACAGCAGCGGACGCAAGCCCGGCAAGAAAGAAACCAAAGAGCTCAAGGAGCAGGCCACGCTCGAGCTGCTGCCCATGGCCTTCACCAAGCGCGCCACCATCAGGGTGTGGATCGACGCCAGCCAGCGGCTGCTGATGGTCGACGCCAGCAGCACCACGCGCGCCGGCGAGGTGGTCACGCAGCTCATCAAGTCGCTGCGCGGCCTCACGCTCGCGATGCTGCAAACGACCGAATCGGCCCCGGTGGCGATGTCGCAGTGGCTGCTCAGCGGCGAGCCGCCGGCAGCGTTCACCGTTGACCGCGAATGTGAGCTGAAGTCGCCCGACGAGATGAAATCGGTGGTGCGCTACGCCCGCCACGCGCTCGACATCGACGAAGTGCGCCAGCACATCGCCAGCGGCAAGCAGCCCACGCGGCTGGCACTCACCTGGCAGGCCCGCGTGTCATTCGTGCTGTCGGAAACCGGCCAGATCAAGAAGATCGATTTCCTCGACGTGGTGTTTGAAAACCACCGAGCCGACAGCCGAGACGACGCCTTCGACGCCGATGCCGCCATCGCCACCGGCGAGCTGGTGCAGCTCATCCCCGACCTGATCGCCGCGCTGGGCGGCGAGATGACGCTGGGTGATGCTCAGGCGCTGCCTGGCACCGCTGCGGCAGCGCCGTCCACCGCGCCCCACTGAGCGGCGCACCAGCGCGCCACCGCCTCGCGCTCGGTGGGCGTGAAGTGCAGCCCGAGCTTGCTGCGCCGCCACAGCACATCGTCGGCCGAGCGCGCCCACTCGCAGCGGTGCGAGTAGCGCAGCTCGGCTTCGAACAGGCCCGGCGCGACTTCGGCGCCCAGGCCGTCGGATCCGATCACTCGCTCAGCGCGTGAGCCATAGGCGCGCGCCCAGCGCTGCATGAGCGCCGCAGGCAACTCGGGATGACGCCGCGCGAGCTCGGCGGCAAAGCGCGCGAAGTCGGCATCGGGCTGCGTGGGCGCACCGACGAACTCGCTGAAATCGCCGCCCGGCAGCACCGCCTGCGCCGTCCACGCACCGCGCTCGAGGTGCAGCGGCGCGGCCAGCCGATCGGCCACCTCTTCGGCCAGTTTGCGAAAGGTGGTGAGCTTGCCGCCCCACACCGACAGCACCGGCGCGCCAGCCACATCAAGCTCGAGCGCGTAGTCGCGCGTGACCGAGGTCGCATCGCCCGAGCCGTCGTCGAGCAGCGGGCGCACTCCTGCGTAGCTCCAGACCACGTCGGCCGGCACCACCGGCTTTTGAAAGTAGCGGCTGACCTGCTCGCACAGGTAGGCGATCTCGTCGGCCTCGATGTGCAGCGCGCCGAGTGCGCCGTGGTGCTCGACCTCGGTGGTGCCGATCAGCGTGAAGTCGCGCTCGTACGGAATGGCAAACACCACGCGCTTATTCAACATTTGCAGCAGGTAGGCGCAGTCGTGGTCGAACAACTTGGGCACCACGATGTGGCTGCCCTTGACCCGCCGCAGCGCCCGTACCTTGGGCGCATGCACTTGGTCGCCCAGAAACTGCGCCGCCCACGGGCCGGTGGCGTTGACCAGCGCGCGTGCGCTCAAGCGCAGCGTTGCACCGGCCGCGCTTTGCAATTGCACCTGCCAGCGATCGGCGCCGCGCTGCGCGTCCACGCAACGCCAGCGCGTGAGCACGGTGGCGCCCCGCTCGGCTGCATCCACCGCTGCCAGCACCACCAGCCGCGCGTCGTCGGCCCAGCCGTCGGCATATTCAAAGCCCTGCCGAAAGCCCGGCTTGAGCAGCGCGCCGGCCGGATGCTGGCGCAAGTCGATGTGGCGCGAGGCGGGCAGCCACTCGCGCTTGGCCAGATGGTCGTACAGGAACAGCCCGGCGCGGATCAGCCACGCCGGGCGCGATGCCGCGCTGGCCGGGTCGTGCGGCATCACGAAGCGCAGTGGCCACAGGATGTGCGGCGCGCTGCGCAGCAGCCGCTCGCGCTCGGCCAGCGCCTTGCGCACCAGCGCGAACTCGCCGTGCTCGAGGTAGCGCAGCCCGCCGTGAATCAGCTTGGTCGACGCCGACGAGGTGTGCGCAGCCAGATCGTCCTGCTCGCACAGCACCACGCGCGCGCCACGCCCGGCCAGATCGCGCGCGATGCCCGCGCCGTTGATGCCGCCGCCCACCACCAGCACATCGCATTCGGTGGGCAGCTCGCTTTGGGCAACACGGGGTTCGCAGCGTTCGGTCACGGCACTCGATCTGAATGAGGTTTCAGCGCACGGCGGGGTGTCACACCGGTGGCAGCCGCCGCGACAACAATGCGCCGATCATGCCTCGCGCGCGGCCCTGCAACGCGCGGCGCGATAGCCCACCGCATGAGGCACCCAAGATGACACAACCGACCCACCTTCTTGCGCTCGATCAGGGCACCTCCAGCTCGCGCGGCATGGTGTTCGACAGGGACGGTCGCATGGTGGCGATGGCGCAGCAAGAGTTCGCCCAGATCTACCCGCAGTCGGGCTGGGTCGAACACAACCCGCTCGAGCTGTGGGCCACCCAGCTGGCCTGCGCGCGCGAGGCGCTGGCTCGCGCCGGGCTCAAGGCGCAAGACATCGCCTCGATCGGCATCACCAACCAGCGCGAGACCACGGTGGTGTGGAACCGCCGCACCGGCGTGCCGCTGCACAACGCCATCGTCTGGCAGGACCGCCGCACCGCGCCCACCTGCGCGAAGCTGCGCGAGCGGCGGCTCGAAAGCCTGTTTCGCAGCCGCACCGGGCTGCTGCTCGACCCGTACTTCTCGGGTACCAAACTGCAGTGGATCCTCGACCATGTGGCGGGTGCTCGCGCTGACGCCGCGCGCGGCGAACTGGCCTTTGGCACCGTGGACAGCTGGTTGCTGTGGCAGTTGACCGGCGGCACCGTGCACGCCACCGACGTCAGCAACGCCTCGCGCACGCTGATGCTTGACGTGCACCGCAACCAGTGGGACGACGAGCTGCTCGCCGCGCTCGACATCCCGCGCGAGGTGCTGCCCGCCGTGCACCCCTCAAGCCATGTCTACGGCCACACCGCGCGCGAGCTGTTCGGCGCGCCGATCGCCATCGGCGGCATCGCCGGTGACCAGCAAGCCGCGCTGTTCGGCCAAGGCTGCTTCACGCCGGGGCTGGCCAAGAACACCTACGGCACCGGCTGCTTCATGCTGATGCACACCGGCACCCAGTTTCAGCAAAGCACCAACGGCCTGATCACCACCAGCGCGGCGCAGGTCTCGGCCACGCCCGAATTCGCACTCGAAGGCAGCGTGTTCATCGGCGGTGCGGTGGTGCAGTGGCTGCGCGACGGGCTGCGCGCCATCGACAGCAGCACCGAAGTGCAGGCTCTCGCCGAAAGCGTGCCCGACAGCGGCGGCGTGATCCTGGTGCCCGCCTTCACCGGGCTGGGCGCGCCCTATTGGCAGCCCGATGCGCGCGGTGCCATCGTCGGCCTGTCGCGCGGCACCGGCGTGGCGCACATCGCCCGCGCCGCGCTCGAGAGCATCGCCTTTCAAAGCGCCGCGCTGCTGCAGGCCATGAGCCGCGATGCAGTGGAAGCCGGCGGCCATCCGGTGGCCGAGTTGCGGGTGGACGGCGGTGCGTGCGTCAACAACCTGCTGATGCAGTTCCAGGCCGACCTGCTGGGCATCCCGGTGGTGCGCCCGCGGGTGATCGAAACCACCGCGCTGGGCGCGGCCTATCTGGCGGGCCTGAGCTGTGGCGTGTACGACAGCCTCGACACGCTGACCGCCCAATGGCAGGCCGAGCGCACCTTCCATCCGCAAATGCCCCGCGACCAAGCCGCCGAGCGCATGGCGAGTTGGGAGCGCGCGGTGCGGCAGACGGTGGCGGCGTAGCGGGTCGTCGCGCCCGGCCGCCGCGAACTCACCCCAACCGCTTGAACGCCTCGGCGAAGACCTCGGCGCCGTCGGGCATGTCGAAGGCTTCGAGGTTGAGGTGGTGCACCTTCTCGATGAAGAAGAAGACCATGAAGCTGTCGAGTGGGGCCATCACCGGGTTTTCGGGGTCGTTGATGAGCTGGGTGCCCTTTTCGCGCATCAGGGCCATCGCCTCAGGGAACTTGGCGGTGATGAAGGCCAGTTCTCTTTCGTTGAGCAAGAACTCCGGCAGCAGGACCCGGGGCTCGGGGCTGGGTTCAGCGTCGGCGTCGAATTCGAATGGGTTCATGGTGAGCTCGTTGCAAGTGTGTGGGTCGGTGGACGGACCGGCGCGCGCAGTGGCCAAACAACGACCGCAGTCAGGCCGCACTCAGATTTTAGGCAGCGCGACCGGGCGCTATCGGCCGCGGGCCGGCCGTGCCGCGCACCTCAAGGTTCACGCGCGCATGGTGACCGTCGGCATCGCGCTCAAAGCGCAGCGTGCCCGCCATGCGCGCTGCAATCTGCTGCACGATCGACAGCCCCAGGCCACTGCCCGCCACGCCGCGGCTCGGGTCGCCACGCGCATAGGCGCGCATCAGCTCGGCGGCTTGCCCCTCGGGCAGGCCGGCTCCGGCATCGCACACGTCGATCAGCACCTGCGCCCTGCCGCTGCTGCTTTGCGCGCTGGCCACGCTCAGCCGCACCGGCGTCGCGCCGTGCTTGAGCGCGTTGTCGATCAGGTTGAACAGCAGCCGCTCGATCAGCAAGGCGTTGGCGTGCGGCAGCAGCACGGCCGCCGCAGTCGGCTCCAGGCTCAACACCTCGGGGGCGCACTCGAAGCGGGAGACCACCGATCGGGCCACCGCGACCACGTCCACCGTGTCGTTCATCTTCAGCTGGCCGGCTCGAACGAAATCGAGAAAGCTGCCGATCAGCCGGTCGGCCTGATCAATGTTGCGGGTGATGGCTGCCAAGTGCGGCAGCGGATCGCTGCGCTGCGGCAGCAGCTCGGTGGCCAGCCGGATGCGCGCCAGCGGGCTGCGCAAGTCGTGCGACACCCCGGCCAGCAGCAGCGCGCGCTCGAGCTCGGCCGAGCGCAGCCGCTCGAGCAGCTGGTGGTAATCGTCTTCAATGGCGCGCACTTCAGACGATGCGCCCGACGATGCCGGCCCCGTCGATGTCTGCGGAGCGCCCTTGGTGTCCAGCGCCAGCACATCGCCGTGCATCCGGCTGCGCAGCTCTTGCAGCGGGCGCGTCACGTGGCGTGCAAACCACCAGCTCAAGCCCACCACCATGGCCACCATCAGCAGCGCGGTCGGCAGGGCCGGCAGGTTGTGGCGGTTGGCAAACGGCCAGATGTGCGGCGCCGGCAGCCCCAGCCAGACGGCGTCGGCGCCCGGCGGCACCACGTGAAACCACACCTCCATGCCGTGGCCGCTGCTCACGGCGCGCAAATCATCAAACGCAAGGCCGTTCGCGGCGAATTCGACTTGCCAACGCAAAAAACCGGGGCCCAGAGTCAGGTTGTGGGTCTTGAAGCCATCGGGCAGGCGGGTTTGTCGCTGCACCGGGTAGCCCGGCGAGGCCTCGCGCAGCGGCGCGCCGCTCGGCAGGCGGGCCGCCTCGGCCAGGGGCGCCGCCCACAACTGCGCGTAAGGCTCGGCCGTGGCATTGGCACGCGCGGCCATCAGCCAGATCAAGAACATCAGCCCCACCAGCAGCATCAGCAGCGTTTGCGCCAGCATCAAGCGGGCAAACAGGGTGTCAAAGCGGCGGCGGGCCATTGCTCAGATCGGCTCGCTCGACTGGCTCGAGAGCAAGGCATAGCCCTGCCCGCGCACGGTGCTGATCCACTGCCCCTGCGGGTCGGCCGCTCGCAGCTTGCCGCGCAGGCGATAGATCTGCGTGTCCACCGTGCGGTCTTGCGGGCGGTAGGCGCCCGACTGCATCGCGGCGTTCAGTGTCTCTCGCGACAGCACCGCCACCGGATCGCGCAACAGCGCTTCGAGCAGCTTGAGTTCGGCATCGGTCAGCACCAGCCGCTGGGCGTTCAGCGTGACTTCGCGGCGCACCCGGTCCAGCCGCAACCCGAGCCCCACGAACTCGCTGCTCGACAGACGCGCGAGCTGCTGTCGCCGGCGCAGCAAGGCGCGCAAGCGCGACACCAGCTCGGCTTTTTCAAACGGCTTGGGCAGGTAATCGTCGGCACCCCTATCCAGGCCGCGCACCCGGTCGGGTGACTCACCCAGCGCCGACAGCATCAGGATGGCCATGTCAGGGTAGAGCGCTCGCCACTGGCCCAGCAGGTCCAGGCCATTGCCGTCGGGCAACATCACATCCAGCACCACCAGATCCGGCCGGTTGTGCATCAGCAGCCGCGCGGCCTCGGCCGCCGTGAGCGCCGACTCGACCTGCCAGCCCTCACGCCGCAGCGTCCAGGCCACCAGCTCTTGCATCTCGGCGTCGTCGTCCACGACGAGGATTCTTGAATCACGCACGGGGAAAAAGCCTCTGAGCGCCCCGGGCGAAATGACCCGGCAGGCAAGGCCAAGGCTAGCGCAAAGGCAGGCCCCCAACCCGGCCGCGCCCGCGGCCTTCATATGGAATCTTTTCCATATTTGCGCTGGGCCAACCCTCACCCTAACCCTCTCCCACGGGGAGAGGGAATTTGAGTTTGCCTCTCCCACAGGTGGGAGAGGGAACTTGAATGGCCATCTCCCTCGGGGAGATGGGACTTGAATGACTCCCTCTCCCGCTCGCGGGAGAGGGCCGGGGTGAGGGTAGCAGCAAGGGCAGCACCATTCTCCCATCAAACCACCCCCAAACCGCTACCAATAAATTATCTCCACACCCCCCACCACGCCACCAATTGGTTATCTCCACTCGAACTTTTCACACCGCACCCCCCTATTCAGGGGGGTTTATGGAAAAAATTCCACACACCGATCCGTGATTTTTTGTAAGTATCGCGACCGGCCGGAGCAGCCGCCGTCAGAGCAGCGCCTCCGGGTCCTCACCTTTGATCCATCAACCCAGGAAACATCATGAAAAAAACCCTTCTTTGCTCAGCCCTGCTTGCAGCGCTGATGTCCGTGGCCGGTGGCGCGCAAGCGGCGCTGGTGTCGCAAGGCGGCGGCGTCGTGCTCGACAACGTCAACAATCTGCTGTGGTTCACCGACAGCACCAACCGCAACTGGGCCAACGCCACCAGCTGGGCGGCTGGCCTGACGACAGGCTCGCTGTCGGCGGGTTCGTGGAGCCTGGGCACCGGCGCTCAGTATGACCTGCTCGCAACGGCAGCGGGCAGCGTGAGTAATATGAATACCTTGGGCTTCACCGCTGAATATTATTTTCTCAGCACTATTGTTGATGACGGTTGGGGCCCTACGCCTATCATCGGGGCCAACAATAATACGGATGGGGTAATTACATATTATTATGGGTTTAACCCCGATGCCAACTTTGTTGGCTCCCTTGCCGTCGCTCAATACTCTGCCGCCGCCCCATCCGCCGTCCCCATTCCAGCCGCCGCCTGGCTGATGGCATCGGGTCTGGGTGCATTGGGCGTTTCGGCTCGCAAGCGCAAGGCTCAGCAGGCATAAACCCGCTGCGGAGATATCCGGGGGGTTATTTCTGCCGACCAATGAAAAGCCGGCTCGAGTGGCCGGTTTTTTTGTGGCTGGGGGAATTCAACCCTCACCCTGACCCTCTCCCTCGGGGAGAGGGGATTTGAATGGCAGTGTGTCGCGGGCGGGAGCGGGAAATGGGCAGCCAGCTTCTGGCGAAATCGGAGCACTGCCTGGACGCCAACCGTTCAGGGATATTGCTGCCGCGAGTGCAGCACCCGCAACACGTCGATCACCTCGCTGCCAACCTGATAGATCACGATGTAATTCGGATGCACCACGTGTTCACGCGTGCCCGCCACTCGGCCTGGCCTGAACAGGTACGGCATGAAGGGAAGGTTCTCGACCGATTGAACGATGGCGGCGAAAAGCGCAAGCGCCGAGGCCGCGTTGCGCTGCTCGATGTAATCAATGATCTCCACCAAGTCGGTGGTGGCCTCGTCAGTCCACCGGACGGTTTGCACGGGC
>Ga0164294_10004929_pt1 | contig 11529 bp, 10 predicted proteins | sample GEODES005metaG_FD_111479 | JGI IMG/M metagenome (GOLD analysis project Ga0164294, IMG submission 111479) | Oligotrophic lake water microbial communities from Sparkling Lake, Wisconsin, USA - GEODES005 metaG | ecosystem: Environmental > Aquatic > Freshwater > Lake | place: USA: Sparkling Lake...
ATCTTGCGCTTGGCATTGAGCAGTTCGGGACGCTCGCGCTCTTTGGGGGTCATCGAGCCGATGATCGCATCCATATGCAGGAGAACCTTGTCGTCCACACCGGAGCTGGCCATCGCGGCCTTGGCCTTCTTCATGCCGGGGATCATCCCCGCGAGCATGCCCAGCCCGCCCATGCGCTGCATCTGCTGCAGTTGGGTGCGCAGGTCGTTCATGTCGAACTGGCCCTTGGCCATGCGCGCGGCCATGCGGTCGGCGTCTTCGGCCTGAATGCTCGCCGCGGCCTTCTCGACCATCGAGACGATATCGCCCATGCCGAGGATGCGTCCCGCCACGCGCTCGGGATGAAAGGCCTCGATCGCATCGAGCTTTTCGCCGGTGGCGGCAAATTTGATCGGCTTGCCAGTGACCGCGCGCATCGAGAGCGCCGCGCCGCCGCGCGCATCGCCGTCCATCCGGGTCAGCACCACGCCGGTGAGATCGACTTCCCCTGCAAAATTCTGCGCGACGTTGACCGCGTCTTGCCCGGTCAACGCATCGACCACGAGCAGCGTTTCGCGCGGGGCGGAGACGGCGGAGACCGCCTTCATCTCGTCCATCAGCGCCTGATCGACGTGGAGCCGGCCGGCAGTATCGAGCAGCAGCAAGTCGACAGCTTGCAGCTTGGCAGCATGCAGCGCGCGGGTCGCGATCTCGACCGGCGTTTGGCCGGGCACGATCGGCAGGGTGGCGACCCCGGCCTGCTCGCCCAGCACTTTCAATTGTTCCTGCGCGGCGGGGCGATTGACGTCGAGCGACGCCATCAGCACCTTTTTGCCGCGTGTTTCGCGCAAAAGCTTGCCGATCTTGGCGGTCGTCGTGGTCTTGCCCGAGCCCTGCAGGCCGACCATCATGATCACCACCGGCGGCGCAGCATTGAGATCGATATCGGCGGTCTGCGAGCCGAGCATTTCGACCAGACCGTCGTGGACGATCTTGACCACTTGCTGGCCGGGGGTGACCGAGCGCAGAACCTGTTGGCCGATGGCGGCTTCGGTGACCGTATCGACGAACCGGCGCACGACCGGCAGCGCGACATCGGCCTCGAGCAGCGCAATGCGCACCTCGCGCATCGCCGCCTGCACATCCTCCTCGCGCAGCGCGCCACGACCGCGCAAACGGTCGAACACACCGCCAAGCCGGTCTGACAGACTATCGAACATGCGCCTGCTCCTGTGCCAAACAAATCGGCTTGCCGCCAGAACGCGAAAAACGCCGGTGGGCGAAACCTCGCCGACCAGCGTCAGGCATCCAGAGCGGAGACCGATGACGAATCACGCGCGCTGCAGAAAAATTCTGCACCGCAAGCGACACCCGTTAGGCGCGGACGCAGCAGTTGACAAGCGCCGGCAAAATCCGCGCGATGGCCATGTGCTGGCATGGGCCACGCAGCGCCCGAGTCGACGCTCTTAACCAAAACTTCAGCACATATCCTTAGAGCTTATTCGTAGCGTCCAACAAGGAGTGGACAATCCCGATGGCGATCAGGCCTGTGACACATCAGCACGACGACGCGGCGCGCGATGGCGAGCAGCGGCCTGCGCGCGATTTTCTGGCGCTGGGCGTGGTCGTCGGGTCCATCATGCTGTTCGTCGCGGCAGGATCGGGCGTGCTGCCGGGTGTTTTGCGCAAAGTCCTGTTTGGCGAGGCCCACAGCGACGCGGTGCTTGCCAACGCGCTGATTCTCAACATTGCGCTTCTGATCATGAGCTGGCGCCGCCATGCCGCCCTGAGCCGCGAAATTATCGAGCGCCGCAAAGCCGAGCAGGCTGCACACACGCTTGCCCATACCGACTCGCTGACCGGCTGCCTCAATCGCCGCAGCATCGATGGCTTGATGCATGCGCTGGTCGAACGGGCCGAGCGGGGCGCCGGCGAGGTCGCGGTGATGATGATCGATATCGACAAGTTTAAGCGCTCGAACGATTTTCACGGACATCAGGTGGGCGATGCCGTGCTGATCGAGATCGCGCGGCGCCTTCGCGTTGCGATGCCCGCAGATGCGCTGATCGCGCGTCTTGGCGGCGATGAATTCATTTGTGCGGCAATTTTCGATCCGCACCGGGCGGGCGCTGTCGAAGCTTTGTGCACGCAGCTGAATGAAGTCGTGGCCGAACCCATCACGCATGGTGGGACGCGCATCACCGTCACCGCTTCGATCGGGATCGCGGACGAACCGCCGGTGCATGACATGCAACCCGCGCAACTGGCGGCGGACCTGCTGCACCGCGCCGATCTGGCGATGTACCGCGCTAAAAAGGCCGGAGGAAACCGCTTTTGCCGGTATGAAGAGGCGATGGCAAAGGAACTGCGCTTTCGCCGCGAACTGGAAAGCGACTTGCGCGACGGCCTCGAGCGCGGCGAATTCGTGCCCTATTACGAAAAGCAGATCGACCTTGAAACCGGCGCGCTTACCGGGTTCGAGATGCTGGCGCGCTGGCATTCACCCCGCTTTGGCCTGATGAGCCCGGAGCATTTCATTCCGATTGCCGAGGATATCGGGCTTATTGCGCCGCTTTCAGAAATGCTGATCGCGCAGGCCTTGATCGATGCGCGCGAATGGGATCCCAAGCTCAGTTTGTCGGTCAATATCTCTCCGGTCCAGCTGCGCGATCCACAATTTGCGCAGAAAATCCTGAAGTTGCTGGTCGAGGCCAATTTTCCGCCGAGCCGCCTTGATATCGAGATCACCGAGGTGTGCCTGCACGAGAACATCGAGGTCGTGCGCTCGCTGATCACCAGCCTACAAAACCAGGGCATCCGGATCAGCCTCGATGACTTCGGCACCGGCTATGCCAGCATCGCGCAGCTGCGCGCCTTGCCGTTCGACCGGATCAAGATCGACCGCAGCTTTATCTCCACGCTCGCTTCCAGCGCGGACAACACCGCCATCGTCGAGGCAATCACCTCGCTGGGGCGCGGCATGGCCATGCCGATCACCGCTGAAGGCATCGAGAGCCCCGAAGTGCTGGAAAGCTTGCGCAAACTGGGCAAGTTCAAGGGCCAAGGCTACCTCTATGGCCAGCCGTCCAGCGCATCGGAAACGCGGCGCGCGCTGCGCGAGCAACGGTTGCTGGCAGTGAACGATCCGCCTCCCGCCGCGCCCGGGCCGATCAAAGCGGCGCGCGCCTGAACCCACGCGGGCGTGCGCACTGCGCCGGCCATTGCGATCACTGGCGATGCGGCCTAGATCGCGGCGATGCGCATACCGTTTTGCAAGATGCATGGCCTGGGCAATGATTTCATCGTGATCGATGCGCGCACCGCGCCGGTTGCGGTGTCGGCAGCGCGCGCCGCCGCACTGGCGGATCGCCGCACCGGCATCGGCTGCGACCAATTGATCGTGTTGGAGCCTTCCTCTGAGGCCGATGTGCGGATGCGCATTTTCAATCCCGATGGCGGCGAAGTGGAAGCCTGCGGCAATGCTGCGCGCGCGGTCGGCCTGCTGCTGGGCGGCGCGCACAGCATCGAAACCTTGGGCGGTACGATCCGCGCGGTGGCTGGCGCTGACAAGGTCACGGTCGACATGGGCGCACCCCGCTTTGGCTGGGAGGAAATCCCGCTGGCTTATGCGATGGACACGCTTTCCATGCCGGTGGCGTGGGAAGAGCTGGAAGCGCCGGTGGCGGTCAATGTCGGCAATCCGCATGTGGTGTTTTTCGTGCCCGATGCGAACGCGGTCGACCTTGCGCGGCTGGGGCCGCTGATCGAGAACGATCCGCTGTTTCCGGCCCGGATCAACGTGAATGTCGCCAGCCTGGCCGGGCCCGACCACTTGACCTTGCGCGTCTGGGAGCGCGGAGCCGGCCTCACCCGTGCCTGCGGCACGGGCGCATGCGCCAGCGCGGTCGCGGCGATTCGGCGCGGGCTGACCGGGCGCAAGGTCACGGTCGACCTGCCGGGTGGCCGCCTCAAGATCGGCTGGCCGATGGGCGCCTCGATCACGATGGCAGGCCCCGCGCAGATGAGCTTCGAAGGGTCGTTTGAGGATGCGGATTATCCTTTGTGACCGCGCGCGCGAACTATAGAGGATGCCCGGCATGAGCACGCCAGCTGAAACGACAAGTCCAGAAAGTGCGAGCTGGACCGAAAGGTTGCGCGGGGGCCTGCGCAAGACCTCCGAGCGGCTGACCGAAACGCTGGGCAGCAGCCTCACCGGCTTTGGCGGGGCCACCAGGCTGAGCGAGGCGCAGCTCGATGAGATCGAGGACGGCCTGATCGAGGCCGATCTCGGGCCCCGCGCCGCCGCCCGTATTCGGACGCGGCTTGCCGAAGGACGGTTTGACAAAGGGCTCGACGAGCAGGCCGTCCGCGCCGCTGTGGCCGAGGAGATCGCCGCGATCCTGCGCCCGGTGGCAAAGCCGCTGGAGATCACCGCCTTTCCGCGCCCGCAAGTGATCCTCGTCATCGGGGTGAACGGATCGGGCAAGACCACCACCATCGCCAAGCTGGCGCATATGTTTCAGGAGCAGGACTACAGCGTAATGCTGGCGGCGGGCGACACCTTTCGCGCCGCGGCAATCGGCCAGCTGAAAGTCTGGGCCGACAGGCTGGGCGTGAAGATCATCACCGGGCCTGAAGGCGGCGACCCGGCGGCGATCGTGTTCGACGCGGTGCGCGCGGCGACTGAAGCCGGGATCGACGCGCTGATTGTCGATACCGCCGGGCGGCTGCACAACAAGCGCGAGCTGATGGACGAGTTGGCGAAAGTGCGCCGCGTGCTCGGCCGGATCAACCCCGAAGCGCCGCACGACGTGGTGCTCGTGCTCGATGCCACCAACGGGCAGAACGCGCTGCAACAGATCGAGATTTTCGGCCAGGTAGCGAACGTGACCGGGCTGATCATGACCAAGCTTGACGGCACCGCGCGCGGGGGCGTGCTGGTCGCGGCGGCGCAGCAATATGGCCTCCCCATCCATGCCATCGGCGTGGGCGAGAAGATCGACGATCTGCGCGCCTTCGATCCCGATCTGGTGGCGCAAGTGATTGCAGGAGTTTCCCGGTGAACCCGCCCGAAGCCGTGGCCAAGAAAGCCAAGCCCAAATCCTCCTGGGTCAATTTGTTGGTCGATTATGGCCCGCTGATCGTATTTTTTCTCGCTTACCGCCAGTTCAGCCCAAAAGATGCAGGGGCCGAGGGGGTTGGCGCGGTCATTTCGGTGACCAAGAGCACGGTCGCGTTCATGGTCGCGACCGTCATTGCGCTGGTGGTGTCGAAATGGCGGCTGGGGCGGATCTCGCCGATGCTGTGGCTGTCCACCGTGCTGATCATCGGCTTTGGCTCGCTCACCGTGTTGCTGGGCGATCCGTTCTGGATCCAGATCAAGCCGACCGCGATCTACCTGCTATTCGCCGCCTTGCTGTTTGGCGGGCTGATGCGCGGCAAGCCGTTGCTGCGCACGCTGCTTGAAAGCGCGTTCGAGGGCCTGTCCGAAGAGGGCTGGCTCAAGCTGTCGCGCAATTGGGCGTTTTTCTTCCTGTTTCTGGCCGTGCTGAATGAAGTGCTGCGTCATACCTTAAGTTTCGATGGCTGGCTGTCGGCCAAGTTATGGGGCGTGACCTCGCTGTCGTTTCTGTTCACGTTCACGCAGATCCCGATGCTGCTGAAGCACGGGCTGGGCGATGAGGGAGAGGCCGAGGCCGAGGTGAACCCGCCCCACGATTGATCGCGCGGCCTTCCTCTTGGGCCACGGCGTTCAAAATGGCATGACAAACCGGGCATTTCCCTTAATAAGCGGCTGTCAGCCTCGCCGCCCGGCGGCCTGAGGCGCTCCGCAACTTCCAGGGGGAATTTTCATGCTCAAGTTTTTTGGCAATCTTCATCAGGTTCTGGTGGTCGGCGCGGTCGCCGCGATCGCGGTCATGATCGGCTGGAACTCCAGCGTGCCGCTCGAGCCTTACAACATCGGCCTGTGGCTCCACGCCTTCTTCGGGATCGTCTGGATCGGCCTGCTCTATTATCTCAACTTCGTTCAAGTGCCGACCATGCCGAAGATCCCCGCCGAGCAGAAGGGCGCGATCACCGGGCATATCGCGCCCAAGGTGTTCTTCTTCTTCCGCTACGGGGCGCTTCTCACGCTGATCACCGGCCTCATCGTGGCTGCGCTGGGCGGCTATGGCCACATGGCGCTGACGTTTCAGGGCGAAGGCAAAGTCAGCCTGATCGGCCTTGGCATGTGGCTGGCTATCATCATGGCGTTCAACGTGTGGTTCATCATCTGGCCCGCGCAGAAGAAGATCCTCGGCATCGTTGAAGCCACCGCCGAAGAAAAAGCCGCCGCGGCACCGCGCGCGCTGATGGCGAGCCGCACCAACCTGCTGCTGTCGCTGCCGATGCTCTATTGCATGGTCGCGTCCAACTTCACCTGATGCCTTGAGCCTGCCTAATGGCATGGAACTTAGCGGCCCGGGCTGCGTTGGTGCACGCACCACGCGCGGCCCGGGCCGCGTTGTTTCGCGTTGCATGCAGGAGATACCCAATGCGCAAGATTCCATCGCTCACTTTGGCCACCATCGCGGTTGCCGCCCTCGCGCTTACCGCCTGCTCGAAAGAGACCCAGCAAAGCGCTTCTGAAACGGCGACTTCGGCTTCCAATGACGTCGCCGGAATGGCGGCGGACGCGAGCGACGGCATGGATTCGCTGGGTGCATCGGCGAGCAAAGGTGTCGATGCCATGGACGACAAAGCCAGCGATGCCGCCGCCGACGTCGAAAATTTCGGCAAGAAAGTGGGCGCGGCGGCCAATACCATGGGCGATCATATCGCTGCCGGTGCGCACGAGGCCAAGGACGAGTTGACGGGCAAACCTTCGCCCAAGCCGACCCCGAACTGAGCCAGCCAGCGTCGATTGTAAGAAACACGTCCTAGACCCGCTCATGCTGAGCTTGTCGAAGCATCTTGGCGCTAGGGTCGCGCCAGCACCCTTCGACAAGCTCAGGGTGAGCGGAGTTATGGTTCAGGATTCTGCGCGGGCGCACCAAGCCCCTTAAATCTTCAGCTGGCTGCCCAGCTCAACCACGCGATTGGTCGGCAGACGGAAGAACTCCATTGCGCTGGCGGCATTGCGCAGCATCCACGCAAACAGCTTTTCGCGCCAAATCGCCATGCCCGGTTTGTCTGACGCGAGCAGCGTCTGTCGCGAGAGGAAGAAGCTGGTCTTCATCATCTCGAACGGTTCGCCGCACATCGTCACCGTGCGCAGCGCGGCAGGCACATCGGTTTCTTCGAGAAAGCCGAAATGCAGGGTCATGCGGTAAAAACCCGATCCCACATCGCGGCAGGTCGAACGCTCGGCCGCCTCGACATAGGGGACATCTTCGATCGCGATGGTCAGGATGACCACCCGGTCATGCAGCACCTTGTTGTGCTTGATATTGTGTAGCAGCGCCGAAGGCACCCCGGTGGCGGCAGAGGCCATGAAGATCGCCGTGCCGGGGACGCGCGCGGCGCTGTTGCAGGCAGACTTGATAAACACTTCGAGCGGGATCGAACTGTCGGACATGTTTTGCCGCATCAACTGGCGCCCACGCGACCAGGTGGTGAGCAGCGTGAAGATGCCCACGCCCATGACCAGCGGCACCCAGCCACCATCGGGGATCTTGGTCAGGTTCGCGCCGAGGTAGCTGGCGTCGATCACGAAGAACAGGAACAGCAGCGGCAGCGCATAGTATGGCTTCCACTGCCACAGCTTGAACAAGACCACCGCCAGCAGGAAATTGTCGATCAGCATCGCCCCTGTCACCGCGATACCATAAGCCGCCGTGAGGTTTGACGAGCGCTGGAACACCAGCACCAGCACGATCACCGCGATCATCAGCGCGAAGTTGATCGCGGGGATATAGATCTGGCCCGCTGCGGTCGAGGTATGCTTGATCGTCATGCGCGGAATGAAGCCGAGCTGAATCGCCTGCTGCGTCACCGAAAATGCGCCGGAAATAACCGCTTGCGAAGCGATCACCGCGGCAAGGCTGGCGATGACGAGCAGCGGCCACTGGAACCATGGCGGTGCCAGCAGGTAAAACGGGCTTTGCAGGGCAGCGGGATCGCGGATCAGCAGCGAGGCCTGGCCCAGATAATTGACCACGAGCGCGGGCAGCACGAACATCAGCCACGAGACGCGGATTGGCTTGCGCCCAAAATGCCCCATATCGGCATAGAGCGCCTCGGCCCCGGTGACGGCCAATACCGCCGCGCCCATCGCCAGAAAGCCGCGCCAGGGATCGGCGGCGAACATCGCGGCGGCATGATGCGGCGAGAGGGCCGAGATCACCTGCGGCATCGCGGCAATGCTGATGCCTCCCAGCACGGTGATCGTGGCGAAATAGACCAGCATGATCGGCCCGAAGAAGGCTGCGACTTTCTCGGTCCCGCGGCTCTGAATGAAGAATAACCCGATCAGGATGATCACCACGATCGGCACGATCAGCGGGTGCATAGCTGGCCGGTACACCGCGACACCCTCGATCGCGCTCATTACCGAGACGGCGGGCGTGATCATCGAATCGCCATAGAACAGCGCGGTGGCAAAGACGCCCAGCAGAATGATGCCCTTGCCCCAGCGTTTGCCCGAGGTGTGCTGGTTGATAAGCGCCAGCAGCGCCAGACTGCCGCCCTCGCCCTTGTTATCGGCCCGCATGATCACGGTCACATATTTGAGCGTGACGATGACCATCATCGACCAGAACATCAGACTGACGATGCCATAGATGTGCAATTGATCGAGCGGCAGCCGGTGATGCCCGGCAAACGTATCGCGCAGCGCATAGAGCGGGCTCGTGCCGATGTCGCCAAAGACGACACCAATAGCGCCCACCGCCAGCCCCAGCACGCCGGAGCGCCGATGGGGGGAGGATAAGGCAGAGTTGCCGCTGGCGGGCAGCGCGGGATCAACCACGGCATCATTCATGGCAAGCGAATCCCCGGCTTTCGCCCAGACCTGCCGGTCCCATAATCGGTGCCGGAGCGACGCGGCGCATTAGCACCGGGCTGTGCCCCCCGCAATGCGCGTTGCAGCGCCCAAACGCGCCACCCTCGGAAGTTTTACAACGGCGCGACAATTCAAGCGAATGTGATGGTTACTGCGCCGATGGCACGGCGGGACCGGCGCTTGGCGGGGCACCGGACGCGCCAGCCGGGGCGCCAGCGCTCTCGGCGATCATCGCATCGAGCCGCATCAGCCGCGCCTGAAGATCGGTGCGATATGGCGCATCGAGGGGCGACCGCGCGAGCAGATCGGCCCAGATCGTGCGCGCTTCGGGCAGTCGCCCCGCTTGCGCCAGCGCCAGCCCGATGAAGAACGGCGGGCCGGGATGATCAGGCGCGATGGTCGCCGCGCGGGTGAAGGCAAGCTTGGCAGACGGCGTGATCACGCCGCCGGCATGGCCGATCAGCGCATTGCCCAATGCCACCCACAGGTCTGCATCCTTCGGGTTCTCGAGCGTCGCCTTGTGGAGAATATCAGCCGCTGCGCCAAATTGGCCCTGCCGGGTCAAGGCGTCTGCGAGCACCATCCATGAGCCCGAACGGCCATAAGCCGCCGAGCCCATCTGCTGGCGCTCTTTGAGCAAGGTCGCATCGGCGAGCTTGGCATTTTCAACCGACGCTGTCGGCGCCCCGGCGAGGCCGGGATGCCCCTGCAGTGCATAGCCCGAAATGCCGAACAGCAGCGCCGCCGCGGTGACTTCCCAGCCCGCGCGCGGCATCTTGAGCACGAAAATCATCGCCGCGAGCAGCACCACGCCGATCAGCGCAATCAGAACCCAAGTCATGTTGGCACCTTGCCGCGGCGGAATCGCCCACGCAGGAGGACCGCCGCCAAAGCCAGAATCGCCAGCGGCGCGGCGAACAGCGGCCAGGTGATCGGTTTGAGCTGCGGGGTGTAGCTCACGTAATCGCCATAACGCTCGATCAGCCAGGCGCGGATGGCCTCGGGATCTTCGCCCGCCGCGATGCGCACACGCACCTGATGGCGCATGTCGCCCGCCATCGGCGCGTCCGAATCGGCGATCGACTGGCTTTGGCACTTGAGGCAGCGCAGCGTGAGCATCAACGTTTGCGCTTTGGCCTCCAGCGCGGGATCGGCAATCTGCTTGTAGGCATAAGGTGCCGGCGGCAGCAGGTCTTGCGCGGCGAGCGGCGCGGAAATCTGCGCGGCCGCGAACAGCGCGGCAAGGGCGAGCCAGAGCCGCATCATGCGCCCGCCTCAGCCAGCTTGCGCAAGATCATCGGCACGTCCTCGGGGCGGATATCGCCGATATGCTGGTAGCGGATAATACCTTTGCCATCGATCACGAACGTCTCCGGCACGCCAGACGAGCCGATCGCGAGTTGCACCTGGCTTAGATCATCGCGGCCGATGCGCGCGAAGGGATTGCCGTTCTGCGCGAGAAACTGTGCCAGATCCTGCTTGCGATCACGGATCGCGACGCCGTCGATCTCGACACCCTGCGCCGTGAGCGCGGCCAATTGCGGCGCTTCGACCGCGCAGGGGACGCACCAACTGGCAAAGACATTGAGCAAGCGCGGCTTGCCCTGCTTGAAGACCGCCGTTGCCAGCCCGGGACGGTCATCGCTCGCGGGCGGCAGATCGAACACAGGCAGAGGCTTGTTGATAAAGGCGCTGACAACTTCGGTATTGGCTGTGCGCACAAGACCATAGATCACGAGCGCAACGAACCCGGCAAACAGAATCAGCGGCAGCCAGAACGCCACCCCGGGCTTTTTAGGTCCCGACTTGCCAGATGCCGCCTCGCTCATCGGCCTTGCATCACGCGGCGAAAGGCGATCTTGTCGGTCGCTACCAACCGCTTCACATCGCGCGCGACACGCCCGACCAGCGCGAGCAGGCCGCCCAGCGCGATCAGCAGGCCGCCATACCAGATGAGCGGCGCAAACGGCTTCCACCACAGCCGCATCTGCCAGCGGCCATCGGCAGCCTCTTCGCCCAGCACGAGATACAACTGGCCGTTCCAGCGGGTGCTCAGCGCCGATTCGGTGCGGTTGCCCGGCGGATTGGAGAACGTGCGCGCCTGCGGGCGCAGGATGATCGGTGCGGTGCCTTCATAGCTGGCGGCGAGAGTGGCCTCGAGCGCGGTCCAGTTCGGCCCGGCGACAGGATCGATGCCCTGGAGCGTGATGGCATAAGGCCCGACCTGCTCGACATCGCCGGGGTTCATCGCCGCCAGCTTCTCAGTCGAGAACGCGCTTTCGCTGGCCATGCCGAACAGCGCCACCGCGATCCCCAAATGGGCCAGCACGCCGCCGTAGATCGGCAAGGGCGTGCGCCGCAGATTGCGTCCGCGCAGGGGCATCAGGCTCGCCAGCGCTAAAGCGGGGGCCATCGCGAGGCCAATTGCCGAGAGCACGCTGACCGCAGGGGCGAAAATGACCACGCCCAACAAGATCCCAGCGGCGACAAAAGCGGGCACCGCCGCCGACCACGTGATCCGCGCCGCCTTGTCATCGCGCCAGCGCAGCAAGGGACCAACTGCCATG
>Ga0164294_10004930_pt1 | contig 11529 bp, 13 predicted proteins | sample GEODES005metaG_FD_111479 | JGI IMG/M metagenome (GOLD analysis project Ga0164294, IMG submission 111479) | Oligotrophic lake water microbial communities from Sparkling Lake, Wisconsin, USA - GEODES005 metaG | ecosystem: Environmental > Aquatic > Freshwater > Lake | place: USA: Sparkling Lake...
GCTTCGATATCGTCAAGCCGGTCTTCGATGTGGCGGATATCGGGCAGGATCAGGTCGACGCCGGGCTCGTCGTGGCCGGGGAACAGCACCCCGCAGTCGACGATGAGCAGCCGGCCCAGATGCTCGAAAACGGTCATATTGCGGCCGATTTCGCCGATACCGCCGAGCGCGGTCACGCGCAGGGCACCTGCTGCCAGAGGTGGCGGCGGAAGCGTCGGTTGGGTCATCGCAGCACTGCTGCCGCGCGCATCTCGGCAGCGAGCTCATCGAGTTGGGTCGCAGTGGCGGGCATCTGCGGCAACCGGGGATTGCCCGCCTCGAAGCCCTGCAGTCGCAGTCCGGCCTTGGCGAGAGTGACGCCGCCGAGCCGCGTCTGGGCACCATTCAGCGGACTCAGCGTGATTGCGATTTTGCGGGCGGTGGCGAGATCACCGGAGTTGAAGGCGGTCAACATATCTCGCAGTGCACTCGCCGCGACATGGCCCCAGACACTGATGAATCCGACCGCACCCACGGCGAGCCAGGGCAGGTTCAGTGCGTCATCGCCGGAGTAGTAGGTCAGGCCGGTCTCGGCCATCACGTGTGCGGCGCCATTCAGGTCGGCCTTGGCGTCCTTGACGGCCACGATATTGGGGTGACGCGCCAGCGTTCGCATGGTGTCCCACTCAATCGGCACCATCGAGCGCGGTGGAATGTCGTAGAGCACGATCGGCAACTCGGTCGCGTCGGCGACGGCGCTGAAATGCGCCACCAGCCCGCTCTGCGGAGGCCGGGAGTAGTACGGCGTGACAACCAGCAGACCGTGCGCGCCCTCGGCCGCGCAGGCTTTGGCCAGGCGCACGCTGTGCGCGGTGTCGTAGGTTCCGGCGCCGGCGATGATGCGGGCACGGTCTCCAACGGCATCCAGCACAGCCCGCAGCAGGGTGAGTTTCTCGTCATCGGTGGTGGTCGGTGACTCGCCGGTGGTTCCCGACAGCACCAATCCGTCACACCCGGAGTCGACCAGGCGGGTGGCCAGGCGAGCGGCGGTTGCGGTATCCAGCGCGCCATCTGCGGCGAACGGGGTCGCCATCGCGGTTAGCACCGTGCCCAACCGGGCGCGGGCATCGAATCCGCTGCTGCTCACGGGCAATCAGATTACCCGCTGGATCACAGAGGTCAGCGGCGGCGCGGGCTTCTCACATCGCCCGGCGCAAGGCCCCGGCCAGATCGCCGCGCTCACCCACCGCCACAGTGCCCAATCCCAGCCACCCCGCCATCGTCCGCAACTCCCCCGCCATGGCGGCGGCGACCCGGCGCGTGTCCTGACCCGGCTCGACGAAGGCACCGATCACCTGCAGCACACCGGCGGACCGGTCGGCCTTGAGATCGACCCGGGCAACCAGTTCGCCGTCGAGCAGCAGTGGCCACACGTAGTACCCGTACTGACGTTTGGCGGCCGGGGTATAGATCTCGATGCGGTAGTGGAACCCGAACAATCGCTCGATCCGGGGCCGGAAGAAGATCAGCGGGTCGAACGGGCACAGTAGCGCGGTTCCCCGATCGACCCGCGGTATGGGCTGACCGGCCCGCAGGTAGGCCGGGGCCGTCCAGCCGTCGACCGCCACGGGTTCAAGTTCGCGCGCGGCCACCAGATCGGCGACGGCAGGCTTGGACTGGTCGGGCCGCAGCCGGAAGTAATCGCGGATATCGGCCTCGGTGGCCACGCCCAATGCGGTCGCTGCCCGCAACATCAATTCCCGGACCGCCTCGGCGTCATCGACCTCGCGCGCCACGACCTCGGCGGGCAGCACCCGTTCGACCAGGTCGTAGTGCCGGGCGAATCCGGTGCGGTGCGCGGTCGTCAGCACCCCGGAGGCGAACAGCGCCTCGGCCACCCATTTGGTATCACTGCGGTTCCACCACTCTTTATTGGCTGTGCCCTTGCCGCGCTTGATCCCGCTCTCAAGGTGCGTCTCGATCTGGCCGGCGGTGCTCGGACCCAGTTCGGCGACGGCGGACACCACGTCGTCGACGAGTCGGGGGTTTTTCTCGACAACCTCGACTCCCCAACGGCCACCGGTGTATTCGCGCATCCGCCAGCGCAGCAGTGGCCAGTCCTCGATCGACATCAGCGCCGCCTCATGTGCCCAGTACTCCACCAGCAGCCGAGGCGATCGGGCGCTGTGACTCCACGCGGCGGCGTCGAGCAGTTCGCGGTCGTAGGGACCCAGTCGGCTGAACATCGGTGCGTAGTGCGCGCGCACCGCCACCGACACCGAGTCCAGTTGCAGCACCTGGATCCGGCCGATCAGGCGGCGCAGGTGCGCCCGGGTCAGCGGGCCGGACGGCGCCGTCTCAGCGAAACCCTGAGCGGCCACCGCGACCCGGCGGGCCTGGGCGGCGCTGAGTTTCACGGGCGCAGGAAGCTGTGGAATCGGTAGCGCAGACCTGAGGTGCTGTCGTGCCATTGGCCGCAGGTGCCGATCCAGGACTCGTCGAGCACCGGAGCCAGTGCGTCATCATCCTCGACGTGCAGGTCGATCTCGACTTCAGTGACCTCGCAGCGAGTGGCCGCGGGAAGTGCGAGGTGGTAGATCTCCGACCCGCCGATCACCCAGGTCTGCTCGTCGGTGTTCACCGCGTCGATGGAGCCGACGACCTCGGCGCCGGGGGCGTCAAAGCCGCTGTTGCGGGTGAGGACGATATTGCGCCGCTGAGGCAGCGGCCGGAAGCGCGCGGGCAGCGAGTCCCAGGTGCGCCGGCCCATCACCACGGTATGGCCTGTGGTCACCTTCTTGAAGCGGGCCAGATCCTCGGGCAGGTGCCAGGGGATGGCACCGTCGCGGCCGATCACGCCGGAGGTCGACTGGGCCCAGATCAGGCCGACGGTCATGGGTGTTTCCTAGACCGCAACCGGGGCTTTGATGGCCGGGTGCGGGTTGTAATTGCGGATCGCAATATCGTCATAGGTGTAGTCCAAGATCGAATCCCGCTGGGCCAGAACAAGTTCCGGGTACGGACGCGCGTCGCGGCCGAGCTGTTCGGTGACCTGCGCAACGTGGTTGTCGTAGATGTGGCAGTCGCCGCCGGTCCAGATGAAGTCGCCTACTCCCAGGCCGGCCTGGGCGGCCATCATGTGGGTCAGCAGTGCGTAGCTGGCGATGTTGAACGGCACCCCGAGGAACAGGTCGGCACTGCGCTGATACAGCTGGCAACTCAGTTTGCCGTCGGCGACGTAGAACTGGAAGAACGCGTGACACGGCGCCAGCGCCATTCGAGGGATGTCAGCGACGTTCCAGGCCGAGACGATGATGCGCCGGGAGTCCTGGTCGGTACGCAACTGCTCCAGTGCGGCACTGATCTGGTCGATGTGCTCACCGGTCGGCGTCGGCCAGGACCGCCACTGCACGCCATAAACCGGCCCGAGATCGCCGGTGGGAGAGGCCCATTCATCCCAGATCGTTACACCGTGTTCCTGCAGCCACTCGACGTTGGAGTCCCCGCGCAGGAACCACAGCAGCTCGTAGACCACCGATTTCAGGTGCACCTTCTTGGTGGTGATCAGCGGGAAGCCAGCCGAGAGGTCGTAGCGCAACTGGTGGCCGAACAGGCTGCGGGTACCGGTGCCGGTGCGGTCGGATTTCGGTGTGCCGGACTCCAGGACCAGTCGCAGAAGATCTTCGTACGGGGTGGGTATGGGCACGGCGGTCAGTTTACGTCCGGGCCCGGGGAGTAGAAACGGTGCCATGCCGACCATCACCGACTCCATCACCACGGCGGACGGGACCTGCCCGATCACGTTCGCCACGCCGGACGGGCCAGGCCCGTGGCCCGGGATCGTGATGTACCCCGACGCCGGTGGCACCCGGCCGGTGTTCCGGGAGATGGCCGCCCGGCTGGCTGCGCTGGGTTACGCGGTCCTGGTCCCCGACGTGTACTACCGCAGCGGGGACTGGGCGCCGTTCGACATGGCGGCAGTGTTCGGCGACGCCGGTGAACGCAACCGGTTGTTCGCCATGATGAAGGCGATCACCCCGGAGGTGATGGCCGCAGACGCGGGTGAATTCTTCGATTATCTGGCGGCACGCCCCGAGGTCTCCGGGCAGCGTTTCGGCGGATGCGGCTACTGCATGGGCGGGCGCACCTCGTTGATGGTCGCGGGGCGGGTTCCGGACCGGGTTGCCGCGGCGATGTCATTCCATGGCGGCGGACTGGCCGCCGACGACGCCGACAGCCCGCACCTGCTGGCATCGAAGATCACCGCGGCGGTGTACGTGGGTGCGGCCGCAGACGATGCGTCCTACACGCGCGAGCAGTCCGAGATCCTGGATGCGGCGCTGACCCAGGCCGGCGTCGAGCACATCATCGAGTGGTATCCGGCATTGCACGGCTTCGCCGTGGCAGACAACGCGCCCTATGACGAGGCGGCGGCCGAACGGCACTGGCAGGCGATGTCCGATTTCTTCGGTTCGACGCTGGGACGCTGACGTGGCATCCGAGGCAACGCTCACACTGGCGGATATCGAGGCGGCCGCCGAGCGGTTGCGCGGCGTCATCCGTGACCTACCGCTGCACTCCGCGCGCTGGCTGTCGGATCTCGTCGGCGGCCCGGCGTACCTCGCGACAGAGAATCTCCAGCGGGCCGGGTCGTTCAAGATTCGCGGCGCTTACAACCTGCTGTCGCAACTGAAGCCTGCGGAACGTGCGATCGGCGTCGTTGCGGCATCCGCCGGCAATCACGCGCAGGGCGTCGCGCTCGCCGCGGGGATGCTCGGCATTCACGCGACGATCTTCATGCCGCGCTCTGCCTCCATGCCGAAGGTCGTCGCCACCCAGGACTACGGCGCCGAGGTGCGGTTCGCCGGGGCCACGCTCGATGAGGCGATCGCCACGGCCAAGGAGTTCGCGGAGCACAGTGGCGCCCTCTTCATCTCGCCCTTCGACCATGCGGACATTGTGGCCGGGCAGGGAACTCTGGGCCTGGAGATCCTGGCGCAGCGACCCGACGTCAGGACCGTTGTCGTCTGTACGGGCGGCGGCGGACTCCTGGGCGGCGTGGCTCTGGCGATCAAGTCACTGCGTCCCGACGTGCGCGTGATCGGCGCGCAGGCCGCCGGAGCTGCCGCGTATCCGCCGTCACTGCTCGCCGGGCATCCGGTGCCGCTGGCCATGATGCGCACGATGGCGGACGGTATCGCCGTCGGGCGCCCCGGCGATATTCCGTTCGCGCTCGTGCAGCGCTACGTCGATGACATTCGCGTCGTCTCCGAGGACTCCCTGGCGCGCGCCCAGCTCAGGCTCCTGGAGCGCTCGAAGCTCGTGGTGGAGCCGGGCGGGGCGGCGGCGGTCGCGGCGATCATGGACGATCCGACGTCGTTTATCACCCCGGTCGTGGCGGTGCTTTCCGGCGGGAACGTCGACCCGCTTGTCATGATGCGGGTCATCCGGCACGGATTGACGGCCGGTGGCCGCTTCACCCAGCTCACGGTGTACATGCCGGACCGCCCCGGGTCCCTCGCGGGTCTGCTAGCGGAGATCGCTGCCTTCGATGCCAACGTGGTCGACGTGTCCCACATGCGCACCAATCCTCGTTTGGCGGTCGACGAGGTCGAAATCACCATCGGCCTTGAAACACGGGGACCCGAGCATCGCGATCAGCTGCTTGCCCGACTCACCGATGACGGCTACCAGATCGTCTCCGCCGAGTAGTGCCGGATAGCGTCAGCGCCCGCGCACCGGCGACGCTCAGTCCGGTTTCTGTGTGCGTCTGCCGACACTGCGCAACGCTCGCAGGATCCCGCGCCCGGCGTACAGACCAACGACAATGGACAGCGCGATCAAGACGACGAACATCACCAGCCAGTTGCTCCGGCTGTGCGGAACGTTCCACCAGACGATGGTGAACAACACCGCGCAGAGGAACAACACACTGTCACGCCAGTTTCCCTTGTAGCTGGAGGCGGCCTCGCGCAGTTCGCGACTCTTCTCCGTGCTGACGATCAGGTCGCTGATGCGCCGATTGATGTTGGCCTCGAGGTCTGCCCGCAAAGAGGTGTTCTCCGGCGGAATCATCTCGAGCAGTTCGAGATCGGTTTTGATCATGCCGCGAAAATCGGGGCCCTTGAGGTTGCCCGCCACCAGACCCATCAGCGCCCCGCCGGCGATCGGCGCCGCTCCTAACGCAATTTCTGCGATTCCGGGCATGAGTCCCTCACTTCATCACTATGGCGGCCAAGGTGCCGCCTAATTCGTACGCCATCTCTCGCACGGCACCGTCGACACCGCCGGTCACCTCAAGCACATCGGCTGATCGCACCAGACTCAGGCCATCTGCTATCCGCTCGACGGAAGATACCGCCCCGGCGGTGTCGTTGTTACCGTGCACCCACAGACCGTAGGGCCGGTTGGCCACGTAATCCAGAACCGGGTAGTACACAGTGTCGAAGAAGTGTTTGAGCGCACCAGACATGTAACCGAAGTTGGCCGGGGTGCCGAAGATGTAGCCGTCGGCGTCGAGCATGTCGGCGATGGTGGCAGACAACGCGGGCCGGACCACCACGTCGACTCCGGTGATCTCGGGGTCGCGGGTTCCGGCAAGAACCGCCTCGAGAAGTTCACGGGTGACCGGTGACGGGGTGTGGTGGACGATCAGCAGCGTGCTCACGGACGTCCCTTCGCGGTCTGTAGCGCGAGGGCGTGACGCATTGTCTCCCGGGCGCGGGAGCGATCGCCGGCATAGTCGTACGCGCGCGCCAACCGGTACCAGCGCAGCCAGTTATCCGGGTCGGCGTCGAGTTCGGCCCGCGTTGTCTGGAACAGCGCGTCGGCGGCATCGCGGGCGATTCGGCCCGACGGCAACCGCGGCAGGTCACTGACGTCGAGTTCCATCCCGTCCTCGGCGGCCAATCGGGCCAGCCGCTGATGCGCCAGGCCGGCCCGCAACGTCGCCACCATGGCCCACGCCCCGACCACCGGCAGGATGAGTACGCCGATGCCGAGTGCGACGGCGGCCGGGGTACCGGAACGGATCAGAGCGACGGCAGTGCGGGTGAGCATCACGAAATAGAAAATCAGCGCCAGGCAGAAGAACGCGATCAGCAGTTGGACGCGAAGTATCACAGGTCCAGCAGAGGATCGATACCGATGGTCAGCCCGGGCCGCTGCGCGATCTGCCGCACGGCGAGCAGCACACCGGGAACGAAGGAGGTGCGGTCGAGACTGTCGTGACGGATGGTCAGCGTCTCCCCCATCGTGCCGAACAACACCTCCTGGTGGGCCACCAGACCGGTGAGGCGTATCGAATGCACGGGGATGCCGTCGAGATCGACTCCGCGCGCTCCCGGCAGGCCGCCACTGGTGGCATCGGGGTTGGGCGGCATACCTTTTCGGGACTCAGCAATGAGCTTGGCGGTGCGGGTGGCGGTGCCCGAGGGCGCGTCGACTTTCTGCGGATGGTGCAGCTCGATCACCTCGGCGGACTCAAAGTACGGCGCCGCCTTCTGCGCGAAGTACATCGACAGCACTGCACCAATCGCGAAGTTCGGGGCGATCAACACACCGGTTTTGGGGCTCGCGGCGAGCCAGGTGCGGACCTGCTCGATTCTTGCGTCGGTGAAGCCGGTGGTGCCGACGACGGCGTGGATACCGTTGTCGATGAGGAACTTGAGGTTGTCCATCACAACGTCGGGGTGGGTGAAGTCGATGACGACCTCGGTGGCCGAATCGGTGAACGCACTCAGCGGGTCACCGGCGTCGACTTCCGCACTCAACTCCAGATCGGCAGCCTCGCGGACCGCGGCGCACATCGCCACTCCGACCTTGCCCGCCGCACCCAGCACCCCGACTCGCATGGTGTGAGCGTAGTCGCCGGAATATGTCAGACCCCGGCGATATTATTCGAACATGAGTTCGATTTCCGGTGAGTTGGGTGCTCTCGATGCGGCGGTGGATGCGTTGGGGTCGGCTGACCTCGACGGCCTGGATCCCGATGAGCGCTTCCGCGTGCTCGAACGCATGGAGACGGCCCTTCGCCGACAGGTCGCAGTGAGCCACGCGGTCATTCATCGGCTCGAACAGTTCGAAGGATGCCCACCGGTGCACATCGCACTCTCCGATGTACTGAGGATCAGTCGTTCCGAGGCCCGGCGTCGGATTCGGGATGCAGCACAGTTGGCTCCTCGCAGCACGCTCATCGGTCAGCCGTTACCACCGGAGTTGCCGGCCACCGCCGCCGCATGGCATCGGGGAACGCTCGATCCCGAGCATCTGCGCACGATTCAGAAATTCATCCGGGAGCTCCCCCACCACATTGCACCCGACGTGGTTGCCGATAGTGAGACGATTCTGGCTGAGCAGGCAGCCCTGCTGCGGCCCGACCAACTGGACAAGGTTGCCGAACGGTTGGCCGTCCAGGTCAACCCCGACGGGGTTTTCTCCGACGCGGACCGCGCACGTAAGCGAGGCTTCACCTGGTGTGGCGGCCAGCATCCCGACGGTATGAGTACCGGCAAACTTATTGCTACGCCGGAGTTGCGGTCGCTCTTCGAAAGTTGGCTGGCCAAGTTCGCCGCAGCCGGGATGTGCAACCCGGATGACCAGAGCCCCTGTACCGGAGGTGAACCCGACGAAGCACGGGCTCAGCATGATCCGCGCAGCCATGCTCAGCGCCAGCACGATGCGCTGGTAGCATTGGTGCGCAGTCAACTCGGCAATCCCGATCTCGGCACTCACCGTGGGCTACCGGTCACCATGATCGCCACCACCACCGTCCAGGATTTGCAGGCAAAGTCCGGGTATGCGGTGACGGCCGGCGGCACGCTGTTACCGATGTCCGATCTGATCCGGATGGCGAGTCACGCCTACCACTACCTCGCTGTGTTCGACGGTGACGACGGACGTCCGTTGTATCTTGGGCGGTCCAAACGGATCGCCAGCGCCGATCAGCGAATTGTACTGCACGGGAGCGAACGCGGATGCAGCCATCCCGGCTGCGACGCTCCCGGCTACCGATGCGAGGTCCATCATGTCGATGAGTGGGTCAACGGCGGAAACACCGACGTCGACCGACTGACCTTCGCGTGCGCGGCACACCACAAGCTGCTCGATCAGGGTTGGAAGACCCGCAAGTTAGCCAACGGTGACACCGAATGGATTCCGCCGCCACAACTTCCACTTCTCGGCGGCACCAATAACTTCCACCACCCGGAGCGGCTGCTCGGCGAAGGAGCCTGAGCTACAGCGGCGCTCCCCCGCGCAGATGCTCGAAGATCAGTGAGGTCTGGGTTCCGGCCACGTCGGAATCGGCATTGAGGTTGTCGACCACGAAGGATCGAAGGTCGTCAGTGTCGCGGGCGGCGACATGGATGAGGAAGTCGTCGGCGCCGGCCAGGAAGTAGACGTCGATCACCTGCGGCTTGCGCCGGATCTGCTGGACGAAGGTGCGGATCTTGCCACGGGCACCGGACTGCAGGCTCACTGCGACCATCGCTTGAAGCGGCAATCCGATGGCGGCAGGGTCGATTTCGGCGTGAAAACCCCGGATCACGCCGAGGTCCTGCAGTCGCCGCACCCGGCCGTGGCACGTCGACGGCGCGATGCCGACAGCCTCGGCCAACGCGCTGTTGGACATCCGGGCATCAGCGTGCAGAAGCGTCAGCAGCCGGCGGTCGATCTCATCGAGATCGGCGGCCCGAATATCCTTCGGTTCAGCCACCTGGCTGAGCGATTTTTTCGACTTCTGTTCGGCCATATTGATATTTTAGCGAATCTTCATCTAACAGATTGCCATCTACTCGAAACTTCTTCACACTTATTGCCATATATCCGCGATCAAGGAGAACCCGTGCGCGTCGGCATCCCGAGTGAGATCAAGAACAACGAGTACCGCGTTGCCATCACGCCGGCCGGCGCCGCCGAACTGGTGCACCGCGGCCATGAGGTGATAATCCAGTCCGGGGCCGGCGAGGGGTCGGCCATCCATGACTCGGACTTCACCGCAGCCGGCGCGCGGCTCGTCAACACCGCCGACGAGGTGTGGGCCGAGGCGGACCTGCTGTTGAAGGTCAAGGAGCCCATCGAGCCGGAGTACAGCCGGATGCGCAAGGGCCAGGTGCTGTTCACCTACCTGCATCTGGCGGCGTCTCGTCCGTGCACCGATGCCCTGCTGGCTTCGGGTACCACGTCGATCGCCTACGAGACGGTGCAGACCGCCGACGGTGCGCTTCCCCTGCTGGCGCCGATGAGCGAGGTGGCCGGACGGCTCTCCGCCCACGTTGGCGCCTACCACCTCATGCGAACCCAGGGTGGCCGCGGCGTGCTGATGGGTGGCGTTCCCGGTGTGGCACCGGCGGTGGTCGTGGTGATCGGCGGTGGCATGGCGGGCGATAACGCCGCCGCCGTCGCCTGGGGTATGGGGGCACACGTCACCGTGTTCGACCTGAACGTCAACGCACTGCGCAAGATCGATGCCGAGTATGGCGGTGCCATTGAGACTCGCTACTCCTCGCGGCTGGAACTGGAGAGCGCCGTCAAGCAGGCCGACCTGGTCATCGGCGCGGTCCTGGTCCCGGGCGCCAAGGCACCCAAGCTGGTCACCAATGAGACGGTTGCACAGATGAAGCCGGGCTCGGTGCTGGTCGATATCGCCATCGATCAGGGCGGCTGCTTCGAGGACTCCAAGCCCACCACGCACGACGAACCGACGTTCAAGGTTCACGATTCGGTGTTCTACTGCGTGGCCAATATGCCCGGCGCGGTGCCGCGAACATCCACCTTCGCGCTGACCAATGCCACCATGCCCTACGTTCTCAAGCTCGCCGACAAGGGTTGGCGGGATGCGTGCAAGGCTGATCCAGCGCTGGCTAAGGGACTGTCAACACATGACGGCAAGCTGTTGTGCGAGCAGGTGGGTGAGGCGTTGCATCTGCCCGATGTCAGCCCGGAGAGTGTGCTGGGCTGAGGGGAGCCGCTAACCCGCAATCGCCCTAAGCGATTGCGGCAGTGAGCGTTTGGATCGGTGCGGCCCGAGTACGGCGGCGCCGAAATGCCCGGACAACACCTTGTGGGCCACCGCGTTGACCTCATCGACGGTAACGGCCTCGATACGCTGCAGCGTGTCAGAGATGGTTCGATACTCGCCGTAATTCAGTTCACTGCGGCCGAGGCGGTTCATCCGGGACGCTGAGTCCTCCAGTCCCAGCACCAGCGCGCCGCGCAGCGAGCCCTTGGCAATGCGGCACTCGGAGTCGGTGATGCCGTCGCGAGCCACCGTCTCGAGCACTTCGGTGGTCAGGCGCACCACCTCGTCGAATCGTTCGGGCAGGCAGCCTGCGTACACCGAGAACGCCCCGCAGTCGGAGAACGTGTCGATGGTCGAATACACCGAGTAGGCCAGACCGCGGGTCTCGCGGATCTCTTGGAACAGCCGAGAACTCAAGCCGCCGCCGAGAGCACCGTTGAGCACCGACAGCGCCCATCGGTGTTCCCAACTGCGGCCGGGGATCCGAACGCCAAGGCTCAGATGGGTCTGCTCGGAGTCCCGATTGACCA
>Ga0164294_10004931_pt1 | contig 11528 bp, 9 predicted proteins | sample GEODES005metaG_FD_111479 | JGI IMG/M metagenome (GOLD analysis project Ga0164294, IMG submission 111479) | Oligotrophic lake water microbial communities from Sparkling Lake, Wisconsin, USA - GEODES005 metaG | ecosystem: Environmental > Aquatic > Freshwater > Lake | place: USA: Sparkling Lake...
AGCTTGAAAAATCAAAGTGGTCAAACTGCAGGTCAATGCCGAACTTGGTGGCAGCCGCTTCCATGACGCGCACGCCTTCGGGCATGACTTCTTTGCCGATACCGTCGCCGGGGATGACCGCAATTCTTTTTTTACCGGGGTTGGGTTTCATGGTGTTTCCTTCAAGTTGAAATAAGTCTTATTGCAAGGCGCTGGCTTGGGGCGCCCGGGCCGGCCGTACCACCAGGCTCACGCCAACGGCGGTAATCACCGTGCCCAGCAGCGTAGCGAAGGTGATTTCTTCGTTAAACAAAGCCCAGGCCATGAGGGCCGTTGTGGGTGGCACCAGGTAGAGCAAGCTGGTCACCGCCGTGGCCGCGCCGCGCTGGATCAGCAGATAAAGCAAGGAGCTGCCGCCCAGGGTGAGCGCCAGAACCGCCCAAGCCATGGCACCTATGAATGCGCCGTTCCAGGCAATGGCCTCGGTTTCCAACAGGGTCAACGGCAGCGTCACCAGCAAGGCTGCGGCCAGCTGAATCACGTTGGCCGTGCGCACGTCGGTGGGCTGCATAAAGTGTTTTTGGTAAAGCGTGCCGGCCGTGATGCTCAAGAGCGCAAAGACCGCAGCGCCCAGGGTCAGCCCACTGACCTCACTGCCCGCACCCAGCTTGCGCCAGACCACCAAGAGCAAACCACCCAGGCCCAGTGCCAGGCCCAGCCACTGGCGGCGACTGACCTGCTGGGGCGCAGCACCCTGCCCTGCCCACTGTGACACCCAGACCGCCGTGAGCACAGGCTGCAAACTCACAATCAAGGCGGCCAGGCCCGAGCCCATGCCGGCTTTGACCGCCACCCACACGCCGCCCAGGTAGCCAGCGTGCATCAAGGATCCGGTCACAGCCAGGTGCAGCCATTGGCCGCCACGCTGCGGCCAGACCGCGCCGCAGAGTTGAATCCAGACCAGAAAGCAGACGATAGAAAAGCCGTAACGCCATGCCAGAAAGGTCAAAGGCGGTGCGTAGGGCAAGCCGAATTTGGCAACGATGAAGCCGGTGCTCCAGATCAGCACAAATACCAGGGGCATGGCTCGAAGCCAAAAGCTGGCAGCGCTTTGCCCGCTGGCGCTAGGGGAAGCGCTCATTTGGTCCGGGCGCGGATTTCGGGGATGGCTTTTTGCAAGTAATAAACCATGGACCACACTGTCAGGACCGCTGAAATCCAGATCAGCCAGGTGCCCCAGAGATGTGTGTCAATGACGCCGAACAGCGTGCCGTGGTAAAGCAAAAAGGGAATGGCGAGCATCTGCACGGTGGTCTTGAGCTTGCCAAGCATGTGCACAGCCACACTTTTGGTGGCGCCGATCTGGGCCATCCACTCGCGCAGGGCAGAAATCGCTATTTCACGCCCGATGATGATGAGCGCCACAAACACATCGGCTCGTTGCAGGTGCACCAGGACCAGCAAGGAGGCACAAACTAAAAATTTGTCGGCCACCGGGTCCAGAAAAGCGCCGAAAGAAGAAGTTTGGTTGAGTTTGCGGGCCAAAAAGCCGTCCAGCCAATCGGTAGCGGCAAACAACACGAACAAGACCGTGGCGATCAGGTTGCGGCTGGGCTCAGGCAAGTCGATGTAAAAAACCCCCACAATCAATGGAATCGCCACGATGCGGGTCCAGGTCATGATGGTGGGAATGGTCAGAAACATGGCTTGATTTTGGCATGAGTCTGATCCCGGGCTGCAGGATGAGCGGGGCCGGACGCTAAATCGGCGCTTTGGCTCAGTGCAAAGCGCGGTAAATCTCGTCTGCGAGCTCACGTGAAATACCCTCGACTGTGGCCAAGTCTTGGGCACTGGCCGAGGCCACACCGCGAATGCCACCAAAGCGCTGCAGCAAGCTGGCGCGTTTTTTGGGGCCGATGCCGGCAATATCTTCGAGCTTGCTGCCGCCTACCCGCACCTTGTCGCGGCGTGCCCGCATGCCGGTGATGGCAAAACGGTGCGCTTCGTCGCGAATTTGCGCAATCAGCATCAAGGCGGCCGACTCACTGCCGAGCTGGACTTTCTCGCGTCCGTCGGCAAACACCAGCTCTTCCAGGCCGACTTTGCGGCCCTCGCCTTTTTCGACGCCGGCGATCAAGCCGAGATCCAGACCCAGCTCTTCAAACACCTGACGCGCCATAGACACCTGGCCCTTGCCGCCGTCAACCAGCACCAGGTCGGGCAGCCGGGCTTCGTTGTGACGGGCCGCTTCGGCCAGCTTGGTATAGCGGCGCAGCAGCACCTGGCGCATGGCGGCGTAGTCGTCGCCGGGGGTGATGTCATCGATGTTGTAGCGCCGGTATTGGGCGTTTTGCATTTTGTGCGCCTCAAACACCACGCAAGAGGCCTGGGTGCATTCGCCTGCGGTGTGAGAAATGTCAAAGCACTCAATGCGCAGGGTGTCGAGTTTGTCCAGCGGCATGTCAAGTGCTTCAGCCAGGGCGCGGGTACGCGCTTGTTGCGAGCCTTCTTCTGCCAGCAGGCGGGCCAGTTGCAGATCGGCATTTTTTTGCGCCATGTCCAGCCAGATGCGGCGCTGCTCACGCGGCTGGTGAATGGCGGCGAGCTTGACGCCGCTTTGCGCAGACAGCGCACGGATCAGCAGTTTGTCGACAGGCGCACTGCATATCAGCGTGGCTGGCACGGGCACGTCGAGGTAGTGCTGGGCAATAAAGGCTTCGAGCACCATAGACTCCACCGACTTGGCAGCTTCGCTTGCTGCGTCGTCTGCCTGCAGCGCGGCCAGTTCGCTGGCGTCTTGCACGTGGCTGGGAAAGTAAGGCCGGTCACCCAGATGCCGGCCGCCGCGCACCATGGCCAGGTTGACGCAGGCTTTGCCGCCATGCAACTTGACGGCCAGGATGTCGGCGTCAACGTCAGCGTTTTTGCCGCCCAACTCCATAGACTGCTGGTGCATGATTTTGGACAGCGCCGAAATCTGGTTACGCAGCTCGGCCGCCAGCTCAAACTCAAGCAGGCCGGCATGGTGCTGCATTTTTCGCTCGAGCTCGGTGACGATCTCTTGCGTTTGGCCGCGCAAAAAACGCTCGGCGTTGGCAACGTCTTGCGCATAGCTTTCAGCGCTGATATGGCCCACGCAAGGCGCAGAGCAGCGTTTGATCTGGTAGAGCAGGCAGGGCCGGGTGCGGTTGTTAAAGACCGTGTCTTCGCAGTTACGCAGGCGAAAAACTTTTTGCAGCAAGAGCATGGTTTCTTTGACCGCCCAGGCGCTGGGATAGGGGCCGAAGTAGTGGTGCTTTTTCTCGGTGGCGCCGCGGTAGTAAGCCATGCGGGTGAAAGCCGTGGCGGCGGGTGTAGCTGGCGCCGGGCCGGCCTGAGCCTTGCCGGCTGACGCTTGCGCCGCTGTGAGCTTGAGGTAAGGGTAGCTTTTATCGTCCCTGAACAAAATGTTAAAGCGCGGGTTGAGCGACTTGATCAGGTTGTTTTCAAGCAGCAAGGCCTCTGCTTCTGAGCGCACCACGGTGGTTTCCATGCGGGCAATGCGCGTGACCATCAGGCCGATGCGGGTGCCGCCATGGCTTTTTTGAAAGTAGGTGCTCACGCGTTTTTTCAGGTTGCGCGCTTTGCCCACGTACAGCACAGCGCCTTGTGCGTCGAAGTAGCGGTAAACCCCCGGCATGGCCGGCAGCGCAGCGACTTCGCTGAGCAGTTGGGGGTCAAATTCGTGGGGCTGAGTCATGGTGTTGTTGCGCCGGCACCGTTCAGGTGCTTGGGTGGGCGATGTCCGTATTGTGGACAATCCTGTGATGAATCGCCGCCGGCAATGGGACATTTTTTGCAAAGTCATCGACAACTTCGGTGACCTTGGCGTGAGCTGGCGCCTGAGCGCCGACCTGGCCGCACGAGGGCAAGCAGTGCGTTTGTGGGTGGACGATGCATCTGCCCTGAGCTGGATGGCACCGCTGGGCGCGCCCGGCGTGACAGTGCTGCCTTGGCGCCAGGCCACTGACGCCGGCGCCTTGGCCGCCCTGCAACTGGCCAATCCGGGCGAGGTGCTGGTAGAAGCCTTCGGCTGCGAGATTCCCCCTGAATTTCTCAGCGCCTGGCTGGCTGCACCCCTGCCTGGCCACAGCAGTCCGCTTGCCGGGCGCTGCTGGCTCAACCTTGAATACCTGTCGGCCGAAACCTATGTGGCGCGCTGCCACGCCCTGCCCTCGCCGGTGCAACACGGGCCGGCCGCCGGTTGCAGCAAATGGTTTTTTTATCCCGGCTTCACCCCCCAAACCGGCGGCTTGCTGCGCGAGCCGGGCCTGATCGAGCGCATGACAGCCTTTGAAACCAAGGAATCCGAAAGCTGGTTGCACAGCCTGGGACTGCCTAGCGCTAAGCCGGCCAGCGCTTCGCCGCTGCGGGTGTCCATGCTTTGCTATGAGCCACCGGCCTTGGCCGCGCTGCTGCGGCAGTGGTCGGTCCATGGTTTGGCCGGCCGGCCTGTCGAGCTTCTGGTCACGCCCGGGCGCAGCGCACTGGCGGTGAAAGCGGCGATGGCTGAAACAAACTGCCCGCCAGGCAGCCCAGGTCTGCGCCTGACCTGCTTGCCCTGGCTGAGCCAGCAGGACTACGACAAGCTGCTGTGGGCATGCGACATGAATTTTGTGCGCGGCGAAGACTCGGTGCTGCGCGCACTCTGGACGGGCAAGCCTTTTGTGTGGCAGATTTACCCGCAGCAAGACGCCGCGCACCTGCCCAAACTGGCGGCTTTTTTGCAGCAAAACCAGCTCACAGGCGCTGCGCAAAGCTTTCACGCCGCCTGGAACGAGAGTAAGCAGCCGCTGCCCGCGCTGGACGCCAGCGCTCTGGCCGATTGGCTGGCCCAAACCCGCGCCGCCCGGGCCAGGCTGCTGGCGCAAGACACGCTGAGCGACAGCTTGCTCAAGTTCGTGGCCAAAAACCGCTAAAATTAAGGGCTTTCGGGGAATTGGCGCTCTGTTGATACAGACGCATGGCACCCCTAACTTGCCGCATCACGCAAGCAGCATCCGCTGCGGCCCTAACTTCACATTTTTATGAAAATCGCTCAAGAAATCCGCGCTGGAAACGTCATCATGCACGGCAAAGACCCGATGGTCGTGCTGAAAACCGAATACAGCCGCGGCGGCCGTAACTCTGCCACCGTGCGCATGAAGCTCAAAAGCCTGATCGCCAACTTCAACACTGAAGTGGTTTTTAAGGCCGACGACAAAATGGACCAGGTCATCCTGGACAAGAAAGATTGCACCTACTCTTACTTTGCAGACCCGATGTACATCTGCATGGACGCGGACTACAACCAGTACGAAGTCGAAGCCGAAAACATGGGCGACTCGCTGAACTACCTGCAAGACGGCATGGAACTCGAAGTCGTGTTCTATGACGGCAAGGCGATTTCTGTCGAGCTGCCGACCAGCGTGCAGCGCGAAATCACCTGGACCGAGCCCGCCGTGAAGGGCGACACCTCCGGCAAGGTGCTCAAACCCGCCAAGCTCGCCACCGGCTTTGAAATCGGCGTGCCAATTTTTGTGGCCCAGGGCGATGTGGTCGAGATCGACACCCGCACCGGTGAGTACCGCAAGCGCGTCTAATCCTTCCAACGCTCAGCGCTCAAGCCCTTGGCTTGAGTCAGCTTGACCCAAGGCCCTTTTGAGAATTCAGCGGGCCTTTTTTCATGGTGCACCGGCCCGGGCTCGTTCACAATGGCGCCATGCAATCCACACAAGACCTTTCTGAAAGTCGCCTGGCCGACGCCTGGGCGGAACTCGAGTCCCACTCCAACCAGGGCTACACCCTGCACCCGGACGCCTACCGGCTGGCCTTTGCCGACCCCGAGTTTTTGCTGCGCCGCGAAACCCGTGGCCTGCGCATGCAGCTTGAAATGCTCAAGCCCGAGGTCGATCAACATGCCCAGGGTATTGAAAACACCATCGTGGTGTTTGGCAGCGCCCGCTTTGCGCCGCCCGAGCAGGCCGAAAAAGCACTGGCTGCCGCTAAAGCCGGCAACGACGCCGCAGCCTTGGCTGCAGCCCAGCGTCAGGTGCGCAATGCCGGCTACTACAACCAGGCCAGGCTGTTCAGCCGGCTGGTAGCCAGCTACAGCCAGACCCGGCCGGCCAAAGAGCAGTTGCACATTTGCACCGGCGGCGGCCCCGGCATCATGGAGGCGGCCAACCGCGGTGCGCATGAGATGGGCATGCTCAATGTCGGCTTGAACATCGCCTTGCCGCACGAGCAAAGCTCTAACCCCTATGTGTCACCTTCGCTGAACTTCAAGTTCCATTACTTTGCATTGCGCAAGATGCATTTCATGATGCGCGCCAAGGCGCTGGTGGCTTTTCCGGGCGGCTTCGGCACGCTAGACGAGTTGTTTGAAGTCATCACGCTGGTGCAAACGCGCAAAGCCAAGCCGGTGCCGATAGTGCTGTTTGGCAGCAGCTACTGGAAGCGCTTATTCAACTTCGATGTGCTGGTTGAAGAGGGTGCAATCTCACCGGAAGACCTGGACTTGCTCACTTATGTGGACGAACCTCAAGAGGCCTGGGACGCGATCTGCAAGTTTTACGCGCTCTCGCCCTGAGGCCTGGCAGCGCCTTAACTGGAATGGCGGACCAGGGGCAAGCTCTCTTGCAGACGCCAGGCAGCGCGCGCACCACTGCCGACCGCCGCACCGGCAAACCAGAAAACGCCGGCAATGCCGATGACAGCGCCCGCCGTGCCAAAGAGCACGGGCATGACCACACTGGATGCGTTGATGGCCATCATGCGCAAACCCAAAGCCTCGCCATGGCGCGCATCAGGCGTCAACTGATGCAGCAAACTCATGACCATGGGTTGCACGAGGCCCAGTGCCAGGCCGAGCAAAACTGAGCAAATACCCATGGCCCAGGCGGTGGGCATCAGGGGATACAGCCCGAAGAGCAGCGCCGTGATCAGCATGGCTGCGCACAGCAAAGCCCATTCACGGGTACGGTTGGCAATCAGGGGCAAGAGCACGCGCAAGGCCGCTGCCGCGATCGCGAAGGCACCCAAAATTGTGCCGATCACAGACGCAGGTATACCCCGCTCAAAACCCAGCACGGGCACCACAAAGGTGTGCACATCCCAGCAGGACGACAAAAGCCAGTTGACCAGCATGAGTCGCCGGAAATCCGGGCTCGACATCAAATCCCAGGCCTTGGGCACCGGGCTGCCGGGCGCAGCAATGATGGGGGGCAACTCCTGCACACGCCTGAGCAGCCACCAACTCAGCAGGGGCAAGAGCGCCAGCACCAAAAAGGCTGCGCGGTAACCCGGCAGACTGCCCGGGGTGGGGCCGAAGTGGTCGATCAAGAGACCGGCCGAAAAAGGGCCTATGAAATTGGACAAGGCCGGGCCTATCGACAACCAGCCAAACACCTTGCGCAACTCCAGTGCGCCGTTTGCAGCACGGCCGACATGGCGCTGCAAGGCAATCACCGAGCTGCCGGTGGCGCCCCCGGTCAGCAAAGCAGCCAGACACAGCACCGGAAACACCGGGAAAGCAACCGCCGCACCGGCGCCAATCACTGCTGCGATGACGCTAAAGCCCACCGGTCGCTTGAGCCCGTGGCGGTCGGCGTAACGGCCCGAAGGCAAAGACAAAAAAACCTGGGTGAGCGCAAACAGCGCCAACAAAACGCCCACGGCCGCCGGACTGTAACCTTCACGCAAGGCCAGCAAAGGCGCGGCCATGCGGGTGCCGGCCATGCAGGCATGCAGACAAATTTGAGCCAGGATGATGCGCGCGAGTTCAGGGCTCATGAATGCATCGCGCGGCGAAGCTCCTGATGTACGGGCTCAATCAATGTCAGAGTCCAGGGGTGTGAGGGGGATCAGGCGGGCAGACTCTGTCTCAGGCAGGGCCTCGACCTGGCGCAAGGCCTTGCCCATGACACGGCTGCGCTGCTCGGCGCTGTTGAGGGTGTTCAGCACGGTTTCAGTTTGCGACTTGACCTTGGCCAGCACGTCACCGAACTTGCCGAACTCGGTTTTGACGGCGCCCAGCACCTGCCAGACTTCGCTGCTGCGCTTTTCCAGCGCCAGCGTTCTGAAACCCATTTGCAGGGAATTGAGCATGGCCAGCAAAGTGGTGGGGCCGGCCAACACCACGCGGTGTTCGCGCTGCAAAGACTCCATCAAGCCAGGGCGGCGCAAAACCTCGGCGTAGAGACCTTCGGTTGGCAAAAACAAAATAGCAAAGTCGGTGGTGTACGGCGGCTCAATGTATTTCTCGCCAATAGATTTGGCTTCCAGCCGTATGCGCAGCTCCAGTGCCTTACCGGCCGCTTCAGCGGCGGGTGCATCGGCACGCTGCTGGGCGTCGAGCAGGCGCTCGTAGTCTTCGTTCGGAAACTTGGCGTCAATCGGCAGCCACAGCGGCTCGCCGGAGTCACTGCGTCCGGGCAGCTTGATGGCGAAATCAACCACGCTCTTGCCGCCCGGTCGTGTCGCAATTTGCGCGGCGTACTGGTCCACGGTGAAGACCTGTTCGAGCAAGGCCGCGAGTTGCGCCTCACCAAAAATACCGCGCGTCTTGACGTTGGTCAGCAAGTGCTTGAGATCGCCCACGCCCTGCGCCAGCGTCTGCATTTCGCCCAGGCCTTTGTGCACCTGTTCAAGCCGGTCTGCCACTTGCTTGAAGCTTTCACCCAACCGTGTTTCCAGCGTGGCCTGGAGTTTTTCGTCAACGGTGGCGCGCATTTCGTCGAGCTTGGCGGCATTGCTGGCTGGCAGTTGCGCCAGCTGTGCTTCGAGTGTTTGCCGCACTTCGGCCATGCGGCGGGCGTTCGATTCACTCAGGCCCGACAGTTGCAAGCTCAAGGTATCGGACAGGTTTTTTTGCAGCAAGGCCAGTTGCTGGCCGAAGGCGTCAATTTGCGTGTTCTGGGTGCGCGCCACATCGCCAGACTGCGCCAGCAAGGCTTGCTGGAAAATTGACAAGCCTTGTGTGAGCTCGGTGCGGGTGTCGCGGGCACTGGTTTGCACTTCGTTGCGCAGTTCGCGCTCAAGCCGTTCGTTGGCTGCAGCCAGCCGCGCTAATTCGGCTTGCAGCTGGGGGTCGCTGCTGGCGCGCGAGCGGGTCGACATGAGCAAGGTCAGCAGCAACACCACGCTGGCCAGCGCCAAACCCAGCAAGGACCAAAGAAAAAAGTCTGACATCAAATTTATGGACGTTAAGACCGGACCAGCACAACGGGGTTGAGCGGCGTAGGCGGGGGCTTGCCACTGACAAAGGCAATCAAGTTGTCGGCCGCCAGATGGGCCATGGCCAGCCGGGTCGGGATGCTGGCGCTGGCGATGTGCGGCGTCAGCACCACGTTGGGCACCTCCAGCAAACCGGGGTGTAGTAGCGGCTCTCCTTCAAACACATCCAAGCCGGCAGCGGCGATGGTCCGGTTTTTCAACGCCACGGCCAGCGCAGCGTCATCCACGATGCCGCCGCGCGCAATATTGACCAGAGTGGCGGTGGGTTTCATCAGCGCCAGCTCGGCCGCACCAATGGTGTGGTGTGAAGCCGCCGAATAAGGCAGCACCAGCAGTAGATGGTCTGCCGTCTTGAGGAGCTCTTCTTTGCTCACGTAGCGCGCCTTGCATTCGGCCTCCAAGGCGGCGTCCAGGCGCGAGCGGTTGTGGTAAGTGACCTTCATGCCAAAACCGTGGGCGCCACGTTTGGCAATGCCCTGACCAATGCGGCCCATGCCCAAAATGCCCAGCGTGGCGCCATGAATGTCGGCGCCGGCAAACATGTCAAAGCTCCATTTGGTCCACTGGCCGGCACGCAGAAAGTGTTCGCTCTCAGTAATGCGGCGTGCGGTGGCCATCATCAGCGCAAAGCCGAAGTCGGCGGTGGTTTCAGTCAACACGTCTGGCGCGTTGGTGGCCAGCACGCCGGCCGCCGTCATGGCGCTAATGTCAAAGTTGTTGTAACCCACCGCCATGTTGGCGCAAATTTTCAACTCGGGACAAGCGGCCAGCACTTCGGCGTCGATAGGGTCACCACCGGTGGTGAAGGCCGCCTGCTTGCCCTGCAGGTGCTCAATCAACTCGGCCTTGGACCAGACCGTGTCGGCCTGGTTGGCTTCAATATCAAAGTGCTTCGACAGGCGCTCAAGCACTTCGGGAAATACGGCGCGCGCCATCAGAAGTTTGGGAAGACTCATGCAAGGGACCAATTCACAAAAACAAAAAATGAGGACAGCGATTGCATAGGGCAGCCGGGCTCAGCGAAACCAGATCAAGCTCATGGCAACGAAGAGCGGAATCAAGATCGCACCGGACCAGGCCATGTAGCCAAAGAAACTGGGCATTTTGATACCGCGGTCTTCGGCAATGGCCTTGACCATCAGGTTGGGCGCATTGCCGATGTAACTGTTGGCGCCCATGAACACGGCGCCCGCAGAAATGGCCGCCAGCGTCGGTGCCAGCGTGGTCATCAGGACAGCCGGATCACCGCCGGCGGTGTTGAAGAACACCAGGTAAGTGGGTGCGTTGTCAAGGAAAGAACTCAGCAGACCTGAGGCCCAGAAATACATCATGGGGTCGGGCTGGCCATCGGCCCGGGTCACGGCAGAGACCACTGCAGCAAAGGGCCCGTTCAAGCCCGCCTTGAGCATGGCAATGACCGGGATGATGGTGAGAAAAATACCCGCAAAAAGCTTGGCTACCTCGATCATCGGCCCCCAAGAGAATTGATTGTCAGAATGCACCTGGGCCGACGTGATCTTGAGGGAGCACAAGGTCACGGCAATCAGCCCGATGTCCCTCAACAGTCCGGGAAGTCCGACTTCTGTGCCCATCACATTGAAAGAAACATCGGACTTCCATAAACCACTCATCAGCACCAAAGCCACCACGGCGCCAAGCAAAGCGAAATTCGCTGCACCGTCAAAACCAAAGCGTTTGGTATCGGGCGTTGGATCGAACTTCATGACGCCCTCACGGCGGAAAAACCAGGTGTCAATCACCAAGAAAATCGCCAGCAAGCTTCCGATTAGAAAAAGAGTTTCCGGAAAGATGTGTTTGACTGTCCAGAAAAAGTCGACACCCTTCAAAAAACCCAAAAACAAGGGTGGATCACCCAAAGGCGTGAGCGAGCCGCCCGCATTGGAGACGATAAATATGAAAAACACGATCACATGCGCTTTGTGCACACGATTGTCGTTGGCACTGATCAGCGGACGCAGCATCAACATGGAAGCGCCAGTCGTTCCCATGAAACTTGCCAGCACGGCGCCTATGGCCAATATTCCTGCATTGAGTGCCGGTGTGCCATGCAGGTTGCCGCGAATATGAATGCCACCGGCGACGGTGAACAAAGCCGTCAGCAAAACGATGAAGGGGATGTATTCGGCAAAGAGCGCATGCACCAGACTGACGCCGGCCGCAGAGCTGCCGAAAACCACTGCAAAAGGAATGAAAAAAGACAGCGCCCAGGCCGCCGAAATTTTTCCATAATGGTGATGCCAGAGTCCGGGTGTGACCAGGGGCAAAATGGCAAT
>Ga0164294_10004932_pt1 | contig 11528 bp, 16 predicted proteins | sample GEODES005metaG_FD_111479 | JGI IMG/M metagenome (GOLD analysis project Ga0164294, IMG submission 111479) | Oligotrophic lake water microbial communities from Sparkling Lake, Wisconsin, USA - GEODES005 metaG | ecosystem: Environmental > Aquatic > Freshwater > Lake | place: USA: Sparkling Lake...
CTTTTTCTGAGTACTTCCTAAAAAAATTTTTAATTTTTTTAGTGAACTTAAGACTGGCAGTGCATAGTCGAGCCGCAGATTATGGCATAAAAATGACGCTGCTGGCCGAGTCTGAAACAATTTTTGTGGATTTCGCCTCTGTGGCAAGGCGCTGTAACAAAAATTGGTAGGGCGTGAGTGACTTGAACACTCGACCAAAGGATTATGAGAAATTTAACCCAGAAAAATCCGTTATAAATCAACAGCTTACCTGCATATCGCTACGGTGCGTAAGCAAATGTGCAACCTGTACTTCTCTACCCTACTCAACAACTACTCCCAGCACATCTCTGTGACAGCCGCAAAAAGCAGCCGAAACAGAGCAGCAATTGTCCACCTTTTTCGCTTGCGCTGCTCAGTAACTTCGTAAGGCAAAAAATGTACCTCTGATCACTCGTTCAGAGTGGCTCTCAGAGTGAAACAGCTTGTCTGCGTGGCGCTTCAGCGTCGCCCACAGCTATGTCGCTATCTGCACGCCCCTCTTCTGTCAGCTATCGATGCGCTAACGATGGCGGTGTGGCGCAGAAGACCCAAAGACTCGGTGATCATTCATTCGGATCAGGGCAGTCAATTTGGCAGCGATGAGTTCAACCGTTGGTGCAAAGACAACCGCCTGAGTCCGAGCATGAGCCGCCGGGGTAACTGCTGGGATAACGCGGTGGCTGAGTCCTTCTTCAGCTCCTTAAAGAGCGAAAAAATCAAGAAGCGGATTTACAGCACAAGAGCGCAGGCCAAGTCAGAAATCTTCGATTACATAGAGGGTTTCTACAATCGTGTTCGACGCCACAAGCATCTCGATCAGCTCAGCCCCCATGAGTTCGAGCGGCAGCGTCAAACTGCGCTATGAAAAATGTCTAGAGGTTTGGGGGAATGCCATCGATCTCCGAGGGCGCAAGGTCAAATGACCGACTGGCCTCTGCCACAGTGCTCTTTCCCTGCATGATTTCCATGACCAATGCCGCTTTGCCCTTGGCAGTCCAGCGTTTGATGTCGTCTTCCATCTTCGTACTCATATGTACTTCCTTTAAAGATAACACCTGAGCAGAAATTCACTGGGTCAATACAGGATCACGGACGCAGTGACGGAACTGGCGCTGGCGGTGCGGAGGGGCATTCATGAAGGGCACCCGGCGACAGGTGGCGCAAGCCAACAAATCGTATAGCTGGCCGAGAAAAACTCTTTGGCCGGCTTAAGCCCTTGGATCAGGACTTAAGCAGACCTTTGCGCTAGCTGCGGGATTTCAGGCACTCGTTCATGAATCTTTGGCGTTTGTTGCCTGTCAGCTCTTCGGCTTTGGCTTCCGCACTGCAGGCCTCTTTTTTGTTTTGCTGCGTCATACCGGATTCAGATGCTGCAGGTGCTGGTGCCTTGGCGCCTTGGCACTCGTTCATGAATTTTTTGAGCTCGTCGTCATTGCAAGTCTTCTTTTTGTCTTGCTGGCCGGCTCCCTTTGTCCCGACTTCTTCTTCTAGGACTTTGATTTTATCATTTGCTTCGGTAAGTCTTCGCTCCAATCCCTCAATCTCTTCATTCTTATCACGCGTCACTTTGACAATTTCATTTTTTGCGTTTTTTGTATTTTTTTCCTGCTCATCAAGAGCAGAAATAAAAAATATAGCTACTACAACCAAAACAGCTAATAGAAAAGCGGCCACACATACAGCAAGTGTTGTATTGTTTTTAGACTTATTCAGTTCACGTTTTAAACTATCGTTTTCTTTCTGTCGGCTATCTGCCACTCGTGGATGTCCATCATCACTTCCAGAGCCTGGTTTAGATTTGTTTATTTTTGATTCTGCAATACCCAGTCTCTCCTTTAGCTGATCATATTCTCGAAGAAGATCATCTCTTTCTTTTATAAGATTTTTATTTTCCAACTGTATCCCGCTGTTCTGCACCTTCAGCTCGTTCTGCGTCACCCCCATCTGAGTGACCTTTTCTCCAAGTTCTCTTACTCGACTTTGGTACTCGCGAAGCTGACTTTGTGAATCACGCATTGATTCTTCTGATCGCGACTTCGAAGCAACTAAAGATGCCGGTAAGTTAAATAACCTTTGGCTTAGGCTAACTCGCTCATGCTTTCCTGTAAACGGCATGTCATTGCGCATTTCGGGATCTGGAGCGTATAAATAATGACCTCGCTCATATGTCAGAACATGGCTCGCAAATTCAACGAAATGGCCTGGTGTCGCTACGCGCCAATCTGACGCATCAACAAGAGAGATCGAATCGCTCGGCGCTGGCCGTGCCTTCATCGTCGCAGGCTGCCAAACTCGTGTAAGTGTTTCAGCACCAACCTTAAGGGCGGGTCGCACGATTGACTCGATGGCTGAAAGTTTACTTGTGAATTGCGCTCCGTTACTTGCTTCCTTAATCAAGGTGGAAAGCGTACGCCTGAGCACATCAACGACTATTGCTCCATCACACATACCTTCACGTATAAAAATGCCAGCACCGGCATGCGCACCATCCCGGGACCCGCGAAAATCGTCAATTTTCGTGTGAAGTGCTATGAAAAGATAGCGATATCCCGCTTGTTCGAAAGTAACGGCCCGGTAAACCTCTTTCCCCCAACGAAATGGATATGCAAAATCCACTGTTTGTTCAAGAGATTCTCCAATGCGAAAACCGCGTGGCTCTTCTATAACATTCATTCCATCGGCATTGCCGAAAACCACAAGCGCAATATTTGACATACTCATCCGAAACGACGAAATGCATCAATTATTTTTTGCAAAGTTCCTCTTCGATAGAGAGGTTTCCCGGTGAATTCTTGATACAACCAATTGACAACCTTTTTTGGATATTCAGAATTATATTTTTGCAAAAAGTCTTTCCCATCGACCTTAGTGACGGAGCCAATACTAAACGCGGCAATAGAGTGCTCGGGGCTGTAAAGCTTGGCGTATGTACCTGTCATTGTTTGAGCGACAAAATCGTCTATTGGTAGCGCCCCTTGATACAAATCCCACTTTGTTATCAAAAGTAAAAAACGGGATGCATCAAAGCGTGGATCAAGATCGGTAATGTAGTCGATGAAAGAGACAATTTTTTGGTCGTCATCGAAGGCAGTCTCAGGTGAAGTAATAAGTACAAAAGCTGGCTTCAAATCCTCAACTTGCATAAAAGCATTTATGCTGGCAGGGAGTCCTCCAACGCCTGTTGGCGAGTCGACCTTTGCCAGTACGTCACCCGGCATTTCTAGAAATGTCATGGACAATGAGTCTGAATCTAGCTCTCTATTAGGTGTGAATTTAATATTGACGTATATGGGCTCATTATTATTTCCTACAAGTACAGTCCGTTCAGGAAATCTTTGTTCTTTATGAAGGCGCTTCATCCTGTCTAACAGAACACGACCTTCATCAATCGTTGCATCATGTGTAAGTTTAAATGGGCTTAGTTTCCCTTTCGCTTCGACGGAAGAAAGAAAGTTCACAATGGAAGACGTAATCACTGTCTTTCCGCGTTGGGCAGCGCCGAACAAAAAGACAAAGTTCGTCTGTTTTTTTACACTTTGCAAAAACCTAATCTGCCTTGCTTCGCGGCCATCAGTATCGCTCGATCCTAAATCATCCTCTCCATCATTGTGGGAGTTTGATTCGAAGCGAGACGGTGGCTCTTTGCCTCCAGGCCCTCTCACAGGAAGATTGTCATCTCCATCGGCATCGTTTGTAGATGGGTTAACTCCATACGTTTCGATAGGATTTTCAATTCGTTTGTTCACCGGAGTCTCCTGAGGTTAGTGTTCTGCCTTGAGTCCGCCTGCACCACGATCGCGGCGCCGTACAAAGACACCTTGACTAGAAACACGTGAACGTGGCGTGAGAAAGAAAACAAAAATTGGAACGATTAGATCAATTCCCAAGGCGATGAGTGCAGATACCCATACAACGCCCTTATCCAAATTGCGCATCGCTGACTCATAGGAGTGAGGAATCTCGCCAATTCGATCGTTTACTACGCGCATTTCTTTATCGTATTTAAATGCTTTTTCTTTAACTAGCGATTCAATTTGTTTACCAATTTTTTTATAGGCATCAACAGCCAACTGGATAGCTTCCAGACCCTTTATACGCTGACTTTCGTTAGACTTACTACCGATATCTGATCGCGTTGCAATAAGATTATCAACTTCTTTACCTATTAGTTTGGGGAGTTCCTGTTGTAGCACAAATTTTTCTTCCGCATTCAATTTTATTAGAGTTACACTTTGATTAACCTCGGAATCAATATCCTTCCATACTTTTTCAATTACTGCGTTTAGCTCTTTGGTTGTGAGAGTGGGCGTTGGCGGCGTCGTAAACGGCGCCGTCTTTCCGAGTAGTGCCTGGATTTCAGATAAGATCGCTCTAGCATTTTTTCCTATACCTAACTGAGTTTGTGATAGCACTTCTGTTTTAAACTGTTCTTTAAGATTTGGAATCTTATTGCGAATTATGTATCCTTCCTCACCTGTTAATACTGCCATGCCTTCTTTTCCAAGGGCTTCCAATTTATCCTTTTTTTGATCGATTTCTTCACGAATAAGATCATTACCTATGAATTGTGAATAAAACTTATTGAACATTCCACTAAAGCTTAGCATAACCACCAAAAGATAGATAACCAAGATTGCGGTAATTTTGCCTTTGCCGATACCTTTGATCAGGCCGCGGCGCAAGGTGTAATTCAGCGATGCAAGCATCAAGACAAAAACCGTTGATACTGCAGCGGAAGTCCAGTAGTTACCAAAAAAGCTCTTGTAACCCTCCGTCATTGACCACCAGCTCACACCAAGACAAATGACTGTTATTAACAAAAGAAAAATGCTCTGCACCAAATAGTCATCATTGTTATCTTCGTTCATATTGTCCTCATACTAGGGCTTGAAATTAAGTTGAATAAGTGCCGCTCGAGCAGCCTGAGACGCAGCTAAGTTGCCTTGCCCAGATTTTGCGAGATCACTGAGATAGGAATATGCTAAATCTGTTCGTGCTGATGCACGGTAATAGAAAGTGAAGTTATCCCGTGCTTTGCCGCTATCTCCAAGCGCAGCAGATACCAGTGCCAGTACACGATATCCTTCTGCATAATTTTTCTTTATTTGAAGGCCTAGTTGTAGTGCTTCGCGTGCATCTTGATCTCGACCGGCCAAATGCAGTGCGTAGCCATAGGTTGATGCAATAAGTGGATCGTAGGGATCAAGTTCAGTAGCTCGCTTTAGGAGTTCAATAGCATTTTGTGGACTTTTTGCTCTTATATACGATTGAGCTTGCAGAAAAATATCTTGCGCACTTTGGGAATCAGCTGGCTTTGTTACTGTTGGTAGCGTCTCTCGGCGGATAGCAGGTGTTGCTGTTTCCACGTAGCTACTTGGAACAATTTGTCCAGGAATTGGATTTACCTTCATGAGGCGAAGGTCCTCTTTCGTAAGCCAAGCCATTTCCGACGGTTTTGACGTCACCATCTTTCCTAGCACTATTGATGGGACACCTAATTCCGCCAAAAAACGTGCCGTATCAATCGTCGACGATTTTGCTGAATCTGTTTCACCTAACTTAGGTGTTACTGCACTGTGAACTCCGATACGAGCATCCTCACTTGCAATTCGCTCTTTTCCCGCTGCAAAGAGCATGAAGCAAGCACTCGCGCAAGTTGCATTTTTTCCGACTACCGTCCGAAGCTCACGCGAACGAATCGAACGAGCCATGGTCGCCCCGGTAACCACCACACCACCAGGCGAATCAAGGCTAATAGCTGTCACTTTGAGGCCGGAGGCTTTTGCATATTCGAAGTTCGCTTCCAGTCGCTCAGCGTCACCTAGTTGAATATCACCTTCCAAATGTAGCTCTATCCCGTCCATTGATTTTGCGCGCGGAGTTATAACTGCAGCACTAGCAAGGCCGAAAGTCGCGCTTGTGGCAAGCACAAGAACCAACATAAAACGACAAACAGCTCGTACACCAAGGTAGCCTGTCATAAATTGAAGGTTCTGCTTTGTTAGCATGGATTTTTGTACGATATCACACAATCTTTACCAGCGTTGTTCAGGCCGATCGAATGCTGACATAGCTCGATCAATGACTTGACTTGATCAGCGGTGAGTTCGTCACTGCCGATCAATATGTATGTGTCTTTGTTCTTTTCTGTGATCCCATGATTCTTCGTCAGAACCTTACCAACCATGTTCTTCACTACGAGAGAGAAGTACTCGATCTGTGTCGGGTCTTTATTAAGAATCGCTTGTGCGATTTGATTGACTGACGCACTCCCATTGTTCTTCAACAATTCGATCAGCATGAGTGGCTGATAGATTTGCGACATTCGCATCTGAAATGCGATGAAGTGTTGAAGTTCTTTGTAGAACATATTAAAGGGGTGAACAAGTGCCCATTTCAATCATTGGAGTGTTATCGTTTTTATCTTTTCCATCAACAAATCCAATCTCGTAAGTTTCAACGTATCTGAGTGAGTTTTTTGACATCCTCATATTTCCACCAAGAACTTCGCAAAAAATAAATCCAGAAGGATTAAAACCATCTTTAGAGTTGGTATCGGTTCCATTAGTGCAGTCGCTATACCCCCATTTATCGCCAAATTTTCTCCACTCCCATTTACCATTTACTTTTTTCAGTATTTTTTATCCTCAGAAATACTGAATCTTGTTACTTCCCATTTTTTGGTTACATCATTGACTGCAAAGCCAGTTCTAGCACTTGGTATGCAAATAAATGCTTCTTGACCTCTTGCCAAATTCAAAAAAATAGAATGATGATTGATATAAGAATCAACGCAAAATTCATTGAATTCTGATTTTTTATATTGCTCATGTATTTAACTCGATCTCAAGAGCCACAAACTTATTATAAATAATATATATTTTCCACGGCACTTCCACTGGAAGATTCTATGTGCTGCCGTATACCTTGATAGTTAAAGATGTGAATTAACAGTGATTCAAAATAACCTTCACTAATTTGAACCATCGCCGTCATCATATCCCCTGCCATCGTATTCGCGACCTTTAGTTGTACTAGTTAACCAATATAAAGCATATGCAGGGCCTAAAAAAAATGGCGCAGCACATATCAATCCCAAAAGCTCAACAGTTGCTTTTGTTACAGCATAATAAACCATTACTGCACACATAAAACCTAGGAGTAGTAAACAACCAGCAGCACCTAGTAATGAAAATGCACCCACTATTCCCAATATATTTTCTTTACCAATTTTCATAAAAAAAAGACCTACACATCCTAATATCATGGTGATTTCTAATATTTTTAGAAAGAAATCCATTTTGACTCCTAAGCATTTCTTAATTAATGGATGTTTCGGATTGATTGTTTAACGTTCTCTATCAGATTTATTGTTTGACTTACCGAATTGATTTAGAACCCATCCTAGCCATTTCTGGAGCGATTACAGCGTCTATTCTGCTCTGTGCTGAGCAGCCTTGCAACTAGCAATCAAGAGTGAAATGGAAAGTTGCTGTTTTCACCGTTCAGTGCTTTCCAAGAAACTGACCAGAAGCGACACTCGCATCTCAGATGCGATTGAAGTGTTGAAGTTCTTCGAATTTCACGCTGGACGCCTCATTTGTGAGTTCCATTCAGTGTCGGCACACCATGACCATACTTGTTTGACTTCAACTCACGCTCAAGCTGACGCACAACTTTGTTCGAGTCTGCAGTCTGAATCACTATGTATCTGTATGTCAACCTCGACTGAATGAAGTCTCGTGTGAGCTGATCCAAGTAGCCCTTCTTTGCCTTGTAGTCTGTCTTCAGTAGTTCGGGGATCACATAGAAGTCTTGAATGTAGATGCAGAACTGATCTCCACTGCGCCAACCCTGAGCGTGTTGCTTGATTCGTGATCGTGGGTTACGGTCTTCGACTGTCTTGCCCATCGTTCCACCTATGCCGACATAAATGAACTCTAATCGGTCAAGAAATACGGCGTACAGAATCGAGCCGTACTTTGCTATGTGATTGATGTCGGTGGTGCTGAATTGACGCAGTTCTACTTCGGACGAAAAAAGTAGATCGAGCGTGGCTTTCATATGAATTGCTCAGGTTGTTCGTGACTCAAGTCGTAAACCCACGAATGTCTTGCACTCTTAGGTTGTTGGGCACATGCTCAAGCGTCCAATCAACGATGTTGTAGACCAATAATAAAGCCAAGACCCAAACGACAAGCATCTTGAAGAAAGATGCTTTATCGTGCGTCACGACACTGACGCTCTTGCGATAGAACAGTGCAATCATGATGACTGCCACCACGCCCCACAATGCATCAACTGATGACATTGCTCAGTCGCAGTTCTTGAAGTCTCGTGCTTGACACTCTCTCGCTAGTTTTTGTGCCTCTGCGATTTGTTGTGGTGTCATCTTGGCAGCTACTGTATTCCGCAATTGAATAGCATCTGAGTCACCATTTATCGCCGAAAGATTGAACCACTTATGCGCCATTGTGTAATTTTTAAGTACGCCTTGCCCAATGAAGTACATATGACCAAGGTACCACTGAGCATCTGAATCCCCTTGCGCCGCCGCTAACCTGTACCAACGAGCAGCTTCAGCGTAATCTTGAACGACACCTTGCCCACTGTCGTACATATAGCCAACATAAAACTGAGCCTTTGATTTTTGCTGTGAAGCCGCCACGTTGAACTTTTTGAAAGCTGTGCCAAAGTCTTTTTTCTCGTATGCGACCATGCCATCTTCAAAGTCGCCTGCCCACACTACACCACAGCTCAGTACAACTACAAGCGTCAACAATAGTGTTTTGATTCGTCTAATCATCATCGTTTAACCAAGACCCTGTCTGCATCGCCGAACAACCTCCTGTTCTGATTGCGATTCATTAGAAAGTATAAGTTGGTTTACTTCCATTGCTAGTTGAAAATCTTCTTCCCACTTCATCAATTGCTCTCTTTGCGTTATATAAGCTAAATCGATATGCTCTAAATTCGCCAGATGCAAGAGGTACGGCAATTCCAATTACGCCATCATCTACATAAATTGCTTTACTTATTACATCATACGGCGAGAGAAGTTGCTCATATTTTCCACCGTTAATAATACATGTACCCTCAATTGAATAAGATCCTGTATCAGAGTTGACTAACATTGGATACTTCGCATTATCTTCACATTTGACAGGACTTGAAATCACAACTCCGCACTCGCCTAGCTTTTTAAAGCACCTCATTCCCAAAAAGTTATTTACCCCGCTTGCATATGTACCAGCAATCCAATCGCCTGACTTATCGCTAGCTTGTACATATGCCCATTCGCTACTTTGACAAAACGCCAGCTGATGGAAAAATATAGCTAAGAAGAAAGATAAATATCTCACTTTAATCTCCGAATTTATTAACGCAGTTAAAATTCTTCCTTGTATTAAAAAGTACCAAACTATCACCTTCCAACCAATACTCTGTCTGCATCGCCAAACAACTGCGTGTTCTGCGTGCGATTAATTCATAGACCATTTCACAATGGTGAACATGTTCCTATTTCAATTAAGGGAGTATCACTATTCTCATCGGTGCCAACCACATAACCAAGTTCGTAAGTCTCCACATAGCGAAGTGAATTTTTGCTCATTCTCATATGCCCCCCTATAACATCGCAAAATATAAATCCATCGGAGTTAAAGTCATCCTTACCCCCAAAAGCCAGCCCCCCACACTCACTCCAATCATTTTTTGAGCCAAAAACTTGCCAATTCCATTCCCTTTCATTTCTCTTTAATAGTTTTTTTGTGTTGCTAGTTCTAAAATTCTTTTGCTCCCAAGTCTTGCTAACGGCGTTAAACTTAAATCCTGTAATTCCCGTTGGTACACAAATATATGCATCTTGACTTTGTGCGAAATTTGTCAAGAAAAAACTAAATATAAGAAAGTAAAATTTTTTCATCATATTAAAAAATGCGTTTGATACGACTAAATATACGATTGTTAACTTCTAAATCAGGCTGAACTCGCCTCGAAAGCGACGGCGGCGAAATATCGTCACTGCGAAGCCAAGTGCTATGTCTTGCACTCGAACTATCTCTTTTATATGCAACCATTGCATCCCCCACTCTTGGCGCACAAGTTGAATCTTGTACTTCGTACTGGTGTAATTCATAAGTAAAAAGATTGATTAAGGTCTTGAAATGATGCCCACCAAGACGCTCAAGCATTTCCTTCTCTTGACAGGCGAATATTGCATTCCATGTTTGCCCCCAGTAGTAAAGCGTACAAGTGACATCTGCACTGTCAGATGGATTCTCAGTACGAGTCAATTTGGCTGAAAAAAGTTTTGCACCTTCAACATTGATATACGCAATATTAATTACTTCTCTATCTTCCTCAATGAGCCAGCCAGTGCTATCTGAATAGCTTCGCCAGTGATTGAAGATAACTCGGAGATTTTCATGCATTGCAATATATTCTCTGATAACTGCTTCAGTCGCAGTTCTTGAAGTCTCGTGCTTGGCACTCTCTCGCTAGTTTTTGCGCCTCAGCGATTTGTTGTGAGGTCATTTTCGCTGCAACAGCGTCACGACCTTTTAGAGAATTTACCTGACCTTGCACTGCAGCCAGATTGAACCACATATGCGCTCTCGTGTAGTCTTGAAGGACACCGCTACCTAATGCATATTGGAGAGCAAGATTATTCTGCGCAGATGCATCGCCTTGCGCAGCAGCTAACTTATACCAACGGGTTGACTCGAGGGAATTTTGAGCTACACCTAGCCCCTCATCAAACATAATTCCAAGGTTGAACTGCGCACTCGATTCACCTTGTGCCGCAGCTAGCCTAAACCAACGAATGGCTTCAGCATAATTTTGGAGCACACCCTGTCCATTTTTATACAATGTACCAAGATTTAACTGTGCACTTGGATGACCTTGTCCCGCCGACAACCTGTACCAGCGTGCTGCTTCGGAATAGTCCTGTGCTACGCCTTTTCCTTTGCCGTGCATCAAACCAATATTAAATTGAGCACTCGCTTCACCTTGCGAAGCAGCAATTTGAAACTTTTTTAGCGCTGTTACATAATCTTGCTTCTTAACAGCGTCCATTCCGTCGTCAAAATCATCAGCCAAGATTGCATCACTGCTCAGTAAAACTACAAGCGTCATCAATAGCGTTTTGATTCGTCTAGTCATCACCGTCTCCTCCAAATATCGTCAGCTTATCGCCCAACCAGAACTCTGTCAGCATCGCCGAATAACTGCGTGTTCTGAGTGCGATTCAGCCCCATAGCTTGCCGACCCACCATGTCAGACAGATATCGCTGTAGTTCGCCTGAAGTGATTCTGCCGTCCTTGTTCTCGTCTCCATCGCCTTCTAATGCTTTCATCAGATAAAAGCTGAAGATGCCGTGCTTCAAGTCTTGACTCGCTGACGAGAACTGATCAGCCGCAGATGCTGTGATGACTGTGAACTCTGGTGGATAGGCTCGCTCTTCTGTCGTTATGAACACTGGCTTGATGCCAGCAACAAGCAC
>Ga0164294_10004934_pt1 | contig 11524 bp, 9 predicted proteins | sample GEODES005metaG_FD_111479 | JGI IMG/M metagenome (GOLD analysis project Ga0164294, IMG submission 111479) | Oligotrophic lake water microbial communities from Sparkling Lake, Wisconsin, USA - GEODES005 metaG | ecosystem: Environmental > Aquatic > Freshwater > Lake | place: USA: Sparkling Lake...
CAACATCGTTCATCACAACACACCATGAACACGTACAACCTACGTACAACCAAGCGTACAACACACCATCACGTATAACGCAATTTCAAATACGTGAAGGGCAATACACCTCGTCAAGTGTCAGAAGTGAAGGGCTCAACAGGGCAACACCTACCTCGTCAAACTGATCAAAAGTCTGCTGCAGACTAAGATGATACAATAACTGTTGTCAGCTACCGACCCCGCCCCAGCTGCCTAACCCTTACCGAACCTTCTGCCGAACCCGTCTGATGTTCTACTAATCTGCCGACAGCCTACCTTTTTACAACGGTAGGGCGGGTCACGCACTCCAGTTGTCTCGACCTACTCAGGGCTCCTACTCAACTGTAGGAGTGTAGGTGCGCCCCGGCTTCTCTCCGTTGTGCTCTAAGTTGTGCTCGGGCAATCAATCCCATCCGATCAATCCCATCAACTCGCTCATCATGCACTCATCAGCCCCCATCCCTGCGCCGGTCTTACGCTGGTCCACCGCCACGCGACCAGCACGCGAGACGCGACAGTCTCGCCGTGCTCCGAAAAGAAAAATGGGTCTGGTGACGAGGGCCTTACTTTTTTTGTGTTTGTGCGTCCGTCCGTGGATCCAGAACGACGTTTAAAGATGATGACAATGAGAAGAAAATGCAATCATCCCAAATTTGGGACACAAAGCGCGCGCTTCACGAGGCTCCCAAGAGCTCCTCCGGCCGGACGAGGCTTCGATGTGACAGCGTCTCTGCTGGCGCTGCTACGCAGCACATCGCGCCGCCGACGCGCGCCCCGGCCGGCTGCGGGCCCACCGACGCACGCCATAGCCGGCACGCGCGCTCGCGCAGTCACCATGGCCACCGTGCGGCCACCGTAACTCCTGAATCACTCCAGGCGGCTGGCAAGCTACCGTGCGCCACGACACTTTCGTCTCTCGACGCCGCCGTCGTCACGCGACGGCGGCGTCGAGTGACTTCTTTTGCGTTCCCTTCGAGGGGCGCGCCAACGGGCGCGTCACTACACCTCCGACTCCCTCTGCGACGACCCGGCGCTGAGTGCGCAGACTGCATCTACGGCACCGACTGCGCCGACTGCGGCCCGCGCTTCCCGCCTCCTCCGCCCATCTGCGCCGAGACGTGCAACTGGGCTTCAGACGTCGATTGCGACGACGGCGGCCCCAGCTCGGAGTTCCGCCCGGCCCCGGGCCGACGGCACGTGGACCGGGCCATCGTCACAGTCACTGGTATAAAGGTGACAGTGTGTGTACATGTCACTGTACATGACCGAGTCTAGAGAACTAAAGTGTCTAAAGTAAGAGCTATACACCACCGAAACGAGAAACGAGAAACGGGGGTGGGGAAGCCGGTGGTAGCACTCTTTTTCTTTGGCGCAGCAGCCTGCGTTTGGATCAATTCTATATTCTTCAACGCGCAGCACCGTTTGAAGCGCGGACGACATGGAACTTACACTGTACTAGGCGGGACGCGGTAGGCGGTAAGGCGGATACAGTATCCATCCGCTACAAAACCGACGGGACCTTATTACCCCACCCCACGGGAAAATTCCGCGCACCTGCCTCTCTTGCTCCACTCATGCGTGCTCTCTCAACGTGCTCCCCTACGATCTACATGTACTCGTGTTCATTGCTCGTGTTGCATTGTCGTGTTGGCGGTCGCGGAAAGAGCCAGGCAAAGACATCTTGGGCAAAGAACCAGGCAAAGAGCCAGGCAGTGCTCGAGGGTCCCATCCACTTCACTTTTTTGCTGCCTTCGCCGAAGGGCTTCGTCGCGGGAGTGGTCGCTTTTTGAACACAATCACGAGGCGACCGTCCGTTAATTTGATTTCTGATGATTTGACGCATGTTGACGAACCTGGGTACTTTCTCTGCACCTTCCAATGAGCGCCCTCAAGAGAAAACTTCTGATGACTGTGTTGAGAGCAAAACCCTACGTGGCACCACGCCCGTCCCCGCCTTCCTCCACATGGGCCGCAGACCCATGCTCGCATTGCTGCCCGCGCTCCTGTCCTCGGTGCATGGAGTGTGCAGGAACTCCTTGATGCTCGCGAAAACAGAGCTTGTGGGGGAGATTATCTTCGACATGGCCTTGCAGGAGGACCAGGAATGTCAATGGTACATCAATCCGAACCGGCGGCTGGATGGGATCTCATTCAATACGAGCGTGGCCGAGTTTGGCGGCAGCGACTACGTCTCCTTCTACAGCTCGTCCAACTTGCCAGAGAGCCAGTATGTGGGACGCTTCGACTCGACACACCGAATCTCCGAGTTCATGGTGATGACTGGAACGGACCAGGCGACCATCGTCCTGTCAGCAAGGGCGCCCAACACGCGGCTGCGCATCTCCTACCGCTGCCTGTACGATGACGGCCTCCTCCCCGCATTCCAAATCTCGCCGATCTGGATCGCCCTTTGGATGGGCGTGTGGATTCTCCTGATCTCCCTGTGCTGTGCGTCTACCTGTTGGATCATGCGTTACCGGCGCTCCGAGCTGCGGAACCTCAACTCTGCCAACGGGCGGGAGCAACGCGACGCGTTTGGCAACAGCCTGGGCGCCGGACTGGGTGTCGGACTGGGTGCAGGACTGGGTGCAGGACTGGGTGCGATCGGCGCCGACGGCACCATTCAGCGCTCGATACTGCTCGTGCATGTCGAGCTGATGCGCCGACTCGAGCAAGAGCGACACGAGCAACGAGACATGCGCAACGCAATCGAGTCTTCGACGAACGCTGCGCTCCGCGCGCTGCCGACAAGCCCGTGGCAGGGGCTCAATAGTGCTCACGACGGCGCGATCGAGGGGGGCAGCTGCACCGGCGGCACGGACAAGGAGGCTCACGACGGCGCGATGGTGGAGGGTGCGGACTTGCTGCTCGAGTGCTGTCTCTGCATGGAGGAGTTTGCCAAGAATGATCAGATCCGGCTGCTCCCGTGTCAGCACTACTTCCACCGCGACTGTGTCGACCGCTGGTTCGCCGCGCGCGCGTACCAGCAGCGCACCTGCCCCCTGTGTAAGCGCGACCCTCTCGAAGGGCGCTGCCCTCACCCCAGCGTCGCCACCACGAGCGCCTCGTCGGCGTCGCCGTCGGTGGCCGCCAGCGACACACCATCGTATGCGGCACCACCGACAGCCTCCACAGCAGATGGAGGTGACGTGGAGATGGGCGTGCTCCGTGACCTGCATGCCGAGGCGGAGGCTCCACAGCCCGCGGGGCGAGCGCAGGCCCAATCCGAGTCGTGATGTGCGATCGACATCGCCGTCACGGGGCGAACGCCACGCCATCCATCTTCCAAGCGCCACAGCGCCCCGCGATGCACGACACGACATCCGCCACCGCCAGGCATAGGCGCGAGGTCTCGGAGGGTCCACGGTCGGGCTCGGGCCGGGCCACTGCGTCGGCCGTCGCCGGGGCCGCAACGCCCGAACGAAAAGCTTCGCTTCGTCAGCGAACGCGTGCGCGGACCGTCATAAATGCCAATGCTGAATTTATGTTTCTTTTAAAAGATAGTTGCGGAACGTGGGAACGACCAATGGAGCGCAGCGTCCGGGTTGTCGTTTGAACCTTAGCGTCCTTGTTCGGTTGGTGACGTTCCTGCTCCGAGCCGGCCTCCCCCCTTACTACGCTATGTGACCGCGCCCGGGTCGGCGTGTACCTTCATCTCACGTTGGACGACGTCCTCTCTCTCACTTGGCTCCTCGACGTTCAAGCTCCTCATTTGGCGAGAGGCCACTATCCTTGCAAACTGCGATCACCTCGTCGATCGCATCCTTGCTTTTCTGTGTGAACGATTTGGCCTTGGTCGCATCAGCCCCCGTGACAGCCTCGTTGAGACCACCGAGCATGATCAGCACATCCGCCCCGATCCCGTACCGCTTGATAGTGCCTCTGCGACCGGACGATGACCACACGTACAACGGAACAAGTGAGCAATGGGTAAGGCCGCAGCGGTTCAACGCCATCACGGCACGAATAGGTCAACGAAGAGGGAAGAGCGCGCCGGTGCGACGGCGGCACAGACGCACATTTGTATCTTCGCATCGGGTCCGAGCCCAGGTCCTTGCACGAGCGCGAGCAAATTCCCCTCCACGGAGGAGAACGGTGGCTTGCCAAGCAGCGGCGCGACGCTCACTAGATCCGAAGCGCTGACCAGCCGGCCGACGGTGTTGAGGGCCTCACGCGCCGCGACGATGTCAGCATAGGCATACTTGACATCGGCGGCCGAAAAGGTCCTTTGCGCGTCGCCAGGCTTCTTGCGGTTCTTCGGCGCAATCGCAGCTTGCATCGGCACCTCGTCGTCGTCATCCAGGTCGTCATCAGCGCGCGCAGCTCGAGGAACGAGCACAGCGGCGACGGGTAGCCCGAGGATAGCGCGGCGGATGCACGCCGTCTCCAGCCGTCCGCTCGTCGACAGCGCTGCGAGCGCAGTGATCACAAGCGCCGCCATCGGCCCCGGCGCCCCGGCGCCCCGGCGTCGATGAATTCGGCGTGATTTCGGCGAACGGAGAATAACGAAAATAGTCCGAACGTACAGAACGTGCATATGTGTGCAACGAGAGTGCTCCAACAGCTTGGCACGCACAGAGAAACCTTTTTGTGGGGTTCTAGGACTTTGATTTTCCCTCCGAGATCACGAGAGATGCCCTTCTCCTACGCTCTCGGTCTAAACAAGAGGGGTTGGGGCACTCAAGCATGGCGAGGTGCTCAGTATTGCGACGAGCCTGCTTCTGGGCTTCGCTGCTGCTCCTATGCTCACCGCCTCGCGCTGTGGGTGCGCTCATTTCGGCGCTGGCGCGCAAGGCCCAGTGGGGCTCCGCACAGAAGACGTTTAAGGGCTTCCGCCCGATGCCCAAGTCTGACTACGACTCCTCGTTGCAGAGGTACCTTAAGATCTTAGGGCGCTCGAAGCGGCTGACGGTGCACGAGGAACGTGTGCTCTCGCTTGATGTGCAGGAGCTCCAGCGCTGGCAAGCGGTCCGCGAACAGCTAGTTGAGGAGTTGCAGCGTGAGCCGACGCGCTCAGAGTGGTCAGACGCTGTGGGCTTCAATGCGGCAGCGGCGGCGAAGGCAGCGGTGGAGCAATTGAGCAAGCAGAAGGAGCTCCACGAAAATGGGGTATCGGTCGCGCTAGCCGCCGGGCTGGGCACGTGCTTCGAGGGGCAGCTGCGCCTCATGGAGGCAGCTAAGGAGCGCATGATCGAGGCCAATCTGCGTCTGGTCGTTACGATCGCGAAGCAGTTCTCCAACCGTGGCGTCGCGCTGCAGGACCTGATCCAGGAGGGGACGTTAGGCCTCATCCATGCCGTCGAGCGCTACCGCGGTGACGACCCCTCACGCGCCAAGTTCGCCTCGTATGCCGCGTGGTGGATCAAGCTGCATGTGAGCCGGGCCGTGGGTAGGGGGAGTGCTATCCGGCTGCCCGCGCGGCTGCCCGCGCTGATCGCTGAGGCGTCGCGCATGCGCGACACGTTCACGCTCCAGCACGCGCGCGAGCCCAACGATCGCGAGCTCGCAGCCCTGCTAGGCGTCTCGCAGTCGAGATTGCGTCTCGTGCTCGACTCCTCCAAACCGCTGCTCTCGCTGGATGCGACCCATTCGGCGAACCTCGCGGGAGGCGACACGCGCAGCCTGCTGGACTTTGTGCCCGACGATGATCATGAGGAGCCGATGCATCAGCTCGAGACCTCTCTGCAGCGCCAGGCGCTCTCCGAGACCCTCGGCCTCTTCCTGTCAGCCGAGGAGCAAGATGGTCAGTTGCCACCGAAGCTCGAACTGCCCCCAAGGCACGACCGGCCGCTGCCCCGGGGCTGCCACGAGGCTCGACGCACCCGGCGTGGCCTGCACATCACCCCTGCCCTCTGCTCCTCCGAGGTCTTCCGTCGCCACTCTCCTCCCCCGCTTGCCTTCTGCTCACTCGCCCCTCTGTTCCTGTTGCCCCTCTGCCAGTGCTCGCGCGCTGTTTCGGATTGGACCGATGGGACGGCGAGCGACGAAGCCACGCTGAGGTCGCCGCCGAGCTACAGCAGCCCATCGAGTACGTCACGCGGACCGAAGTGCGCGCTCTCCGCAAGCTGCGCGGCCGTCGCGGGCTGAGTGACCTACTCGAGGCGCGAGGCTTAATGCGGTGACTATAAAGGCGAGCACCACACGGGGCCCGTGAGCACATGCTGGGCGATCAGGGCCGCGTGACACCTCGCCGCGGAGGCGCGAGGCGCCTCTCGCCCTCTCATATTGTATCACATACTAGCAGCATGGCTCATTACACAGATTGGACCTCTGGGATCACCCAGCATCTGCCATGAAACCGCCGATCGTGGGTGGTGTCACGCGACACCTCTCTGGCACTTTTCCGCCTTCCCGGCACTGCCGCCGAGTATCGTACATGTTCCTGATGCTCGTCGCACGATGCTGTCGCGTACTTGTTGTACTTTTCACGCGATACTACAATATTCGAATTTTTAGCGCCGTATACGGTATAGTCCGAGGGGCCGCGCGGACCGGTACTCCTCCATTGCGCGATTGCGTTTTGTCCCAACTGGAACTGCAATGGAGGAGTACGCTTTCCCCGGCGCCGCGGCGCCGCACTGTGAGTACGATCGTTACGACAACTGCACCTCGCCGGACCTCGCCGCACCAGTGGCCAACGAGCCCTATAGTACGCCGCCCCTCCTGCCGGCGGTGTCTGTGCGGTCTCTGGCGGAAATTGGAGCCCGGCGGCAGCGACTGGCACCCTCGTGGACCCTGCTGCTGTGAGCTCGTGCGCTGACTTTTGTCCCGTGGCCGCACTTAGCCTCGTCTCACTCTTAGGCAGCCACTTTCGTCTCCGCGCTCATTGAGAAAGGCTTACTCGTCATGGCGCACCGTCCTGCGGCTGCTCCGCCTGCGGCGCCGACGAGCGGGAAGCCATCTTTGCCAGTCTGGCCTCAAGATCGACTACTCGCGCCGCCTCGGCGGCCGCGGCCGCGAGCGCCCTCTCGCTCGCCTCTTTGGACGCGGCAAGCGCCGCCTTCAGCTCGGACAGCTCCATGTCCCGCTGCGCCTGTACCGTGCGATCCTTGGTCTCGTCTCCTGTGCCCGCCGCCCTCCCAATCGCTATCTTGTTGCCCAGCTCTCGCGGCCCACGCTTGCGATCGGGTCTGAGGCTGTCAAAGTCGGGCGCCGCCACACCCTTCTCAAGGGCCGTGCGCAGCTTCTCGGCGCCAATCTCGGCCAATTTGCCGAATTCGGCCACGATCTCCTCAGGTGTGAGACGAGGGAGCACCGTGTTGAACGGGTCGGCGCGGCGCACCTCCTCCAGAAATTCTGGCGGAGCGGAGGCGTACGAGGAGCGCAGCTGCTCCTTGAAGGCGTCGAGCGCCGCCCGGTCATTGAAGCCTTCGGCCTGGAGCTCCTTGACGCTCGCCTCGAACTCACGCAGCAGCCGAAGCCGACGGGTAGACTGGGTAGACGTCGAGGAGCGCTGCAGTCCCAGGGCGAGCATCTGCGCCCGAAGCAGTGCGGAGCGAGTCGCTTCAGAGGTCTCGACGCTCATCTCGGCGCTCGCGAGTACGCCCCCCGATGTGGGCAGGCCCCCAGCCGCCGCGCGCCCCGCCCCATCCCCTGCGCCGATCGCTTTCCATTCCTCAATCCCAAATTGCACAAGGAAGGCTCGGACCTTCTCATCCTCACGAACCTCCTTGAGCGCCTTGCGCGCGGCACCCTGGAGCGGCTCGAGGCGTCGGCCCGCGGGGCCGAGCGGCAGCGGGCCGGCGCTTGCCGACGGCGCCGTCCCATTCCACAGCAGCCGTTCCGCCTCTTGACGAGACTCTGCACTCCGCTTCGCCTTTGCGTACCACGCGGGCGCGCGCACTCCATCCTTCGAGATCAGAGCCTCGTCCTCCTCCGCATCTGCCTCGCTGCCGTCTGCGAGGAACGCGTCGATGGCCGCTGGTAGCGCGCCCACCTTGACGCCCGCCAACAGCGGCCGCTCCTCCTCGCGCGGAGTCATATCGAACCAAAAGCGCGTGGGCTGTCGCAGCGTCTCGTCCTCCTTGAGCACGTCGGCCCATTGCGCGTTCTCATTGTACAGGGATTGCCTGGTCGCCTCGCGCTCCGCCGCACTGATCTTGGTGCCCGCAGCAGGCGGCACCGCGACATGCAGCTCGCGCATCACGTTCCCAAGCACATTGGCGGCGCTCAGGCCCTTGTGGGAGAGCACGGCCCGCATGTTGCCATCCGGGTCGAGTAGCGTCGCCACCGGATCGTTATACAGCGTCCGGAAGGATTCCAAGAACCAATTAGCGCCAACGCCCACAGCCCGGCGCGTTTCCGCAAACTCGTCGCGCTCGAGCCCACCCACAAGATTGATCGATGGGAAGCGCTCCTGGTACTCTCTGGCTTTGCGCGCGTCGCCCTCGTCCATTTCGCCCCTGCGCATGGCTACCAGGGCGCAGCCGCACGCGTTGAACTCCTTGGCCTCGTCCTCAAACGCTTCTAGAAGAGTCTCGGCCTTTGGAATGCCATCGTACGCGTAGAATATGATAAGGCAACGCTGGCCTTCGACACCGAGCGCGTCGGGGTTCGGGAATGCGGCCATCGATGTTGAGCGCGCACGGCGAGGTGAATGATTGAAGAGTCGCGTACGCAACGCGGCTCCCTCAGTTGCATACGTGGGATACGCGGGTCCATGCAACGCAGCTGCAGCTGCAGTTGCAATGGGCGAGAGGAGTGCAAGGGCGAAGGCCTTCATGAATCTCGGATTCGTCGAAATTGCGGCGAGAGGGAACCTTCCTAGACAAGTCAAGTCAAGTCAAGTCCAAATCAAGTCCCGTCATGTCCAGTCCAGACATGGCAAGTAAGTCAAGTTAATCTTTGCGTGATTCTTGTTGGACTCGTCGGCAATGCCGGCCGACGGAGGGGTTTTTCCTGGCATGGCTGTGCCGCCACTGCAGCCCAATGCGACGCCGCCCACCTACCCACCGCCGCCAAATCAGCCTCCGCTCACGCCGCCGGGGTGGGACTCGCACGAGGTGGCGCTGGACATGACGCTGGGCGCTGCGGCAATGATCGCAGCGCTGCTCACGCAACAGTACCTCAAGTCTTCGAGCGTGCTCGGCAGCCTGCTCACCGGTGTGAGCTCGGTCATGATCCTGGGCGCGTGCCTCAACGTGCTAGCGCTGCTGCTAACGCGCCCGCTCCATCTCTTCAACGGTGACGAGCTTCCGATCGCCATGTCCTCCAACCGTGGTGCTCACGACCTGATCTACTTTGGGCTGCTGCCGCCGATCATCTTCGAGGCGGGCTTCCACATGCGCAAGCACCGCTTCTTCGCCGAGTTTGGCACCATCCTAGGCTACGCCATCGTGGGAACGCTGATCGCGATCATCGTGACTGGCACACTCGTCTGGGCGCTCGCGCAGCACCACCGTGTTCTCTGGACGGATTTCACGCTGACGCAGTCGATGGTGTTCGCGTCGCTCATCTCGTCGACCGACCCGGTCGCCACGCTCGCCATCCTCAAGTCGGTGCAAGCCAACGGACTGCTCTCCGACCTCATCTTCGGCGAGTCGGCGCTCAACGACGCCCTTGCGATCGTCGCCTTCGACATCTTCCTTCGGCAGGCCAAGGCGCAGCAGTCCGATGGAGAGGTTTTCGCCTCCGTGGCGGACCTTCTCGATCCGCTCGGCGAGGTGCTCGCGTGCCTCGTGGGCTCTCTCCTCCTCGGCGTGCTCATCGGCCTGATCTCTGCGGTACTGAGCAAGAGGATGCGTGCCATGCCTCGGCATGCTCGCCCCAGGCCGCCGCTAGAGCTCATGCTGATCGTACTCTTCTCGGGGTTCTCGTTTGGGTCTGCGGACCGCGCGGGGCTCTCGGGCGTGATGAGCCTCTTCTTCTGCGCCATCGTCATGCGCCACTACACGTTCTATAACATCTCGCTCCGCGCGCAGCGAGCCTCGCGGATCCTCTTCACCACTGTCTCAGAGCTCGCTGAGACGTGCCTGTCGCTGCTGCTCGGGATCGCGTTTGTCGACTACATCATCGTGGCCGTGGACGGCACTGCCACGTGGCCGCACACGTGGGACCTGCCTTTCTTGCTCCTCTCCTTCCCGATCGTCTTCCTGGCGCGTGCCATCATGGTCGGTTTCGTCTCGACGATCGCGAACTGCTTCCGTGGCAACAAGCGAAAGATCACCCCCAAGATGCAGTTCGTGATACTCTTCGCGGGCATGCGCGGCTCAGTCTCGTTCGCGCTCGCGATCATTCTGCCCGCCGCCTCGCTGCACACGGGCTCTACCGTTGCAGATCGCGAGGCCGAGTGGACTGTGCCGATCGTCTCGACCACACTTTTCCTCATCGGGATCACAAATCTCCTCCTCGCGCCGCTGACGGGGCCGCTCATTCGATCTTTCAGGTTGCAGGCAGTGGGCGCCGAGCTCGAGGAGATGCGCGGCTCTGCCGAGACGACCATGCTAGGCACAGACGGGGGGGCGATGGGCCAGAGTGTGCGAGAGGCGCTGCTTGCGGAGGCGCGGCCGACATGCGCGGAGTCTCCGGGCGGGATGCACGACGGGGCGCTCATGCCGGAGCAGCGGCAGACGCTCGGCTTCGGCCGCCCAGTGCCCAAACCGGTTGAGCTTTCGGCACTCCACCGGGCGTGGCGGCTCGTCGATCAGACGTACCTCAAGCCTATCTTCGGGGGCCGTTCCGAGCGCGATCGGCAACCCACGTCGCCCATGGGCAACCCACGTGGTGCGACCCAGGACCGAGGCACCGGTATCGGCGGCCAGGACCGAGGCACCGGAAACGGCCAGGACCGAGGCACCGGCATCGGCCAGGACCAAGGCACCGGCATCGGCCAGGACCGAGGCACCGGCATCGGCCAGGACCGAGGCACCGGCATCGGCCAGGACCGAGGCACGGACCGGCACACGGACCGGTACACGGACAGGCATACCGACAGCAACATCGACGTGGCAGGCCCGTCCTTACCGACGCGCCCACGCGTCGGCACGCCCTTACCCGTGCGCATCCCAACGCGGCTGGACACGCACATGGACTCCGACGAGGATGGCGACCAGTCGGACTCGGACGATGGCGACAAGACGCGACTCCGACGTCGATGACCCGATTGTGATCCGACCCCACGCCGAAAAATGCGTGTGCAACACCCCCCCGCACGGCTGCGCCCGCCTCTCCCCAGACCCGTGTGGCCGGGGCCGGCGCCCCGGCGTCGGTGGACCTCCGCGTGCGGCGGGGCGCGCGGTGAGCGTCGGGACGGTTTGCGGACGCGTCTCCCCGGGGCCGAGCCCGTACTGCGTACACCACCGTTCGCAGAGATCGTTGACGATTCGCTGCGTTGTTTGTATGATAACTTTGTTTTCAAGCATATGTTTCGTTCGAGCAGAACTCCCACGCGCCGTGGCCGGTCACAAGCCCGGCGCACAGCGCGTCACGACTCAATACAGACTTTCGAGGAGCGATTCTCCTCCCCCCTTCCACGTTCCTATGCGGGACAGGGGGGGGTCGGACG
>Ga0164294_10004936_pt1 | contig 11522 bp, 12 predicted proteins | sample GEODES005metaG_FD_111479 | JGI IMG/M metagenome (GOLD analysis project Ga0164294, IMG submission 111479) | Oligotrophic lake water microbial communities from Sparkling Lake, Wisconsin, USA - GEODES005 metaG | ecosystem: Environmental > Aquatic > Freshwater > Lake | place: USA: Sparkling Lake...
AGAAAGCCGGCCAATGCGGTTTGCAGGCCCCGGGTGGGCGCAAGGAGTTGCCGGAGCCGGTACCGCTTAATCATCCTTTTTGTCGGGAAGCGCCGTTTGCAAGACGCCATTCAGAATGCTGATGAGCACGCTCGCAACGAACGCGGCGATGAACCCGTCCACGCCAGATTTCGTGATTCGGAATCCAAGTTCTAGGGTGGCGGCAAACCACAAGACGATGGCATTGACCACCAAGCCGAAGAGGCCGAGGGTCATGCAACTGATTGGGAAGGTCAAGACCTTGAGGATCTTGCCCATAGTCGCATTGAGGAGGGCCAGCGCCGCTACTCCGATAAGCAAGACGATGACCTCGCTCACGCTGCCGGCTTGGGCTCGGAAGCCAATCTTGAGCGCCTGCGTGATGAGAGACGTTGCGTAAACCGCAACTCCCAAAATCACCCACTTCAATAGCAGTCTTTTCATCGCTGACAGGAGTGTATGCCCAAAAAACTAGATCGCAAGATTTTCGGGATTCAGTCCTAGTAGTTCCGGCAAGACAAAGATGCCGTCCTTGCGGATGAGCACGTCGTCGAACCAGATTTCGCCACCGCCGTACTCGGCGCGTTGAATAAGCACGGTATCCCAGTGGACAGCGCTCTTGTTGCCGTTACCCCCTGGTGGATCGTAGGCGTTGCCGGGGGTGAAGTGGAGCGATCCGGCGATCTTCTCGTCGAAGAGTGTGTCCTTGATCGGGTGAAGGACCTTCGGGTTGAAACCGAGTGACCATTCGCCGAAGTACCGGGCACCTTCGTCGGTGTCGAGAATCTCGTTCAGCTTTTCGGTGTTGCCACCCGCACTCGCGTCGATGATCTTGCCGTCCTTAATCTCGTACCGAATGTCCTTGAACTCGGTGCCTTGATAGAGAGAGCTGGTATTGAACTGGACGGTGCCGTTGACGCTTTCCTTGACGGGGGCGGTGAAGCACTCGCCATCGGGAATGTTTCGCTCGCCGGTGCAAGGGACGCAGCCGATGCCCTTGATGGAGAACGAGAAGTCGGTGCCGGGCGAGATGACGCGAACTCGGTCGGTTCGATTCATGAGGTCGACCAGCGGCTTCACGGCCTCGGCCATGCGGATGTAGTCCACCGTGCAGGCGTCGAAGTAGAAGTCTTCAAAAGCCTTGCTGGACATGGAGGCTTGCTGAGCGACGGACGGGTTTGGCCAGCGGAGAACGGCCCACTTTGTCTTCGGGATTCGGGTTTCGAAGATGACCGGGGTGGCGTATTCGCGCTGCCACATTGCGGTTTGGGAGCCGGGAACGTCGGAAAGTTCGAACGCGTTGTCGGCACCGCGGAGGGCGATGTACGCGGTGGCGTTCTCCATTTCGAACTTCTCCAGCTTTGCGATGAGCTGGGCGTTTTCGACGGTCATGCCGTGGAGCATTTGTCGTCGCACCGGGTTGGATTCAGACCGGACGAGGACCTTTGCGGATTGAGCTTGGGCAACGCGGACGAATTCTGCGATGATGTCGCCGGGAACGTCAAATGCATGGATCAGGACGCAATCGTCGGCGGAGAGCTGTACCGAGTGCCGGCAGACTAGGTCGGCAAGCCGAGTTACACGCGCATCGAACATAGCTCAGTTTAGCCGTTCGAACGCGGGCAGCTTCAGAATCCGATGAGATCGCCGATCACGGACTCTTCGATGCGGATATCGACGAGCTTCCAACGCGAGACGGGAATGATTCCGTATGCCCGATCAGACTCTCGCTGGAAAATGAGGGTGACTTCGGAAATTGTGCGTTCCCCAAACGGGGCCAGGCTCAACCCAACCGGGGACACGATTCGGGCTTCGTCGCCGAAGATTTGGGCGGTCTTGTTTTGGACATCGAAGCTGGGCTTGCTGTTCTTGATGAAGTCGGCGATTTGTCGGCGGTCGGCGCCGACGTTGGCTTGGTTAATCGTGATCTTTTGGCTCAGCAGATCGAGCACGCCACCGGGCCTGCCTTCTTTACTGTCGCGAATAGATCGATCTAGGGCACGCTCGATCTTGACCTGGTCAGGTTCGTTCGGGGAAACGGACTCGTACAAGCGCCACCCGCCCCAGGCGAGGATGAGCACGATGACCGCAATCACGAACCCGTTGAGCTTCATGCCTTTACAGACGCTAACAAGTCGCGAATATTGAGGACGTCCTGGGCCATTTGGTCCGTGAGCGCATCGAGCGAGGGGAAGTTCAGCTCGGGCCGAATGAAGTGAAGCAGCTTGAGCCGCACGGATGTTCCGTAAAGGGAGTCCCCGGGGTAGTCCATGAGGAACGCTTCAATCGTCCGGCTCTTTCCTTCGACCGCCGGGCGGAGGCCGATGGCCAGGGCCGCTTGAAACTCGCCATGAACCGTTTCTGCCACCGCGGCATACACGCCATCCGTAGGTAGCACCTGGTTAAACGATCGGGCGAGGTTGACGGTTGGGAATCCTAAGGTTCGACCGAGCTGTTGGCCAGCGACAACGAAGCCGGTGATCTCAAACGGACGACCGAGCAGGCGGTTTGCAGGTTCGATCTTCCCGTCTTGGATCAGTTGCCTCACGACGGTGGAGCTCACACGGTCGCCGTCGACCAGAAATGGGGGAACGACGGTGGTTTGGATTCGATTTTCGAGCCACTGCGTGGTGCCTTCGCGACCATTGCCGAAGGCGAAATCGTGTCCGACCACAAGGTGCTGCGCATTGAGGCCACGGACGATGACGGCGTCAAAAAACTCATCGGCGGACATCCGGCTGAGGCTGGCATCAAACGGCAACACGAGGGCCAAGTCGATGCCTAGACTTTTCGCGACCGCCAAGTTGGCTTCGAGGGAGGCGATGGGGGGCGGAGTTTTGCTTGGGGCCAAAACAGCGGCAGGATGCCGGTCAAAGGTGACCAACGCGACGGGTAACTCTTTGGAACGGGCTAGTTGAACTGCGGACCTAACGACTTCCTGGTGCCCTAGGTGGAAGCCGTCGAAAGTGCCAATGCACGTAACCGCCGCCGTCCATTCGGGCCGCAGGCGACCAAGTCCAAAATGCACCTGCATAAGAAAAGTTTACCGATCTGCGGTCGTGGGTCTTTCTCGAACCCAGATGCGCTGCATGGCCTCGATGACCGCCCACTGCAAGAGGAACATTGCGATGAGCAGCTTGGGATCTCGCAATTGGGTTGTTCCCCGAATCAGATCGTTCGGACGTTCCACCCCGGTTTCCGGCGTGAGCCATAAAACGTGGGCGAGCGCGAAGAGACCCACGAAGGATAGGCAAGATAGCACGCGACCCGCCATGGTCTCGGTGAGCTCTTGGCTGCCGATATGCGCTGCGCGCAACAGAATGAGCATCATCGCGGCCGCGTTGGCACTGAGAGCGAGGGTGATCATGACCATCGGCGTGACGGTCTTTTGATCTGGACTAAGGGAGCCCCAAGACATACTCGCGGCGAGAATGGCCAGGATGAGGACGACCGGGACGTTGCGTAACATCACGCGCTCGGAGTGGGTTCTTCGGTTTCACCGGTTGAAATCTGTTCGTAGATTTCCTTTCGGTGAACGGTTACGTCCTTCGGGGCTTTGATTCCGATTCGGACTTGCTCGCCTCGAACCTCAAGCACGACAACTTCAACCTCGTCTCCAATGACGATGCTCTGGCCAAGTTTCCGCGTCAAAACCAGCATATTACGTTCCCATCCTTAGGAGAATCTCGGATTCAACAAGATTTCTTCGTTTGAGTATACGACGGATACGGATTTCGGGAATCGAAAATGACTCGGTATTCTCGGCGAGTGTTCATCGTGCTGGAAGGACCGGAAGGCGGGGGCAAATCCACCCTTGCCAAGAACCTCGCAGCGCGAGCTAGCGAATGCGGCTTCACCGTGCGGCTCACGCGCGAACCGGGAGAAGGAGAATTTGGCAAACGGATTCGGCAAATCCTTCTCGACGGCGAAGCCATGGTCTCGGCGGCCGAGCTGTTCCTTTTTCTGGCCGATCGCGCCCAGCACGTTCAAACCTACATCAAGCCGGCGCTTGAGTTAGGCGAATGGGTGATCTGCGACCGGTTTGCCGATTCGACTTTCGTCTATCAGGCGATCGCGCGAGGGTTGGATGCCGATTTTGTGCGCGCGGCTAATGCTTTCGCGATTGCCGGAACGGAGCCGGATGTCAAACTCCTCGTGGATGTTCCGGCCGAAGTGGGTTTAGCGCGCCGAGCCGACCGGAACCGCATTGATAACGAACCAATCGCGTTTCACGAACAAGTGCGGCAGGGGTTTTTGCAGGTTGCCGGCGAATCACCGGTTTGGCACGTGCTCGACGGAACCCAGCCAGCAGAAAAGGTCACGGAGACCGCTTGGCAAGCCATACAAAATCGGATTAACGGCGTACCATAAGCGAGACGTGCTTATGATCGCATTGCTGGCCCTCCCACTCGATGATGTTTCCCAGGTCTTAGCGCGTGCGGATGCCTTTCTTGCGAAGAACGTTTCGTTCGAAGCGGAATACAAGTTTTCTGGCTACTTGCTCAAGCGCGAGCCAGTAAAGTTGCGCATCGAAAAGCCAGACCGGGTGAGGTTCTGGGCCAACCTTAGCCTGTCGGATTACGAAGTCTCCAGCACCGAAAAGGGTTGGGTGGATGTCGAGCACCGAGACAAGGTTTATGACGATCCGGGCGTCGCCCAGGGGATCGGATTGCGCGATTCGCGAGTTAGCCAAGCGTTTGCCCTCGCCTTTCCACGCTTCCTGATCTCGCCCACTTTTAGCAGCACCGTGCCAGGAGAAAAGGCTCGCGTCCTGACCCGCAACGCGAAGGTTGGCACTCTGACCGGCGACAAGATTACGTACGAAATGAAGCAGCCCGGGACGCTGGTGAACTACCAGGTTCTGATTGGTAAGGACGGCAATGTTCTGTACTACAAGTTCAAAGTCGAAAGCATGAGCGGGAATCAGGAAGGGGAGTGGGAGCTTTCGAAGTTCACCGCGAAGAAGTTTCAGCTCAGCGACTTTGTGTTGCGGGTGCCCGACGACTACGCTCCCGTTGCCGTGCCCGGCGCGGGATTCCCTTGGGATCCTGAGAACAAGTTTTACTTTGGGACCTGGCAGCAGGGCTCCCGAAAGGTGGATTTAACCGAGAGGCTCAGCAAACAGCCAACGCTTATCGCCCTTCTGGACACGGCCAAGCCGTCGGTAGACAGCGAGTCCGCCCTGAAGGCACTAGAAGCGAAAGGGATTAAAGTTCTGCGACTCAACGGCCTTGCTAGCGGCGGAAGGCTTGACTTGCCGACCGATACGAGCGGGGGCGATCTCCGGAAACTGAACCCGCCCGCGCTTCCGTTCTTTATCCTTCGCAAGCCAGATGGCATGCTGAAGCGGTACTGGATGGGCTACGATCCGGCCGAAAGCAAGACCTGGCAAGATGACGTGGTTTCTGCAACCCAAATGGCTCCTACTGGTAAGAACTAGAACATGAAGAATCCGCTACCAGCGATCTTATGGTTCATTCTGACTGCCATCGGCTTGGCGATTTTTAAGCCAGGAGCGTCGCCGGAAGCATTCGGTGGCTTCTTTGTTTGGAGCGCGGCAAGCTTGTTGCTGGCAAACATCTTCCGGATGGCGGCGCAGTGGGAAAAATCGCTCGTTTTCCGGCTTGGTAAGTTTCAAGCGGTCAAAGGACCGGGCGTCTTTACGGTGATTCCGTTCGTGGATGCGGTTCGCACGGTGGACACCCGAATCCAAACGATCGAGATTCCCCGCCAAGAAGCGATCACCAAAGACAACGTTCCTGTCTCTCTTGACGGCGTGATCTTTATGCGCGTTGTGCAGCCTGAGAGCGCGATCATCCAAGTTCAGGATTACATTCACGCCATCCGGCAGTACGCCCTCACCACTCTGCGCGACGTCGTTGGTTCGGTCACCCTGGACCAGTTGCTGGCCGATCGAGAAGCGTTGGGTGAGCGGATTGAAAAGATGGTCGAACGGGAAATCGATGGCTGGGGACTCGAGGTTCCGGGCATCCGAATTCAGGACATCATCCTTCCGGAAGACCTGAAGCGAGTCATGGCCCGTGAAGCTTCGGCAGAGCGTGAAAAGCGAGCCAACATCACGAAATCGGAAGGCGACCGCGATGCGGCTTCCAACCTTGCCGCCGCTGCTGCGACCATGCACGCATCGCCTGGTGCGCTACAACTTCGAACCTTGCAGACCCTCGACAGCCTCGGAACCTCCGCGGCGAACACGGTTGTCCTAGCGGTGCCGGTCGACGTTATGCAAGCAATCCAGTCGGTGCCGAGCCTCGCAAAAGCGGCCACAAAAGCACTCGACCACTTCGAGGACCACGTGACCAACAGTTCCGCCGAAAAATCCGCCTTGCCATCGACTGTTTCGGTGCCCCTGGCCGAGAGCTTCTTTAAGGCGAAAGCCGAGGTTGCGGATGCCAGCGAAACCGTAACCGAGTCGGCGTAGTCCGGCGCAAGCTCATAATAGGAAATGACCCCGCAGACGCCCATGCTCCGGCAGTACTTTGCCGTGAAGGCGGAGCATCCGGGCGTCTTGATGGCGATCCGGATCGGGGACTTTTACGAGTTTTACGGTGAAGATGCGGAGCTTGCCGCCGCCTCGGCAGAGATCACGCTCACGGGTCGAGAAGACGGCAGCAACGGCCGAATCCCCATGGCCGGGGTTCCTTTCCACAGCATCGAAAAGTACTTGATTCGGCTGATTCAGAAGGGGCACAAGGTCGCCTTGTGCGAGCAGCTGGAGGACCCGAAGCAGGCCAAAGGTCTCGTGAAGCGAGGCGTGACGAGGGTGCTGACGCCGGGCACTCTGGTCGAAGACTCAATGCTTTCGAGCGGGCAGAACAGCTACCTAGCTGCGATTTGCGTTCAAAAGGACCGAACCGGACTCGCGATTCTTGATCCCAGCACGGGCGAGTTCAACGTCACCGAGGTCTCCAACGACCGGGCGCAGGAGCTGCTTTTCCCGGAACTCGCTCGGATTCGGCCGGCAGAATTGCTGTACGGCCCAGACGCGGACCCGTTCGCGGAAATGGCGCAACAAGCGCTGGGGACGGTGACATCGGGGCAGCCGTCGCTTGCCCTGGAACGAGCCACCCGCAAGCTTTTGCAGCAGTTTCAGGCCGGAAACCTGGCCGGATTCGGTTGCGAAGATAAACCAGGCGCGGTCATCGCCGCATCGATGGTGCTGGCGTACGCGGAGAAGAACGGGCTCCCGCTACAGCACATCGAGCAGCTATCGACTTACTCGGTGGATGGCTTCATGCGGCTTGATCCTTCGACGCGTCGTTCGCTAGAGCTCACTCAGAACTTGCACGACGGTTCTAAACGGTTTACGTTGTTGGCAGCGCTCGACCAGACGCTCACCCCGATGGGCGCACGCCTCATTCGGCGGTGGATTGAGCAGCCGCTGCTGGATCAGGGGACGATTCAGGCTCGACTCGACGCGGTTGAGCGACTCATCAACAATCCGATGGCTCGTGGCGATCTGCGGGACCTGCTCAGCAAGGTTGCCGACTTGGAGCGATTGGTGGCGCGGTGCAGCACGGGCCACGCCAACCCACGCGACTTGGTGGCTCTACGGACGTCTCTCCTCGCCCTGCCGTTTCTCGAAGATCCGCTCGTCAAAGTGGCGCTCGGGCGGCTCTTTGAGCTGAAGCAGGACCTGACCGACCACCGCGAATTGGCGAACTATCTGAGCCAAGCCTTGGTCGATGATCCACCGTTTTCCGTACGCGAAGGCGGCTTGATTCGGCCCGAGTTCGACTTGGAGCTCGACAAGCTCCGTGAGCTCGCGCGGGACGGCAAGTCGTTTATCGCAGCCCTAGAGAAAACGGAGCGCGAAAAGACTGGGATCAACTCGCTCAAGGTCGGCTTTAACAACGTTTTTGGCTACTACCTTGAGGTGAGCAAGCAGTTTTCGGCTCAAGTGCCGGACACGTACATCCGCAAGCAGACCACGGCAAATGCCGAGCGGTACATCACGGCGGAACTGAAAGATCAGGAGTCGCTGGTGCTTGGCGCGCAGGAGAAATCTTCTGAACTCGAATCGCACCTGTTCTTCCGCGTGCGGCAACGGGTTGCAGAAAACGCCGGAAGCCTGTTGCAGACGGCGCGTGCATTGGCCGAGCTTGACGTCTTAGCCACTTTTGCAGAAGTCTCAGTTCGCAATCGCTACGTAAAGCCAGCTTTTTCGGACGCAGACGAAGTGCGACTTCGGGCCGGGCGGCATCCGGTCGTCGAACTGGCCAGTGCCTCGTTTGTGCCGAATGACACGGACCTTGGTGAGAAGCGGATCATGATTCTCACCGGGCCAAACATGGCCGGAAAGTCGACGTTCCTGCGCCAAAACGCCCTGATCCAGCTGATGTCGCAAGTTGGGTGCTTTGTGCCCGCCGAGTCAGCGACGCTGAGTCTTTGCGATCGAATCTTCGCCCGAATCGGCGCAAAGGATGAGCTTGCCCTCGGCCAAAGCACGTTCATGGTGGAGATGCTGGAGAGCGCGAATATTCTCAACCACGCAACTCCGCGTTCGCTGGTCATTCTTGACGAGGTTGGTCGAGGAACCAGCACCTTTGACGGGCTTGCCATTGCTTGGGCGATGATTGAGCACCTGGCGGAGATCGGGCCGAAGACGCTGTTTGCGACTCACTATCACCAGCTCAACGCCTTGGCGGAGCAACTCTCGAGCCTTGCCAACTACCGAGTTGCGGTGGAAGAGATTGGGCAGGACATCGTGTGGACGCACCGAGTTTTGCCCGGGGGAACGGATCGATCTTACGGAATTCACGTTGCGCAAAGAGCGGGGGTACCTGCCAGTGTCCTGCGCCGCGCCCGCGAGGTTCTTGCCGACCTAGAGCAAACCAGCGATACGCCGAAATCGGTGCCGTTACAGCATCAGAAGCTGCAGTTGACGCTGTTCGACGTTGAGGAGCCCGCGGTCGTGCAAGCCCTAAAGGACCTGGACGTTAACCAGCTAACGCCAATTCAGGCACTTCGTCTGCTGGATGACTGGAAGCGTCAATTCGGGACTGGGGGATAACCGCTACGGCCTCCGGATGCTCTTCGGACCAGGCGGCGAGGGCGGCGAGCGGGGCCTTCAGAGAATCTCCTAACGGGGTTAGGCCGTATTCAACCCTCGGCGGCACTTCGGCGTAGACGGTCCGCGTCACTAGTCCACGAAGTTCGAACTCCCGCAGGGTGCGGGTCAATTCCTTTTGCGTCACTCGACCAATGCTGCGTCGGAGTTCACCAAACCGAATCGGGCCTTGGGCACGGTGCAGGTGAAACAGGACCGGTAACGCCCAGCGTCCAGACAAGAAATCCAGGAGGCGCACCATTGGGCAACCGGAACAACCAGCTTCGGACTTGTTTTCCACTTGTGTTACTTTACGCCGACGTTGAGACTTGATGCATATGTCATGCAGATTTGCGGGGAATGATGCAATTATTTCCGCAACGAAAGGCTCATTTGAATCTGTGCAAACGCGATTCGTGGTCGACCATCCAGTTGCCAAGCTGTGCCGACCACTGGTGAGTAGTGGCCTCAATCTGGATTCCGGCCCCCTCAATCCCGAGCGCCGCGACATCGGTTGCCCAGCGGCCGTGTTGGCCGCGGTACTTGCGTTGCGCGTGATAGACCGCCATCAGCTGTTCTCTTTCCGGCTCTAGCACGGGCGTTGGCAAGGGCGTACCGTCGGAGAATTGAAGCATTCCCCAATGCTCAGGCTGATGCATATCGACCACGCCTTGCGGAGACCACACCCAATTGTCTTCCGGAAGGCCGGGCCGCTTGACGTACTTGCCATCGATGATATCGGTCACCCACTGGACCCGGGAGAAGTTGATGCGCCAGACGTCTCCAGGACTTGGCGGGCACGGCACACCGGCAATTTGCTTTAGGGCGGCGAACGGAATCGCCACTTCGAGGGTCCAGCCTTCGTCGGTGTCGCGTGGGTCGTTGAGCGTGCCGCGAACATGGACGGCGGAACGAAGTCCGGCGAGTTCAAAGCCATCTACGGGAGGGGCGCCATCGCGATACGGCTTCACCAGGAGGAGGTCCCACGTCGTATTGAGCGCGTTCATTTCGAACTCGGCATAGAGGTGGTTGTCACCGTCCGGATCGAGGAAGATTTCGAAATCGTTGTCTTGAAAAATGACGGAGTCGTGCTGGGTCAGAGTGCCCCAAACGTGCGGTTCTTCGAGTTCAGCCCCGACGTACAGGTACTGGGAGTCCCAGAGCATCTTCGCCCGGGTTCGGAAACGCGGCTTCTTGGCATCTGGGCCGAGGATATCGACGAAGTCTTCGGTCCACGGCACGTTCATCCACGCCGGATGGTCGAGCCGGCCGTTGATGCTGAACGGCACATCGAGCTTTTGGCAAACGTAGTGGCGCGGCATGTTAGGTGTGATACTCGGCATTGATGCGAACGTATCCGTAACCGAAATCGCAGGTGTACACCGTTTCGGTCTCGCCGGGCCCAAGGTAGAGGTCGACGATCACATGGTCGGATTTCAGGCCGCTGGAGACCTTCTTAGGATCAAACGGCGCGGGCGATCCAGCTTCGAAAAGCACGTGATCTTCGCCGCTGGACTTGAGGGTGAGGACGACGTTTTCCGTCTCGAAAGGCACTTCGGCTTTTCCGGCCGCCATCAAGATGCGGCCCCAGTTTGGATCGCAGCCGAACATCGCGGTTTTCACGAGCGGCGAGTTCGCAATGCTCTCGGCAATGCGACGGGGGTTCGCGGAGCCCGTGACTTGAATCTCAAGGAGCTTGGTGGCGCCTTCGCCGTCGCGGGCGATTTGTCGAGAGAGGGAATCGGCGACTTCAAGAAGGGCGGCTTCGAGTTCGGTTTCGGTTGGTGTTTCGCTGGACAGTCCGTTCGCCAGCAACAGGGCCATATCGTTCGTGCTGGTGTCGCCGTCTACGGTGACGCGGTTGAAGGAGCGATCCATGACGCGCTTCCACATCGCTTGCAGATCGTAGTCGCCGATGGCGGCGTCGGTGACGACGAAGGCGAGCATAGTGGCCATGTTCGGCGCGATCATGCCGGAGCCTTTCGCGACACCGAGGATTTGGGATCCGCCGACGGTCGCGGCGGCGTGCTTTTCCACGAGGTCGGTGGTGAGGATCGCGTCCATGAACGGCCGGACATCGGCCCCAAGTTGGGAGGCGGCGCTGAAGACGCCGCGCTCGACCTTCGCCATATCGAGAAGTTGACCGATCACTCCCGTCGAGGCGACGGCCACGGGCTGATCCTCTAGGTTGAGTGCAGCAACGGCGAGTTGGGCCATGCGGGCGGTGTCCCGTGCGCCTTGCTCGCCGGTGCAGCAATTCGCGTTGCCGCTATTCACGACCAGGGCGCGGAGGGTTCCTGAGCTCAGCACGGCACGGGAATGATCCACGCAAGCGGCGCGAACGACGTTCTGGGTGAAGACTCCGGCGGCGCGAGCGGGCACATCGGAGACCAACAAGCCGAGGTCGTTCCGCTTGTTCTTTAACCCACAGCGCACC
>Ga0164294_10004938_pt1 | contig 11522 bp, 4 predicted proteins | sample GEODES005metaG_FD_111479 | JGI IMG/M metagenome (GOLD analysis project Ga0164294, IMG submission 111479) | Oligotrophic lake water microbial communities from Sparkling Lake, Wisconsin, USA - GEODES005 metaG | ecosystem: Environmental > Aquatic > Freshwater > Lake | place: USA: Sparkling Lake...
CGACGGTGCCGATCAGTGAGATGATGGTGCCCGCCGTCGTGCTTTCTACCAGGTCTTCTTGGATGTGCTTGAAAAAGTTGTACTTCTTCAGCCCGCGGTTGCTCATGGTTGGCACGGGAGCGGCACAAGGTTCGCAAGCCGCCTCTAATGTGAGTCTGGCATGTGGACGCGCGGTTCACATTCACATAAAGTTTCCTGCGCGGACAGTTCATCACGTGCCTCTGCGATTGGAGACGCGCGAGACTTGTATTATATGTTTCAGGCCGGAAGCTGCAATGTGGGGTGAAGATTGAAAAGCGGATTGGGATCCTCATCACGAGCGGTTCAGAAGTGTTCTTGCTCGCCATGAAAGCGGCCGCCGCGTCCAGCTCGTCGAGCCTACGGCCTGAGCAGAAGCGCCAGCAGAGTGGGGACGCGCAGCGGGTCGTCGAGCTCGCCAAGCGGCTCGACCTCTTCCGCGCTCAGGTCGTGCAGCGCGAGCATGAGATGAGCCAGCTGCGCTCACAGCTTGAGGAGCAGGATCGCGATCTGCGGAAGAAGTGCAAGACGACGGGCGAGCGCGCCAACCGCGTTAACGTCAACACGCTCAAGGGGCCGCCGCCGGTCGAGCTGGTCGGACAGGAGACGGCGCAGGCCGTGATGCGGCGCGCGATGCGCCGCAAGGAGATCCTGCGCGATCAGATCAACAAAAGGCAGAAGCTGCTCGGCGAGAAGCTCGCGGCAAATCGCGAGCTCAAGACGGACATAGATCACCGCCGGCGCGCGCGCCTCTACCACCACTCCGCCGTTAAGGAGGGCGGCGAGCTGGTCTCGAATGCGCAGGCGGAGATCAGCATGCTGATCGCCTCCGCGCAGCGCGCATACGCCGAGAAGGAGACGATCGTGCTCAAGCTGGGCGAGCTGAAGCGGCGCGCGCAGGAGGAGGTCCGCCAGCTGGCCATCCAGATGGATGATTGCGATCTTCAGATGGAGGAGCTCGACGACGAGTGCCGGCAGCGCGACGCGCGCGTCGACGAGGCCAAGGCCGAGGTGCAGGCGGCGCTCGTGCTTGCACGCCAGGCGGAGGAGGAGCGCGCGGGCGAGCTCGAGCGGTTTACGAACGTGCGCAACCACCGGCTCGAGATCCAGCACTCGCTCGACCGCGTCTACGACACGCTCAAGGTTTCGTCACTCGGCGAGCTCGTGGATGCGTATCGCGCGACGGGCTCGAAGGTACTCTCTCTATGGGGAAAGCAGGGAGAGCTCGAGGACGAAGTGGACACTCTGAACGCGGAGGTGGCGCGGATCAAAAAGGAGACGGAGGTCGCGGAGGAGGGCCTGCACAAATGGCGCATGCTCGCGATCTCACGCAATGCCATCACGATGGGCACGTCCAACAGCTCGGCAGATCTCGAGCGCCAGACGGCTGAAAAGGGTGCCTTGCTGACGCAGATGTGCGCTCAGCTGACGGAGGCGTTCCTGAGTATACCGCTGCTCGCGGCGCAGCTCGAGAAGCATGAGGGCGGGACCGAGGTGCTCATCACGCCGGCCAGCCTGCTCGAGCATCTGGCCCTCGTCGAGGCCCTCGTCGTGCGACTCGTCGGCAAGACGATCGCCGCCGCGGCCGCCTTGCCGCCTGTCGATTATGACGAGGACGAGACCGAAGCGCAGACAGCCGACGGCTCAGAGGCGCCGCTCTCGCCGATGCCCGCCACCGGGAGCCGGCCGGCGAGCGCCGCGCTCGCCGCAGGCGCGCCCGCGAGTGAGCCTGTGAGCGCGCCCGCAAGCGTTCCCGAAGCGGCGGCTCACGGGAGCGGGAGCAGAGCGCGGCGCGGGCGCGTGGGCGTCCAAGCGCCGACGATCGAGGCGCCGCTGTCGCTCACGTCGCACCACGACAAGGACCTCGCGCCCTCGACGGGCATGGAGAAGATGAAGTACGGGCGCGCCTCCCTCCGCTCCGAGCTCATGGATCAGGTCCTTTCGGGCGTGCAGGCTCAAATGGATCGCATTGCCGAGGAGGAGCGCGAGGCCGCGCGTGGCATCGACCCCGCAAAGGTGGACAAGATGAACGACACGCGCGCGCGCACGTCGGCCAAGCTGCTCGACAGGGCGCAGCGCGACGCCACGATCGACGAGTGGCTCCAGCGCCGTCGCGGGCACGCGAGTGGCACGCCGCCGCCACCCCTGAGCTTCAATGCGCGCGGCGGCTTGACGCCGTCAAACTCGAACTCGCAGCTGCAGGGCCAGGCTAGCCGGGTTGACCCAGCGAAGCCCGTGGGACGGAATCGGTCCGCACCGTCCGATTTGCGTACGAACCGTTCGGAGCCGAACATCTTCCGTTCTGGGGGTGGACGCGAGATCTTCGATCACGTGACGCGGATCAGTCAGGATAAGGCGTCGTCGCGGGCCTTTGCGGCCGAGACGCTGCCAAAGCTGCCCGGGCTGACCGAGGCCGCGCCCAGCTACGGCGAGGAGAGCGCCGCTGCCTTTTACGGCCGTGCCGGCGCGGACCAGTACGGGAGCTCCGACGATCAGCTGCACGAGCCGCGCCGGGAGATTGAGGACATCACGCGCCGCCTTGAGCAGCTCGAGCAGGAGCGTCGACAGATCCAACACCTCAAGCACCTCGCCCTCGCCTCGGCGAACCTCGCGCCGGCCAAAGGCCCGCCGCCTGCGCCGCTCGCGCAGCCACGCGGGCTGCCGCCCGCGCCGAGCGGCCTCGGCGGCTCGGCGTCGCACGGCTCGATGCCGACCCTCGGCCCCCTGGGCAGTAGTGGTAGCTCGCGCCCCCTCGGCCAAGTGCGCTCGACGAGCAACGTGAGCTTGCAGCCGATTGCTGGTGTGGGGGGGCGTCAAGCGCGGTGATAGCTGACTCGGCCGCGCACGTGCAATCGAGCTGTTCCTCTCTCGATCTCGCTCCTCGACCCCCCGGGCCCGGCGCACGGTGAATCTCAGAAAATCTGTGGCAGCTGATCTTGCCCTATCTTCCTCGAGGGTCGTTCGAGAAGACAGAAGTCTGTTTATATCCGGGTAGTTCCCATTGGATTCGCTGAGACTCTCCGGTATTGTCCGCCAAAAACGACGTAGCAAAGCGTCATTCGTCATACGACCGACGTCTCCGTCCGATCTGCATCTGGATCTCGCCGCGCCCGGGTGACCCGGACTTGGTCCCGGAACCGGGCCGGGCGGTGGGCGACCACGCCGGAAGGGCTGGTGGTCCGCACCCGAACGCGCCGGGGGGCCGCCGGGGCCACACCCCACAACGGCGGTGCGACGCACCGGGTGCCGCGTCCGGGAGCGGGACCCGGCCAGCACGAACCACGATCGTCCGCGGTCCGGCTGTGCAGGAGTGCGGCTCGGTTGTCGGGGGCCGTACCCAAGATAAGCCTATTCCTCCCCAAGATAAGCCCTATTCCTCTCCCTTTGCGTGACTTGAGAATTTGTCAACTGAAACCGTCAGAACAACGAAGATGAAGGCCGGACCCCTACGCTAAAGGGACGAGGCACTTCCGCAGATGCAGCGCGTTGGTAAGCGAGAGGCTAGTGCCAACGCCGACTTCAAGGTCATGACTCCATCTGAGGACCGGCAAGCTCCGCGAACGCGACGCGTGCAGGCGTACTTCGACCGCGCGCTCGAAGCCTCCCGGCTCGCACGGACAGAGGGGCATCGGACGCTCTTCGAGCAGCGTGCCCTCCTCGAGAAGCTGTTCAAAAATTCGGACGATCGGGCTACTGCTCGTGGCCTTGTCGCCGCAACAAACAAGGTGATGGAGACGCTGATGAGCACCACCGATGCCTTGGAGGTGGAGTTTTGGAACCACTGCAGCGGGCTAACCCGTGAGAAACTGGACATCGTTGATGAGGGCGCGAACACTTACGACACACTTCAGATGGTCCACGAGGCGGAGCTGGCCGCACTCCGAGAGGACCTGCGCTACGCAGACGAGTTCCACAATCAAGAGGCCAAGCGCCTCCTCGCCCGATGGCGAGAATCGCTGGAGCGTGAGCATGCAACGCACGCTCGTATGCTGCTGGGAGCGGAAGGCCACGCGCTGACGGTCAGGGAGATCGAGGCCAAGATGAAGTCGCAGCGCGATGAGTTCAGCCGCGAATGCAACACTGCCATCGAGCGGCTCAACGAAATGGACTCGAGCGTGCGTCGAGCGTTAGCATCAGCCCAGGCGACTGAGGAAGCAAATCAGGCTCAGATCTACAAACTGTCCGAGGAAAAAGCCGCGTTGACGGTCAAGGTGCGCGAGCAGACGCTGCGAGCCAATCGCTACTCGCAAATGCTTGAGGAGCTGCAAGAGCTTCACGAGGCGGCAATGGTGCAAGTGCAAGATTTGCAGAGGAAGATCGAGGAAGACGAGCAGATGCACGACTCTACACTGGCAGCCATGGAAGCCGAGATGGGCGCCAGGATGGCCGAGATGCACAGGATGCAGGCGTGGACGCTGGCCTCCAGCTCTGCCAAGGCATTGGAGATGCGCGAACCGGACGAGCTGGCCCGTGCTGAGGTCTTGGCACGTCGCAAGCTCGACCAGTTTGGTGAGATTACTCTCGGGGGGGCCTTGCTCGGCCGTGTGCTCTCGCGCGCAACTATGGCGGCGCAGCTGTCGCGTGCGGCGTCGACGCCTCACTTTGCACCGACGGGGGCGTCGATTTCCCCCTCCATAGGTACACCCCGGAATCCGTTCGGAAATCCAGGCGGGCTGCGGATCCCGCCATCAGCACAGTCCGCGTCGCGTATGCGCGCTCTATTGTACCACGAGTCCCGGCAGCTCGGGCAACGTGGTGAAATCTGGAGCAGGTCCGTCGGGGGGCTGCTGCTGCCGATGGCTACGCGGTGAGAATATTAGCTTACCTGGAGTTGTCGGCGCTAAAACACAGTCTGTTCACACCATCATCTGTGAAAGTTACGTGTTGTGTGTATTCATAATGAAAGTTGTCGCTTCCAGGACGTCCGGCACCAACAAGGGAAGGAGTTGACGGACTTTTCTCCGCTCGTCGAGCCTATTGCCGCGGCGCCAATGCAGTCGTTCAACGTCGCCTTTACGCCCGCGATCGCGCCGGCTCGCACGTCACCGGGCCGGTATGTCTCTCCGGGACGCCAGGCCTCTCCGGGCCGGCACGTATCCCCTGGACGAACGGTCTTCGCATCGCATCTTCCGGTGCGCTCACGCCGCAAGGAGGTCGAGGAGGAGAGCGACCTCCCGCGCCTTGCCCATCGTATGGGAGGGCGGCGCCTCCGGCGGTGGGCACGTGATAATTTCTGGGAGAGCGTCGTCGCAATGCCCCACCCCGATAGCGACGAGGACCAGGGCGCCGAGCGACCCTATTTCCAGCCCGGTGCACGGTTCGGGGTCATCAACCAGAACGGATTCGCGGAGGCCGAGGCGGCAATCGAGGCCGCACGCCACTCGACGCCGCCGCGCTCGCGCCCAACCGCCGTTGCCATCACCTCCTCAACGTCGGCGGCCGTCACACGGCTGACACGGCTGAGCCGAGTTGACCGGGCCGTATTGATCGAGTTCGCCGAGACCATAGAGCTGCAGGAGGCGGAGCGACGGCTGCGGCAGCACTTGCGCACGGCCGCCAGGGTGATCCTCCAGTCGGCTGGCGCTCTACCGCCCGCCACATCCTCTGCCGCGCTGCCGCCCGCGCTGCCCACGGTGGCTTCGCCTGCTGCGCCCAGCATGGCGCCCGGTGACGTGGGCAGCGCCATGCTGGGCCCAGTGGCTTCGCCTGCTGCGGCGCACGCGCCCAGCATGGCGCTGCACACGGTGGCTTCGCCTGCTGCGGCGCACGCGCCCAGCATGGCGCTGGACCTCGCGCTGGCGCCCAGCATGGCGCCCGGCGACGATGAGAGCGACAGCAGCACCGAGGCAGCCGACGAAGATGGATGGCAGATGGTCGACACGGCGGCGGTCGCTGGAAGCCGTTGGCAGGTGGTTATGGGCGGCGCTGCCTCGGAGGGTACAGCCGCCGGGCTCACCGATGTGCCTCCCCAACGCGGCCGCTCGAAGCCGCGCAGACGCCGCGCTGCCGCCACCGCAGTGCGGCATCGTACGAAGGGCGCGGCGCCGCCGCCAATGATGAGCGCGGTGCAGCGCGCGGTGGCGGGCGTGCCCGTGTGCGAGCTGCCGCCGACTGCCAACCCAACCCTTCGCATGATGCACCAGGCCGCCTCTCGTTTCTATGGGCTCCAGGTGGGCTCGGTACGCTCGCCGGCGGAGGCTACTTACGTGGATGAATGTGCGGTGAGTGCTCGTGTCGTGCCCCCCTCCTCCTCCTCCTCCTCCTCCTCCGCCGCCGCCGCCAATGGAGAGTGCGCGCCCAATGGGGAGGCGGGCGCCCTCATCACGGCCGCCGAGGCGCTCGTCGCGGCGGCACGCTTGTCCATCGACAAAGCGATCGCCGCCACCGCGAAGGCGGAGGCGCCGCGGCGCCGGCTGCAAATGTGCGAGGTCAAGTGAGCCGGCAAGCACCGGCCAGCGCGGTCGAGCCGAGCTGAGCAGACCGGGTGGGGGAAAAGGGCTGGAATCCGCCCAGCAGCATCAGGCAGCGAGCGGGGAGGGAGGGATCACCCTGCTGGGAGAGCACGACGCCACGACCTCTCACCTCACTACAAGTAGCAACAACTGAGTAGCCCACGAATGCGAGTACAGAGTACTTGTGTTGACCGGAGGTAGCGGAGCCGTCCTTTGTACGGAATTGAGAGCGCGGTGTGTCCGCGAAAGCACAACGCCATCTATGAAATTCATAGGCGGCGGTTACAACCCATCCCCAACCCCTCTTCGTCTCTTCTCGACCGTGGACGGTGCGGAGCCTTCGATGGCGCCCAAGGCACCTCCGCCCGAGCCACCTCCGCCACCTCCGCCACCGAAGCCGGAGGAGGAGCTCCAGGGGGTGATGGCGACCGGAGTTAAAAAGGCCTTTGAAAACAAGCTGCTCGAGATCAAGGCGATTGGGGCCACCCCGGAATCGCTGCGACCGATGCGCATCGTGCTCTACCTGCCAGAAATCGATATGGCGACGCAACCAAATTTGCATGAAGTGATTGCGAGCGCCCCCCCAACCATTGTCGAGCTGAGCCTAATCTATAGCACGCAACTTATCGCGCTGCCCGACCTCTTCCCGCTCACTATGCTTCGCTGCCTCAATCTCAACATGTGCGAGAACCTTGAAGCGCTGCCGCCGAGTGTTTCGTCGCTGCTCGCGCTTGAGTTTCTGGACGTAAGCTGGTGTGCCAAGCTCGCGACCGTACCTGATCTCACGCCGCTCATCAAGCTCATCAAGATGGACTGCGCGGGCTGCCGGAGCCTCCGTGTCGAGCTGCTCAAGCTGCCGCCGCAGCTGAAGCCAAACTGGAGCGAGCAGAGCCGCTCGGGCTTCCGCAAGCCCGACCACTACTATCCGTTGCCCAAATTGCCCCCTCTGCTCAAAACGCAGGCGCCGAGGCGCAGCACGCCTCTCTAAGCCGGGCGTAAGTCCGGTCAACACTGCCGAAGGGCCAGAGCACGGCGAAGCGCAGAGAAAGGCCTGGAGGCGCGCCTGGTTGCGCGCTGCTCTGAGCAGCATGGAGCTCAAGGTGGCAGGAGAAGATCTAACAAAAATCCATTATTCAGTTTCACCCTGATGACAGTTCCTCAGGAAGTCAGTCATTCGACGTTTTGCGGCCGGGACGTCGGTCGTCGCCGTCGGCGGACGCTCCGGCCTCCGCGCCGCGCGCCCCGGCTCCGCAAACCGCGCCGCGCGCCACGCTCCGTCTACTCTCCGCGTCTCTCGTCTCAGCGGAGCCGGAGGCGAGGGCGGCTCCGGCCCGGCCTCTGCTTCCCGTCCGGGCAACACACAAGTACGCGATCAGGGGACACAAAAGAGTATACAGGCTCAATAAAAGGAGCCGACAGCGACATGCAGCCGGCACGTCAGCATCCATGCGAGCACCACGTTTGTAACAACATGCACATCTTCGCACCGCCCGTGCCCTTCCTTTCCCCTTGCCTTTGCCTCAAAGATTAAACGCGGCCCGCCGAGAACTCGTCGCCTCTAAGCTCGGGGGCGACGAGCGCACCGAGAGCTGGATCGCGCCATCCGCCGACTCATGGATGTCCACGTGCCCGCCGCCCGGCAGCGCAATCGTCCGTGGCGGTTGGCGCGGTGTGGAGAGTGACGCGGACATCGACGCGGACACGGGCGCGGTGGAGGCCGACGCGGGCGCTGCGGGCGTCGGGCGTGGCGGTGCCGGCGTGGTGGCGGTGGGGGCGGTGGCGCCAGTGGCGGTGGCGGCTTTGGGATCCGCCGGACGCGGCACGTGGAAGATGATGGCGTGTCCGTAGTCGGCGACCGTGTCCGCCGGCGGCGACGTATACGAGTTCGACGGTGTGAACATGGGTTGTTCAACCGCTCGGAGTGGGATCATCTCCCGCTCCCTGACGAAGCCGACAGGCTGCTCGGGCTGTTCCACTTCGGCCACGGGGAAGGCATGCTCATATGCCGTGGTGGAGGCCTTGAGAGCGGATCGCCGCCGTGAGGCCGCCGTCTCGAACGAAAAGGCGCGCCGTGTCGAGCGCGACGGCGCCGAGGCGCGCCGTGAGCCCGATGCAAAGTAATCATCCATCTGCTGCTGCAGAGCGGCCTCGCGCTCGCTGGCGACCGAGCGTCCGGAGGTGGAGTAGAATCGAGCCTCCTCGCGCGCCGCCGAGTGCCGTCCCGAGCCAAACGGCATCGGGCGTACCAAATCAGGATCATAGGGCAGCTCGCCCGAGCGCAGCGCGGCCACGTGGCGCTCGACCGCCGCCGTCTGCGCCCACACGCGCCTCCGGTTGATCTCGTCCTGCGCGAGCTCGGCACCGTGCGAGTTCCACGCGTGCTGCGGTGGCGAGACGGCGCGGCCGCGCGGCCGGGGGATGGTGATGCCGCGGAGAGGCCGGCTGCCGCCGGTGCGCGCAAAGGCGAAGTCGACGGCGGCGTCTGCATCGCCAAGGTCCTTGCCATAGCGCGCCATGACGGTGCGCGGGCGCGCGGATAGAATCACAACGCGATTCGACGTCCCTTCTTCAAAGGAAACGAGACGTGATGAGGCCGAGCCGAACTCCGACGAAGGCATCGCCGCTTGCGTGGCGGCGACGGCCTCCTCGTGCGCCTTGCGCCGCGCTTCCGCCGCCTCGTCAATCTTCTCCTTGAGCACGCGTTGCCGCTCCCGCTCTGCCTCTTCGAACGCTCTCAACGCCTCCTCGCGCTCCTTTTCAAGCGCGGCCTGCGCCAGGGCACGCGCCATCTCCGCCTGGCGCACCCTCTCGGCTGCTCGCTCCTCCTTCGCTTGAAGCACGGCCGCACGCCACGCGCCGTACGCTTTGAACGTGATCTTCCCCATGAACGCGCCCAGAGCCCGCGTGACGCGACGCAGGGCCTCGGCGCGTTCGGAAGCAAAGTCTTTCCAGGTGCGTAGCGCGCAGAAGGCGACGTGGCCAAGCATACGCGCCATCGCCACACGGTACTCCTCGCGCTCGGCCACGAACTCGCGCCACGTGCGCAGGGCACGCACGATCACGTGGCTGAAGACTCGCGACAGGGTCACGTACGCCGCATCGCACTCGTCGGCAAAGTCGCGCCAGGTGCGCAGCGCGCGCAAGGCGACGTTGCATCGGACGCGAGAGACGATCGCACGCGCCGCGTTGCGCAGGCCGGCAAACTCGCGCCAGGTGCGCAGCGCTCGCGCGGTCGTCCGGGAGAGCATCCGTTGCCCGACTCGGCGTGCTACCTTCATCGAGTTGGTGTGGCGGTGCCAATGCTCGAGGGCAGCGACCGCCGCGTGGTCCCACGCGGCTCGCATCCGGCGCAGCTTATTGCGCCGCTGCTCGAGATAGTGGTTCCACTGTCGGAGGGCCTTGCTCACGCCAAAGAAGAAGAGATGGTTGAGGATCGACGTCACCCATCGGAGCATCTGGCTGATCTCGGTCCACTGGTGCCAGGCCTTGAGCAGCTTGCCGTGCGTGAAGCCGCGCGCCGCCATCTTGAGCGCCACACGCGCGCCGAGGAGCTCCATCCACCCCTGGAACGCGCGGCTCATCTTGTGATGGAACAGGCGCATCGCGGACGTGCGCAGCGCATCGAGCGCCCGCTGACGCTCCTCGCAGTTGGCCGACCACGTGCGCAGCGCCGCACCCACCTTCACCATGGCCAGGCTGTTGAGCACGCCGACCATCCGTTCGCGCGCCTCGTGACGCGCGTCCACCACCTCGAGCCACGCGCCCCACGCGAACGCCTTGAGCCGATACGACGCGTCGAAGCGCTTCGCCATCAGTCGAAGCGTCTTCCTCGTCGCGGCTAGCTCGCGCCATTTCGCCACGACGCCGCCAAAGAGGGCCGCGCGCATCTGGTGCACCGAGTCCTGCAGCAGCTGGTACTGCACCGAGGCGGCCTCGGCGTAGGTGGCCCAGCTGACGAACCCCTTGGAGAGCTCGAGGTGACGTAACCGACGAAACGCGAGCTCATACGCAGAGGCCTGCTCGACATTGTCAAGAGCATTGTAGCGCCAAGTGCCGACACAGCGCGCGAGCTCTACGTTGCGCAGACGCTTGAGCGCGCGAACGAGCCTCAACTGAAGCGTGACGATCTCGACGAATCTCGACCATCCCTTGGCCACGTGCCACATGCGCAGCCGGCGCACGCTCTTCTCGAAGACGCTCAGCCCGGCCGCGAGCTCCGAGGCGCGCACGCGCGTGTGGCGCACCCAGCGGCGGAAGGCGAGCTTGTTGTAGCGCACGCGCACGCACGACGAGCGCCACGCGAGGAGGCCCCGGTACATGTGCTTCTGGAGCCACCGGTTGAGGGCCCCACGCGCCGTCGCGCGAGCGCCCCCGAGCTCCTTGGCATTCGCGCGCCACGCGAGCAGCGCGCGTGAGCTATGTTGGTTGCGCAGGCGGCGCAACACCGCCTCCATGGCGCACAGCCGCAGCACCACCCCCTCCACGTAGGCGCAGTAGGTCGTCCAGCCCTTGGCGAGGCTCAGCTTCGACAAGCGCGCGAGCACGCGACGTGCCACCGTGCGCGCGTCGCGCTGGGCACTCGCGCCCTTGCGCCACGTGTTCCACGCCGCGGCCACCTCTTGCATGCGCAGACGGCCGACCGCATGGCTGAGCATCTCGAGGCGCTCGACGCGCGTCTCCCACCAATCGGCCCACGTGCGCCACGCGGCCCCCTTTTGGCCATGCACGATGCGGCTGATGAGGCCGATAGCGCGCGCACGCTGGTCCGCATACGTACACCATGACTGCCAGCCACGCGCGAGGCCCTGGTTCTGGAGCTTCTTGAGCACGGTGAGTGCGCGGTCCATGGCCCAAAGGTGCGCGTCGACATACGTGTACCACGTCTCCCACGCTTTCGAGAGCTCGATCGAGCGCAGCCGTTGGAAGGCCTTCTCGCGCAGCTGCTGGCGCCGTGCTGAGCGCTCCGCGTGCCCCTCCGAGCGCCCGGCCCACCGATCGAAGGCGGAAAAGAGGCGGCGGTGCACCATGAGGGCCAGGCGCCAGCAGCGCCAC
>Ga0164294_10004941_pt1 | contig 11511 bp, 12 predicted proteins | sample GEODES005metaG_FD_111479 | JGI IMG/M metagenome (GOLD analysis project Ga0164294, IMG submission 111479) | Oligotrophic lake water microbial communities from Sparkling Lake, Wisconsin, USA - GEODES005 metaG | ecosystem: Environmental > Aquatic > Freshwater > Lake | place: USA: Sparkling Lake...
AAGAATCACAGGAAATGACCCATGCCTGGGTCTTTACGGGACCACCAGGCTCAGGTCGCTCATCTGCTGCAATCGCATTTGCTCAAGCACTTGTGTGTTCTAAAGATGGTTGTGGCACATGCAATGAATGCAGATCAGCTTCTAATGGATCACACCCAGATGTTGAAGTAATTGTCACAGAAGGATTGTCAATAAAGATTGATGAAGTAAGAGAATTGTTAACGCGCGTTGCTTGGGCACCATCCATGGGTGGTTGGCGCGTTGTTGTTATGGAAGATGCTGACAGACTCACGGAGTCTGCAGCTAACGCTTTGCTTAAAGCAATTGAAGAGCCAGGCAACAGAACTGTCTGGTTGCTCTGTGCTCCAACCTTGCATGATGTGTTACCAACCATTAGATCACGCTGTCGCCACCTGCAACTTGTCACACCATCTAACACAGCTGTTGCAGGTGTTCTTCAAACCCGAGATGGCATCTCACCTGTCATGGCAGATTTTGCTGCCCGTGTGTCACAAGGTCACATTGGTCGCGCTCGCTACTTGGCAAATAACGAATCTGTGCGCAACACCAGAAACACAATCATGAAACTCCCCTTAACTCTTCAAGGCATTTCTTCTGCCTTTGCTGCAGCACAAACACTTGTTGATCTTGCAACAGAACAAGCAACAAATGCTGCAGAACAAAGAAATGAAAAAGAGGTAGATGACTTATCACTTGCCTATGGCAAAGGTGCCACAGGGCGTGGCATGGCAACTGGTGGTAGCAAAGCAATTAAAGATTTAGAGAAAGAACAAAAGACTAGACAGACGAGAATGATTCGTGATGGCCTAGATGCGGCACTTCTTGATATCGCTACGTTTTACAGAGATGTCATGATGGTTCAAGCAGGTGCTAATGACGCGCTAATCAATAAAGAGCTAGAAGATGAAATTAGAGCAACGGCTGGCAAGACAAAGCCACAATCAACGATCAAAAAGATCAACGCCATCATGGATGCCAGGACCAACCTGAGCCATAACGCAGCGCCATTGCTGACCGTTGAGGCGTTGATGTGTGTGTTGGCTAGGTAGTCTGCAAACGCAGATTCCAGCCTCCTTTTTACGCATAAAGCAGAGGCCGCCGCAGGCGGCCAGTTGGTAATGAGCACCCCCTTTCATAGGGCAAGATTTCCCCATGCGCTTAGACCATGTCTCATATGTAACGTCCCATGATCAACTAGCCGACACAGTTCAACGCCTTGGCTCACGCCTAGGCAGCACCTTCGTAGATGGTGGCGTCCACCCACGCTTTGGCACACGCAACTTCACACTGCCTCTTCAAAACGGTCAATACATCGAAGTTGTCTGCCCACTAGATCACCCAGCAACAGATGCTTCACCTTTTGGTAAAGCTGTATCAAAGCGTGCTGCAGAAGGTGGCGGATGGCTCACTTGGGTTGTCTCTGTTGATGATGTCTCAAAGGTTGAAGCACGCTTAGGAAGACAAGCTGTAGATGGCCATCGCACAAAGCCAGACGGCCATGATCTTTCTTGGAAGCAAATCGGTGTTCTTGGAACTCTAGAAGATAAGCAACTGCCTTTCTTTATTGAATGGAAATCACTTGATCACCCATCCACAGATGGCAAAGCAATTGCAAAGATTGTTAAAGTAGAAATCGCAGGAGATGAAAAGAGAATCACTGACTGGCTAGGAAATGATCTAGCAACTGCACTTGGCAGTGAGGTTGAGGTTATGTGGTTAAGCCCAGCTGATACTGAAGGTGAGTCGGGGATAGTTGCAGTGCACTTGATGACACCTAGTGGTGTTGTGAGAGTGGATTAAACCCTTCCGTAGATTAATAGGTTGTACGCGCTCATCAATATTCAGAATTTACCCATTGAATGTTTCAACTAAATCCAATTGGTGAAGAATTATTCTTAAAAATCTATGTCCGAAACTTTCTTAGGAGATAGGAATAACCAGAGCATGAGTGGCCCTCTACCTTCTACAACGCTCAACCAACGGTCTACATCAGTAAATGATTGTAATTCTTGATAAAGAGATGGGTTGCGTCCAGTGGTGGTCCATTTTGTTATTTCAAAATATTTAGTGGCATTTTCCAGTAGCTTCTCAAGTTTCAGAGGACCATCTTGAACTAGGAAGTCATGAATTTCTATTATCACAATTGACTTACTAAGCTTGGCCAAATTCCTTTCACTGAAGATTTCAAATTCTCCACCTTCAATGTCTGAGAGAACAACACTCTTAGAGAGAAATTCGGAATCGTATCCGTCGAAGCAGGTTTCGTCTGCGAATCCACGAATGTCAAGATTTTTTTGGCAATTATTTATTTCCGCAAGGCGCTTGATTTGTATTCTACGAAATTCACTAGCTTCATAAGCTATTGCTTTCTTAAAAATACCAGATTTTATAGCACCAATCGGATAGTAGCCATCGCCGGCTCCTAAGTTGATAAAGTATTCAAAAGACTTAGGGGTTTCTACTAATTTGTGCAGCAACTCCTGCTCGTAACATCCAAAAAACATCGAAGAGAAATCTGGATTTAGGTCGCTTAAATCATCAACTAAAATCATATCTTTAAAAGGGCCATATTTAATGGTTCCCCCAAATTCCATAAAAATTCTCTCGGCTATTGCAACGCGATGGTTGTGTAATGTTCTTTTGTGAACCAGGGGATAGCACATATCCAAAATGAATTTAGCTGTTGCCTTAAAGTAGTTCACCTCAGTTACTTTATCGTAAGATGAGCCTCACCGAGAATTTTCAGCTTTATTGAGAGTTGTATGTCCACTCGATCACACAGCATCAGATACTTCACCTTTTGGTATAGCTGTCTCAAAGCGTGCTGCAGAAGGTAGCGGTTAGCTCACATGGGCTGTCGCTGTTGATGAAGCAAGTTGTGTAATCAGACTAGATTAAAGTTTGAGTATTTCGTCGACAATACGACTTGTCCCATTTAGATCAAATAACCCGGAACTCCTCTGTTTTAATGTATTTCTAAGTTCTTTCGAATCAACCATTCCTATAATTTTTTGTTCATCCAAATCCCATTGACCATGGCTGAAAATTCCGATTGGGATGGCTAACTCTACAGACGCTAAGGCTTCATAATATTCCTTTTGGTTATCAACAGCACACCCAATACCGACAGCAACTTCTCGCGCGATAAACTCCAAACTGGTTGTACTTGCTGTGGTAAATACGAGTTCTACGGAAGTGGCATGGACATCCAATTCAGGGCCAACTTGATAGACCGTAAATCGGTAATCCATTTTTGCCAGAGAGAAATTTTCTGAGAATACTCGTACTTTGAAGTTGCCTGGAATACTCCTCAAGATTAGACAAATTGCATCTGCAAAATTAAAAGGGTCAGACCCACCCCCAACAACCAGAATTTCTAGAGCTTCATGATTTCTGGGAGAAGTCTCTGACTTCGTGATTGATTTCCTAAAGGGTGTGTAGTTGGGTCCCGAAAACAACTTAACGTCTAAATCTGGCTCTAAATCTTCGGAGATTCCGGGGTGGATTCTTAGGTCTGCCTTATATCTTGGAGTCAGCTCATCTGAAATTGTCACAACTCGTTGCCAGTTTTTTGGTTGGATAAATTCATCATCAACTCGCACATTATAAGAGTCCAGAATCAATACATCCGTCACGGGGTCAGAGAGAAATTCTGCCGAACTTTGGACGATTTGCGAAAAGCCTAATGAATAGATTCTTGAGGCTAGCCAAGGAAGTTCAGCAACCTGTCCAATAAAAGTTACTTTTTCGCCCCGCGAAATCAATTCCTCTGCAATCGCAGATAAGCGCATAACATGCCCTGAACCAATTTTGGGCGAAGAATCAGCTCGAAGAATGTATCTCATAAAGGTTAAGGGTATGCTCCATTCATAGAATTGTAGTGACACCGCACAGACAATGGGGGGCTCGGATGTCTCGGTTAGATAGCGCTTCTATCCTGATAACTGGTGGAACCGGCTCACTAGGCAAATCACTTATCGAATACTTACTTAGGGAAACAAAGGTACGGCGGGTCGCTATTTTTTCTCGTGATGAGTTAAAGCAACAACACCTTCGCAACCAACTCCAGGAAGATCCACGACTTCGCTGGTTTGTGGGCGATGTTCGGGACCTTGACCGTCTCAAGCGAGCTTTTCACGGGGTGGACTTTGTGATTCATGCAGCCGCCTTAAAGCAGGTAGATACTGGCGAATATAACCCAATGGAGTTTATTAAAACCAATGTGCTTGGCAGTCAAAATGTTATTGATGCTTCTATCGATGCTGGAGTGAAGCGCGTGGTTGCACTCTCAACTGATAAGGCTTCATCACCCATCAATCTATATGGTGCCACCAAACTAACTGCAGACAAATTGTTTGTCGCTGCAAACAACTATAGTTTTTCCTACGGAACGACTTTCTCAGTCGTTCGTTATGGAAATGTGATGGGTAGTCGCGGCTCAGTGATTCCTTTCTTTCGGGATATTGCTGCACAAGGCAAGCCATTGCCAATTACAGATTTACGAATGACAAGGTTCTGGATCAGCATTGATTCTGCAGTAAAGTTTGTAATTGATTCACTAGAAATGATGACAGGTGGCGAGCTTTACGTTCCCAAAATACCAAGTATGAAAATTGCCGATTTAGCTCAAGCTATAGCACCAGGTGCAAAATTAAAAGAAATAGGAATGCGACCCGGAGAGAAGCTTCATGAAGAAATGATTTCGGCTGATGACAGCCGCCGAACACTAATTCTAGAAAACCGATACCTTGTAACTCCTGTTATCGCAGAATGGGGTTACGAACCACCTAAAGGAGCAACCATCTCCGAGGCTAAAGCGTATAGATCTGATACAAATGATTTATGGATGTCAGAGTCAGATATGAAGAATTTTATCAAGAATCTTTATTTGCAATGATTCCTTATGGTCGCCACTCAATTAATGATGAGGATATTGCTGCAGTAATAGCAGCCCTGAAAAGCGATTGGCTCACCACAGGACCACTCGTCGAAGCATTCGAGCTAGGTCTTGAGAAAATAGCTGGGGCTCCTTGTATCTCAGTAAGTTCAGGTACTGCGGCCCTGCATTGTGCATATGCTGCAATCGATCTTAGGCCAGGAGATGAAATCATCACTCCGCCAATTACTTTCGTCGCAACACAAGCAACAGCGGTATTATTCGGCGCAACGATAGTTTTTGCAGATGTATTGCCAGAGACTGCCAACATTGACCCCCGAGCAGTAGAAGCAGCAATAACATCGCGCACTAAGGCGGTAGTCGCCGTTGATTATGCTGGCCACCCTGCAGACCTTGATCAACTTAGAGATATAGCCAATCGGTATGGGATTTATCTCATAGAAGATGCTTCTCATAGCATTGGTTCAAGTTACAAAGGGCGAGCGGTTGGTTCTATTGCTGACATGACGACCTTTTCATTCTTTCCAACCAAGAACTTAACAACTGGTGAAGGTGGAGCAGTGGCATCAATTCACCCAGAGCTATTGAGAAAAGCACAGAAATTCTCTAGGCAAGGCCTAGTTCGAAATCCAAAAGAGTTTAAGATTTTGGGTCAAGGACCATGGCATCAAGAGGTCCATGAATTTGGGTTGAATTATCGACTACCAGATATTTTGTGTGCACTTGGTCTCAGTCAGCTGGCACGAATTCAAAATTTTAAAGCAAGAAAGCGGCAAGTGTTTGAAAGATACACCCAGGGTCTAAGCAATTTTGACGGAATTAGGCTTCCATTTGAAGGTCCTGACGTAAATGTTAATTGGCATCTATTTCCCGCTCGATTTGACCCACTAATTCGGGAAACAATTTTTTCCGGTCTGAGAAAAGCTGGTATCGCAGTGCAGGTTAATTACATGCCTGCATACTGGCATCCAGTTTTTCAAGATAGAGGATTTAGAAAAGGGATGTTTCCAAACAGCGACCTCTTCTATTCACAAGAAATTTCATTACCTATGTACCCTGATTTGAGAGACGACGAGATTGATTTTGTTGTGCGAACTATAAAAACGCTAATTTAATGATTTCTCAAAGTGAACGAAGTCGCCAAGAGAGGGCAGTAATTCAAAGCCAGCTCTCAAGAAAAGTTTTTGTGAAACATAGTTAGACCGGTGAACGTAGGCGCTGATTGCAAAATTGGGATACCGATCAAAAAAACTCTCACATGTCAAGGTTAGAATTTTGGTCCCCATTCCCCTCCCTTGTTGATTGGGATCAACCAAGATACTAATTTCATACTTATGCGTAGCTTCAAAATCTAATCGACTCATCCCAATCGCCCCGCAATCTCCAATGAAAAGATAAAATGGCTCTAAATGGACTTTCTTGAGCCGGGCCGTAAGCCAGTACATATGTTCATCGCTTCGGATTTCTTTTGGCTGTTGAGAAAATTTACGCGTACTTGGATGGTTGCGCCAAGTCAACAGTGTGTCCGCATCGTCCAAGGTGGCAGTTCGCTGAGTTATCCTCATGGTGTCCTAAAGTATACTTTTGATATGGCAAAAAAAGGGAAAGATGTATTATTTATAGCCGAAGTATCAGCCAATCACTTAGGCTCTCTTGAACGTGCCAAGCAAATAGTTGTTGCAGCAGCTAAAGCAGGGGCTTCTGCCATTAAGTTCCAAACATACACTGCAGACACAATGACCTTGGACATCGAAGAATTCAAAGTCAGCGACGATCATGAGTTATGGGGCGGACGAAGGCTTCATAGTTTGTATCAAGAGGCCCACACTCCGTGGGAGTGGCATCCTGAATTGTTTGAGTTATGTCGCTCTCTTCATGTTTTACCATTTAGCTCACCCTTTGACCTTTCAGCAATTAAATTTTTGGAGTCACTTGAGGCACCCATGTATAAAATTGCTTCACTCGAGACGGGAGACCACCGGTTGATTAGGGCTGCTGCTGAAACAGGTAAGCCATTAATTGTTTCAACAGGCGCTACACATTTGGAGGAGATTGCTGAGCTGGTATCAGTTGTGGAGAAAGTCGGTAATACAGACTTGACATTGTTGCTTTGCACCAGTTCATATCCATCAGACCCAGCAGATGCGCACCTTAGTAGGCTAGAAACTCTGCGCAGTCGCTTTGGCGTGAAAGTTGGTTTATCAGATCACACTCTTGGAATCGGAGTTAGTACTGCAGCAATTGCATTAGGTGCGACTGTAATAGAAAAACACCTAACACTACGACGATCCGATGGTGGAGCTGACGGGGCTTTTTCCATGGAGCCTGAAGAGTTTGCCTTGCTCGTCAAGGAAGGATCTGCAGCAGCCGTGGCAATAGGATCTCCAGAGTGGAAAATCCAAGTTTCAGAAGAGGAATCCCGAAGGTTGCGCCGAAGTTTATACATAGTCAAGGATGTACAAGCTGGTGAACTTGTTACAGAAGAGAATGTTCGAGCGATTCGACCGGGCGGTGGATGCTCACCGAAGCTAATTGAAGCAATAATTGGAGGAAAATTTATCCAAAGTCACTCAGCGGGTACACCTATGCACCCTGAATTAGTCTCATAAATGGCTTCCATAGCAATCATTCCAGCACGAGGCGGAAGTAAGAGAGTTCCCCGCAAGAATGTTCGAAATATCGGAGGGAAACCTGTAATTGCTTACCCGATCCAACTTGCGTTGCAATCAGGAATATTTGAGAGAGTAATTGTTAGTACGGAAGACAAGGAAATTGCAGAATTAGCCCGATATTTTGGGGCGGAGGTTCCTTTTTTGAGAGATGTTAGTTTGAGTGACGATTCAACAACAACATTAGACGTTATTGCCGACTCAGCTTTGCGCTTGAATTTATCTAACTCAGATCTTTTATGTTGCATTTATCCCGTTACTCCTCTGTTAACAGCGGAACGATTATTACAAGCCTATAGGCTTTTACAAAGTGGTAATTGGGATTATGTCTTCTCCGCTTCGGAGTTTGTGTCTCCAATTCAAAGAGCGTTTCGAAGAGATGTTCTGGGTGCAGTTAGTTTCTTACAACCCGAGTATTTTGCGGTTAGAACTCAAGATCTTGAGAAGTCTTTTTGTGATGCGGGACAGTTTTATTTCGGAAAAGCTAAAGCGTGGAAAAGCAAATCTCCAATATTCGGTCATAAATCAACGTTTCTTGAATTTTCAAGGCATGAAGTTATTGATGTTGATGATGAAAGAGACTGGATGTTTCTAGAAAAAATCTTGGAAATAAAGAAACTTCAAGTAAATGAATAATCAAGTCTGTATTCTGGATTATGGCTCTGGCAACGTAACTTCAGTGAAAAATGCTTTAGACCGTCTTGAAATTCCAAATATAGTGTCAAATGATCCTTTAGCTATTGAAAGGGCGACCCACTTAATTCTTCCAGGGGTTGGTGCATTTAGTTCATCTATGGACAAGATTGAAGCACTATTGCCCATAGAAAAAATCAGAAATCAAATTTTAAAAGGAAAACCTTTTCTTGGAATTTGTGTTGGAATGCAAGTTTTAGCAGAATATGGGCATGAATTTCAATTGCGAAAAGGCTTAAATATAATTTCTTCAACTAATGTAACCGAGTTACCTAAAAGTGTTTCACTTCCACATGTGGGTTGGAATAGCATAAAAATATTGCAAAACCACGGAATTGTAAGAGGATTAAAGGATGAGGCAGATTTTTATTTTGTTCATAGCTACCACGTCTCTGATATTGACCAAAATTTTGTCGTAGCAACTTGCGATTATGGAGTAGAATTTCCAGGAATAATTGCGAAAGACAACATCATAGGAGTTCAATTTCATCCAGAGAAAAGCCAGAGTAATGGCGATTTGATTCTCAGGAACTACGCTGGGCTACACTAATGAAGAAAAAACGTGTTATCCCAATCTTATTGCATAAAGAAGGATGGTTAGTTCAAAGTAAAAATTTCAATGAGTATAAGAAGCTGGGAAATGCACAAATGGCGGTTCAGCGACTGAGTGATTGGGATTCAGATGAGTTGATCTACCTAGATATCTCCGTTAATCCAATGTTCACAACAAATAGAAGTGACACTGCTGCTCCAGAGTATCTAAACTTGATGGAGCTACTGAATAGGGTTTCCAAAGTGGCTCGAATGCCGGTGACCATAGGTGGTGGAATCAGCAGTCTTCAGGATATTGAAAACAGGCTGAGAGCCGGCGCGGATAAAGTATCTATTAATCGCGCTGCCTTTAAGGATCCCATATTAGTACAGAAAGCCGCGAGAGAGTTTGGAAGTCAATGCATTGTGGTATCTGTAGATTATCTCGAAGTCGATGGCTTGAGATTCCCATATGCTTCGGGGGAGTCGGGATTATTCGACAGTTCAGTATGTTTAACTGATTGGCTGCTCAAGTTTCAAGAAGTAGGAGCAGGAGAAATTCTCCTGAACTCTGCTACGCGAGATGGAAATAAGTGTGGATATGACATTGAATATTTAGATGAAATCTCATCACTACTTACTATTCCTATAATTGCAAGTGGCGGTGCAGGAAGCTGGGAGCACATGGCAGAAGTGCTTTCAAAAACTGCTGTTGATGCGGTTGCAGCTGCTAACATTTTTCACTTTCAAGATCAGAGTGTTTATCTGGCAAGAAAGCATCTTTTTTCAAAAGGCTTGCCAGTAAGACCTCCAAGTATTGGTTGAAGTTTCAGGTACATTTCTCTCATGAATTATTGTGAAAAGTGTGTTTATCCAATGACCGCAGTTCATCTGGAAATTGGAGATGGAGTATGTAGCGCTTGTAAAAGTGCACAACAATTAAGTCTAATTACCAAAGAAGATTGGACTAGGAGAGAAAAGCTCTTTGATGATCTTGTGGATTCATTAAAGAGCAAGTCTGGTTCTAATTACGATTGCCTTATCCCTGTGAGTGGAGGTAAAGATAGTTATTATCAAACTCATTTAATGATCGAAAAGTATGGGCTAAAGCCTTTATTAGTAACATATCATGGAAACAACTATTTACCCGAGGGCGATTTCAACAGAGATATGATGAGAAAGTCTTTCGATGCGGATCATTTAGTCTTTGGCCCAAGTGTCTCTGCGCTAAAGAAGTTGAATCGGCTTGGATTTAAATTGATGGGAGATATGAATTGGCATGCACATTGTGGAATTTTTACATACCCAATTCAAGTCGCGACTATGATGAATATCCCTATGGTTGTTTGGGGCGAAACTTTTTGGGATATCTCTGGAATGTTTTCTCCAGATGACTTTGTTGAATTTAGTGCCCGCACCAGACATGAACACGCATTAAGAGGGTACGAATGGTTCGATTTGGTTGGACAAGAGGGTTTGGTTGAAAAAGATCTACTATGGGCTAAATATCCAAAGGATAGTGAAATACTTGAATCTGGCGTGCGAGGCGTTTGTATAGGTAATTACTTTGGTTGGGATCCCTATGCACAAACAAAAATAATTGAGCAAAAATATGGTTGGAAAAGCTCCGATAGAGAATTCCAGAGAACTTATCGGAAGATGTCTAATCTGGATGACAGGTACGAAAATGGCGCACATGACTTACTGAAATTCATTAAGTTCGGTTATGGTCGCGGTTCCGATCATGCGTCGAAAGATATTAGAACCGGATACATGTCGCGAGAGCAAGGAATAGAAATGGTCCGCCAATACGACCACGTTATCTCTGACGATTTGTTTTATTGGCTTGAGTACGTTGAGATGAGCGAAGAAGAATTCTGGGCTACGGCAGATACTTTTCGGGATCCGCGGGTATGGTGGATAAAAAATGGCGAATGGTGGAAAGACAATATATGGGGAGAAGCGAGCCCCTATGGAAGAGTTTATTTATCAGAAAATGAGCAACTCAAGTATTCACAAAAGAAGTAACAAACTAGCCAGAAAACTATTTTGGTGCGTAAGCAATTGTTATGACTTGAGTTTCAGCATCATAACTTGGTCTAGTCATGCTCCAAGACAAGACCTTCTCCCTTGAGACGCGATCTATAAAGCAGTAGCTTTCCTCAAAAGTGTTTTGGAACTGTAAAGGGCGCAGATCCTCAAATATTACTTCAGAAGGCGAATCCAAATTTATGGCTATTGCCCAGTTGTTTGACAATGCAAGTTCTAGCCGCAAAAAAGTTTGACTTGAGTCTTCAGAGTATATAATCGTCCAACGTAAGATAATTACATCGAAGGATTTAGTAGTGAGTTCACTTAAATCGTGCATAATGCCACCGTCTTCAGCCACTGATGCAATAAAAGATTATTCGACAAAAACTTGGCTCTAGGATTCAATGACAAATATGCATAGGATTACGGAGTCCTCATAATTAATGTGGCTTGGGCCGGGATCGAACCGGCGACCTAACGATTTTCAGTCGTTCGCTCGTACCAACTGAGCTACCAAGCCAAACAAGGTTTTAATCTCGGCTACCAAATGGCATACGACACCAAAACCTTTGCGACCCGGACGGGACTTGAACCCGCGACCTCCGCCGTGACAGGGCGGCGCGCTAACCAACTGCGCTACCGGGCCTTAAGTGAAACTAATAAACATAA
>Ga0164294_10004942_pt1 | contig 11509 bp, 12 predicted proteins | sample GEODES005metaG_FD_111479 | JGI IMG/M metagenome (GOLD analysis project Ga0164294, IMG submission 111479) | Oligotrophic lake water microbial communities from Sparkling Lake, Wisconsin, USA - GEODES005 metaG | ecosystem: Environmental > Aquatic > Freshwater > Lake | place: USA: Sparkling Lake...
TGCTGAATATTATGATGAATTAAGAAATTTTGGTATATTACAAGAAATAAATGTAGAACATATTAATTATTTTTCAAAATACGCATTAAGTAAATTGATGATTAAACATAATTTTATTCCAATTTCTATAGAAGATGATTATTATCTAAATAATAATTCAAAATATTATGTTATTCGAGGTATATTTAAAATGTTAAATAATAATAAGTCATTTGAAAATTATATAAATAATGGTATTAATGAATTGGAATTATTAAATATATCAGAAAATAGAGATGTTTATATATATGGATGTGGACAACTTTTATATAAAATTTTAAATAAAATAAAAGAAAAATGTAATATCATTAATATTATTGATGATAATACATGTTTTATTAATAAGAAAATAAATAATATTTATATAATTAATTTTAATGAATTTGAACAAAAAGTTAAAAGTAATGATAATGTTATGATAATAACTAAAATTTATTCCGATTTAATAAAAAAAAAATTAAAAAATATTAATAAAAAAATTAATATTATTCCATTATTTAATTAAACAATTTTAACAATCATTTCTCTCTTAAAATCTTCTCTATCCATAAATGGTTCCATATCTTCAAATGGTCTATTTGTAAAAGATCCATCTTCATTTTTAATCGCACTCATCTTTGGATATCTTCCTTGAATACATGTAAAAACTTCAAATATAATTGTATCTTTATAATTTAAAAATTCATCTATTGAATTTTCAAGTTCTTCTTCTTTTACTGCACTAACATATTTGATTCCATATGCATTTGCTATTTTTTGAGTATCTGGAAAAGACAAACCACTATTTAAATCTACACCATTTTTCTTATTAAAATAATTTGTTTGTGTAATATCAATTGCTCCATATGCACCATTATTAAATACAAATATTTTAATTGGCATCTTATATTGAATAATAGTTTGTAATTCTTGAATATTTAATTGAAATGAACCTTCACCTAAAAAAGTTATAATATTTTTATTTTTATTTGCAACATAACATCCAATACTTGCAGGTAATTCAAAACCCATATCTCCTTGACTACTTGAAATAAATAAATCATTTTCTTTTATATTAATCATATGCCAAACACATGATGTTAATGTTCCAGAAGACATTATAAATGCTGAATTTGATGGACATATATTAAAAAAATATTTCAATACATTATATGGATTAATTAATTTTGATTTATTAATTGGAATCTCAAATTTCCATTTCTGTTTCCAATGATTACATTTGGTAATCCACTCATCATAACATATACTTGAAAAATTAAAATTATCAAAAAAATCATTTAAATCTAAATTTAATTTAATTGTATATTCTAAATTTTCTTTATTTAATTCATTTTGATCTATATCGATATAAACTATTTTTGCTTCTCTCGCAAACCATTTTGTATTATAACCAACGATTGGTTGACTAAATCTACAACCTAAGGAAATAATTAAATCTGAATTTTGCATTATGAAATTACCTGTTCTATCGCCATAAATTCCAATTTTACCACCAAATAATTTATCATCTGTATTTAATAAGTCTGTACCAAACCATGTACAAATCATTGGAATATTATAATTTTTTATAAATTTTCTAAATTTATCTTGACAATTTGCAAGTTTAATACCATTTCCAGCTAGTATGACTGGTCTTTTTGATTTTTCTAATAATGAATAAATATTTTCAAGAATAATATATGGAATTTTTTTCTCAGTATTATGATTAATTATGATATCACTTGTATCTATTAACATTCCTTGAATATTTAGTGGTATTGATAACCAAACAGGTCCAGGTCTTCCGGTTGTTAACGCTATTATTGTTTTGGATAAAACATCATTAATTTCATTTATGTTCAATATTTCATGGCTATATTTTGTCATTGATTTAACAATACATGAAATTGTTGAATCAGAAAATCCATAATTACGTATATTATTTGTTTTTGATTGAATTATGTCTACACTATTTATTTGGCCAGATATAAATAAAATAGGTACACTATCATGATATGCTACCAAACATGGTGATATTGCATTTGTTGCAGCACAACCAGATGTTGTACAAACAATTGATGGTTTATTATTTGTTTTACTATAACCAACCGCAGCATATCCACATGCTTGTTCATGATGTTGATAATATACATCAAAATTTCCTTTACCAAAAGAATCATTTAAATGCATTGCAAATCCTCCAGTAATTGAAAAAACAGTATTAATATTGTTTTTTTCTAAAAAATTAGTTATATAATCACTTACTTTTATTTTCATAATTGAATATATTATTTTTAATCTCTTAAATATATAAATTCAAGTTATAATAATATAAAAATATATTATTATAATCATATTATAATGCCCCAAACAATTATTGATGCAAAACAAATACCACAAGATAAAAAAGTAGTTATTGATTTTTATGCCGACTGGTGTGGCCCTTGTAAAAAAATGGCACCTATTTTTATAGAATTATCAGAAAAATATCCCGATATTGTTTTCTTAAAAATAGATGTTGAAGTTGGTGATCTTGCAGAAGCATTTGATGTAAAAGCTTTACCAACATTTCTATTTTTAAAAAATGGAAATATTATTACAAGAATTCAAGGTGCAAATGTAGATGCACTTAAAAAAGAATTAAATAAGTTAAATTAGATATTTATTTATAAAATATATAATATGGATTATATATTTAATGAAAAAGAATCAACACCATTATGTGAAATAATGGGTAGAAATAGAAGTGATAAAGGTAATTTAAATATTACAAATTCTTGGCATAATTATACAACATTTTATTATAGTATATTTAAAAATATTAAAGATAAATCATTGAGAATATTTGAATTAGGTCTAGGATCAAATAATGTAAATATACCTCAGAATATGGGAGCAAATGGGAGACCTGGCGCTTCTCTATATGGTTGGAATGAATTTTTTCTAAATTCTAAAATATTTGGAGCTGATATTGATAGTAGTATATTATTTAATACAGATAAAATTAAAACTTTTTTTTGTGATCAAACTGATCCATTAATAATTAAATATATGTGGATTGAACCCGAATTAGAAGAAAATTTTGATATTATTCTTGATGATGGATTACATAGTTTTAATTCAAATGTTTGTTTCTTTGAGAATAGTATTCATAAATTAAATAAAAATGGATACTATATTATAGAAGATGTTACAAATCATGAAATGCATTTATTTGAAAGTAAAATTAAAGAATGGGAAATTAAACATCAAGATTTAATATTTAATATAATCAGAATACCATCTACTAGGAATAATTATGATAATAACTTAATATGTGTATATAAAAAATAATATTACAATAAACCAAATAAACTATCTAACTCTAATATTTTATCATTATTAATAATATAATCAAATTTTTGATTATCTAATTCTGTTTCCGATATATGATTTTGAATTATTTTTAATTTTTCTAAATCATTTCCTGATTCATTTAAATATCGTTTCATAGTTCTTTCTTTTGATTCTATTCTGAAAACTTTGCCTCCTTTTTCAATAATATAATCATATTCATTTTTAAACCGAACATCACATATGATTATTAAACATTCATCACATCTCCTACGAAATGTTTCAATTTGAATATCTAATCCACGTACCCAAATATTTTGATGATATTTGTTTCTGCCATTTTCAGTTCCATATTGTTGTAATTTATTTCTTGTTTCATATGTTTTCTTATCATATAATTCATCATATGTTAACGTTAAATCTCGCGCATACAATTCATTCTTCATTAAATCTCCAAATCCAATTATTAAAATATTATACTTATTTTTAAAATATGGATATAATACTTTTTCAGCAATGTAGTTTTTTCCAGATCCCATCTTTCCCGATAATCCAATAATTTTCATTTAATAATTTATAAATATTTATTTATCTTTATCTATCTCTTTATCCATTCCTTTATCTTTAATACTTGGTAATTCAACATTTTGATTATTTCCAATTAATCTATCAACACTTCTCTTAACATAATTTAATGGTGTTTTTAATATGTTATATGTATCTTCAATAAAAATAATATGTTCATCCATTTTATTACAAGATGAATCTACTTTCTGTAATTTTATATTCATTTCATCTACTTTTTTATCTAAATTAATAATAAGTTTTTCTATATTATTTAATTGACTCTTTATTTCATCCATATTATATACTTAATTATTAAATTTATCTAATAATAATAACAAACCTCCAATTACACTAAGATTTTTTAATAAATTAATTTTTTGTTTTTCAAATGGATTTAGATGAAATAATAATGATGCTAAAATTGTAAATCCAATTAATCCTAATACAGAATAATATGCATATAATTTATTTTTGTTTGTCAATGAAGAATATAAGATTAATGATGCTCCAACCAATTCTAATAAAACAACTATTACAATAGCTAATGTATATAAGAAGAATGGTAAATCTAAATTAACTTTACTTTTTAATAATTCTGCAGTTCCATTAATATTAAATATTTTTCCATATCCAGAATTAATAAATAATAGTAATATCAATAATGAGACAATAAATAAGGTATTCATAATATATATTATTAATATATATTATTTTTATAAAAGAATAGGCTACTCAATGTTAACCTTCGCACGTTGCCGTGCTTTTTTGCGAGGAGTGGGGATTGAACCCACGCAGATTGCTCTAAAGGATCTTAAGACCTTCGCCTTAACCACTCGGCCATCCTCGCTCGCACATAAATGTGCTGTTTTGTCTGGAACGGGATTCGAACCCGTGCGAAATTAATCAGTAGATCTTAAGACTACCACCTTTACCACTCGGTCATCCAGACACTTTTATTATATTTATCAATCAAAAAGTTTATTTTTCAATTTTTTATTCCCTAAGCAATTTAATGAGAAGCCGACATTTAGATAAATCGAAACATTCTCTACATTCTTATAATTTCTATTCCTTATATATTTTATTTTATATAAAAGATTCTTATTATAACAAGAATGAGTTATATATTTTTTTACGAAAATTATGATATTTATAAGACAGAACAGTTATGTGCCTCACTGTATAGATTAATGGAGACAATATTAATTGCCAAACACTTAAAGAAAATTCTTGTTTTACCAAATTTTTATTTTACACCTAGAAATAATGAGTTAATAAATAGTACAAATAATTTATGTATTGATAGAATGGAATTAATAGATATATCAAATATTTTACAAATGGATAAAATAAAAGAGATATGTGAATGTATTAGTTTAGCAGAATATATGAAATTAAAAGTTGAATCAACAATTATAAGTAAACCGCGCGATGATATTCCATTAGTAAAAAAGAAGTATCATACAGTATATGGTATTTTAGAAATTGATAAACAGATTGAGATTGACTACAGTTCTTTAGATCTTTTAAATTTTGCGAATAGATATGAGTCTTGTACACATTTAATAATTCATAACTACAATAGAATGGGAAATCCATTATGGTGTAAGAGTAATACAATAAATTATTATAAAATTCGTAATAGTATTAAATTCAATGAATATTATTATACAAAGGCAAACCCAATACTGGATTTTGATAATACTCTTATGGTTCATTGGCGAAGAGGAGATTTTAAATTATCTCAAGGTGATACAGAAGAAACAATTGCATATTATAAAAAGTATAATGAATTAAGTTCTGTAGATAATTTATCAAAGAATATTTTATATAGATGTTTAGAGAATAATTTAAAGTCTGTATTTTTATTAACAAATGAAACGAATGATGATGAATTAAATAAATTAACAACTATTTTGGATGGATTTAATATTGAAACAATTGTATATACCGCGTCATTAGATAACACATTTTTAAAATATTTAATAACTGATATATGTGGAATAATAATTGGTTCCAAGTGTAAATATCAACTTCATGGATATGGTCATTACGATAGAATGTCTCAGTATGGAAGATGGATAATTGAGGAGAACATGAATAATAAAACATATTTTCTTGAATAATTTTATGATAAGTTTTTAGTCATTTTCCAAATCATTTTCTTCTCGGAAATTCTTAAAGGACTATCAACAACATACCCATTTTTTTTATAATATGATACTAATGATTCTTCGCACCATAAGTTTGCTGAATCAAAACCTAATTTTTTAACATATTTTTCTCCATATTTAAGGGATTTTTTTCCAAATCCCTTATTTCTTAAATTTGGATTGACAAAAAGATGTGATATAAATGGTGAAAAGTTTTCAGTATCAATCGCAAATGTTGATACAAAATCTCCGTCATCATCAAATAACACAAAAAATATATTCATTTTATCTTTAAAATTATGTAATAAGAAGTTTTTAACACCAATCATTGAAGTAATTTTTTTAAGTATAAAATCATCTTTCCATATTTTAATAAATTCAGAAGATATTAAATCTTTAACATTTTCTGGGCAATTTTTGAATTGTAAAATTCTTCCTTTAAATGTTTTAACATTAATATCTTTATTTGGCATTTTTAAAGTAGATTCATCTGATTGTTTATTTAGTTTAAGAATAATATTTTCAATATCAGTTTGTTTTTTCTTTTCTTTTTTTTGTTCAACAAAAACTGGGCTAATATCGCCAAATCCTTTGATAGGAACAAGTCCTAATTCAATATTTCTATTAAGTTCTGCAAATTTTGGATCTTCATAATTTGTTTCATTAAATTCTTCAAAACTACTTCCATTATCCATTCCAGGTAGTGTTTTTATCATTCGAAGATTTTTTTTATTATTTATTTGGCGTCTAGAATAATCTCTTGAATTATTTTGAGTGTATCTAGGATCTTCTGAAAACAAATTTGGCATATGATTTGTTAATGGTTGCATGTAGTTTAATTGATAAAATGCCTCTTTTTTACCTTTTGTGAGACCTTCAATATTACTTATATTTGCTGTATCATTTTTATAATTTTTCATTTCACTTAATTGTTCTTCTAATAAAGATTGTATTCTTGTTTTATCACTAGTTGATTCAATTTCTGAAAATTTACTCATTTTATATTTTAGATTATATTTATTTTATTAAATTTGAATGGAAAAAATATAATACTAGATTATATATAATGACTATATTTATAGATAAAAGATTATATATTGCAAAATCTCCAATTACTGGAGCAGAATGGGGAGTATTTACAGATTCATTTATACCAAAAGGAACAGTAATTGAAATGGCTAGAACATTAAAATTAAATAATAATCATTTATTTCAAAATAAAAATATATTAAATGATTATGTTTTTAAATTAAATGAAGATAATTCATTGATTGCGTTAGGTTTTGGAAGTTTATATAATCATTCAGAAAATCCACATGTAAATTATAATGTAACTGATGGAAAAGTTACTTATACAACTATTAGAGATATATTTGCAAATGAAGAAATATTTGTTTCATATGGAGATAATTGGTGGCAAAATAGAAAAATAAAACCTGGTAAATAAATTAAATACATATAAATATATATTATTATATTTATATATATGAGTTTAGCTGTTATAACACCAACAATAGGATCTAAATATTTGAAGAAATGTATTGAAAGTATTAATAATCAGACAAATAAGAATTTTACATATTATGTTGTCATAGATGGATCTAAATATAAGGAAGATATTTATAATATTTTAAAAGATATTGAATTACCTGAGAATTTAAAAATAATTCCGTTAGATGAAAATACAGGAGCAAACGGGTGGAATGGACATAGAATATATATTGCAATGTCATTTTTAATTAATACTGAATACATAATGTTCTTAGATGAAGATAATTTTCTAGAACCAAATCATGTAGAATCTATTTTAGAAATAATAAAAGAAAAAAGAATTGATTGGACATTTGCTTTAAGAAATATTGTTGATAAGGATGATAATTTTATTTGTCAAGATAAATGTGAAAGTTTAGGATATTTACATCATGTATGGAATAATCCGAAAGATTATTTAGTTGATGTTAATTGTTATTGTATTAAAACAGAAATATTTAGAAAACATTGTTTAGAATTTTATAAAAAAGCTCGACCTATAAATGATGATGAAGTTGATAGAGCATTATTTAAAAAATTAGTTCAATATAAATGTGTATCAACACGTAAATATACTGTAAATTATAGAGTTGGTAATCGTTCAGATAGTGTTAAAGCTGATTTTTTTATTGAAGGAAATAAAAGAATATCTATAAATTTAAAAGAGAATTTATATATTTTTCATTTAAATCAAGATTGGACAGATAAATGTTTAACAACAAATAAATTTGATTATGAATCCTTAAAATATTTATATGAAGATGGTAATAAAACAATGTTATTTCCATTAAAAGAAAAATTTAATCTTATAAATGGATATACAAATCCGATTCCAGCAAATTCTATATGTTTTATAACATTAATGGATTTTAGAGTATTACCAGATTTTATAATAAAGAGAAAAGATTTACATATGATTGTTTATTTATTAGAAGGACCAAATTCATGGCATAAATATAATTATGATTATGATATTCTTAAATATTTTGATAAAATAATAACATATTGTGATTCTATAATTAAACTTCCGAATGTTGAATATTTTCCTTTTGTATCAAGATTTGATAAAATTCATTTAAAATATTTACAAAAAAATAGAAAGTATGATAAAAGTGTAGGAATGATATTAGCAAATCGTTCAAATAATGAAACATATGAAATTAATGGAGTTAAATTACAAAGATTAGATTATTTAAGAAAAAAATTCGCTATCTTTCTAGATAATCTAACAGTACATGGTAGTGGATGGGATGAAATTGAACATCATAAATATATTAAAGTTGAAAATATTCCAAATCGAATGGTGGATAATACAAATATATTTGATTTTTATAAAAAATTTAATTTTGCTCTAATAGTCGAAAATTGTGATGCCGAAAATTATGTATCAGAGAAAATATATGATGCATGGGTCGCAGGTTGTATTCCAGTATATTATGGTAACAATGATAAAATAGATTTACCGAGAGATTGTTATATTGATATTAAGGATTTTAATGATATAGAAGAAGTTAATTTATATATTAATAAGATGCAAAAAGAACATATTGATATATATTATGATAATATAAGTGAAAATATTGTATCAATTTTAGAAAAAGTTTCACCTGAGAAATTATGTGAAAAGATTATAAGTATGATTTAATTTTTTCTGTCTCTCATATGCATTAAAGTCTGTTTTCTAATCAAGTCTAAATCAACATATGGTTCATTAATAATTTCATATTTAAATCTATTGTCCATAAATACAGGACGTTTTAAGAGTCCATTATATTCAGTTGAATAACATGTATTATTATCAGAATTTAAATTACATTTTAATGTTAAATAATAAAATAAATTATCAATTACATGAATTTCTGAAGCTTCTTCAATTACACTAATATAATCTAAGATTGGTTGTTGGACAAATAATTTAGCAATTTCATAATATTCATGTTTTGAGTCATACATATTTTCATCTGGACAAATAATAATTTTACTTGTTTTTAAATTTATTGTATGTTTATATGTGGTATTTATAAGACTTAAAAAAATAAATTGTTTATTATGATTTTTTAAATTTTTTAACATATAAAAATTATTATTAATATTATTCATTTTAATGGTATAGTTATTGTAGATAGAAAAATCAAAGGCTAATTCAGTATAAAAACAGATCGGATATGCCACTAAATTATAGTTGGGATCTTTATGTAATCCAATCATTTTAACTTCATCATACATTTTATTTAAATAATCGAATGATTCTTTATTTGCTTGATAATATTTTATATCATCTAGGACATAAAATTTTATATTTGGAATATCTAATAGTAATAATTTAATGTTTTCTAAATTAAATTTTATTACTACTAAAGTTATGTCAAAGTCTTTTGCATAATGTTTTATAATTGAGAGAATATTTAAAACATCAACTGTTTCAAAATGTGGATAAAATATCATAGTTTTAATAAATGATTCCATTAATTATTAGATATATAAAAAAATTATTGTTTTATCTCACATTCTATATTTTCATATATCCTATAATATTATAATACTAAAAAAATTGAAATTTATTTAGCATGTTAGTACCATTAAGACTTTTACATCCCCACACGCAACTCGCTACATCTACACTCTCAAAATGGCCTCCATTCCCGAGCAGCCCAAGTCGGCGTCCGCGGAGCCCGTGAAGTCCAAGGAGCAGCGCATCATGGACAAGGCAATTGAGATGTACTACGCCGAGATCAAGGAGAAGGCAGAGCGCGAGGCGAGCGGCATCTACTACCCGCAGCGCTCCATCACTGGCGGCAAGCAGTACCCCACGTACGTCTGCCTCAGCCTGCGCAGGACCGACCCGTCGGAGGAGGACTGTGCGGCAGACCGCATGTGCTTCATGCTCCGCTACGGCATCCTCAAGATCGTCGATGGCAATGTGGTTGAGGTGTAAGTAAAAACACAAAGTTTAATTTATTAAAATCTGTGTTTATAAATCAATATCTATATTCATTTGCTTGAATCTGTCTAGCAACATTTTCATCATCTGATACATCCATTATTTCAATTGGAATATCAACTTCTGTCAGTTTAAAAATATCTTTTATAATTAGAGCAATCGTTCTGACATTATTTAAGTTATTTTTATGTTTTTCATGCATTTTATTTAATACTTCAACAAGAGAACTCATTTTTTCCTGCAATATAGAAAGTTTATTATGCTTCTTAACAAGATCAATAATTGATTCAATTTGTGATTCCATTATTTTAAGAAGTTCGATAGTATCATTTGATTCTAATTCAATTAATGAAGAATCAATACTTGTCAAGAATGATAATACTTCATCATTTTCTTCTGTTAATTTCATTTCTTCGACAAATTTCATAGATTCTTCTTCTTCCTTTTGCTTAATATGTTTCTCATATTTCATTCTTGCATTCTCTCTGTATTCAGATATGGAAGACATCTTTTATAAACATAGTAAGTTATATTTATAAAAATTAGTATTTTCAATTTTTAGGCCGAAAGCTCAATTTTTACTCATATATAAAAGGATTAATCTCCATAGATTCAAAAGTAATATTACATATATTCTCTGTATCTTCAATAACTTCATAATCAACTTTATGATCTTTTGCCAACATTTTTTCTTGTAAGTCAAGTAAATAGTCAAATAATTCTTTTCCTTTATTCCATTTAGATATATTAGCTATTAATAATTTACCATTAAATACGTTAAATATACCAATTCTATTTATAATGTAGTTCTCATCTCTTAACATTTGAGTATAGCATAATAATTGTAATACCCATTCTATTTGAACAAAATTTTTTTCAGAACATTTATAATCAATTAATAAATCATCACATACTAAATCACATTCACCATTATATATATCATATTTAACATATTTTTTACAATCAA
>Ga0164294_10004943_pt1 | contig 11509 bp, 13 predicted proteins | sample GEODES005metaG_FD_111479 | JGI IMG/M metagenome (GOLD analysis project Ga0164294, IMG submission 111479) | Oligotrophic lake water microbial communities from Sparkling Lake, Wisconsin, USA - GEODES005 metaG | ecosystem: Environmental > Aquatic > Freshwater > Lake | place: USA: Sparkling Lake...
CATCGTTCTGGGCTAGGCCAAGGACATGCTGCTGCACGTGATCGCTCGCGGAAAGATTGGCCGCTCGCCCGAGGCCGAGCTGGTCGAGCGCTATGCGCGGCGCATTGCGTGGGGTTTCAAAGTCACCGAACTGCCCGACCGCGGCGGCACTCTGCCAGCGATTTCGGTTTCTCCGGTTCGCACTGTCGTGCTTGATGAGCGGGGCGAACAACTCGCTTCAACCGCTTTTGCCGCCCTGCTTGGCCGCTGGCGGGATGACGGTGTCCGCGAAGCACGCTTTCTCATCGGTGCGGCGGATGGCCATGATGCAGTGCTACGTGATGGGGCCGATGTCCGCCTTGCGTTCGGCGCCGCGACATGGCCCCACATGCTTGCCCGCGCGATGCTGGCCGAGCAGCTCTGGCGCGCAACGAGTATTCTTTCCGGCCATCCCTATCATCGTGATGGCTAGGGTTGCCTCATGACGTCACGAAAGGCCTTCCTTGCCATGACTTTGGCGCTGGCCTGTCTGGTCGGTTGGCAGGGCATCGCGCAGGATGCACCGTTTGAAAGTGCAGACCAGGCAGGTGATGCACTGCGGGCTGCAACGCGGGCGCTTGCTGATGCTCGCAAGCGGGGCGACGAACTGGAGGAGGCAGCGCGTCGTGCGACGGCGGCGGCGGACCGCACCGCGAGCGAGGCAGCGGCGGTAGCGGCGCGCATCCAGCAGTCCGAGGCGGAGATCATTCTCGCGCAAGCCCGTGTCAGCGAAATTGATCGCCAGCGCGGCGCGCTGCGGCTGCGCATTGCAGCGCGGCAAGAGCCGGTTGTCCGGCTGACGGCGGCGCTGCAGCTCATGGCACGCCGCCCCCTCGTGTTCAGTCTCATGCGCGCGGACACGCTGCGTGAGACGGTTTACTTGCGCGCCGTGCTGGAGACCATGCTACCCGAAGTACAGCGCCGCACTGCAGGTCTACGGTCCGAGATTGTCCGCGGCAGGCTGTTGCAGGACAGGGCACGGCGCGCAGCGACCGCGCTCAGGGCAAGCGAACAGGCACTCGGACTGCGGCGCCAGCAGTTGGCTGCGCTCGAAAGTCGTCAGCGCATCACCTCACGCAGCGCTCAGGGCGTCGCCAGTCGCGAGGCTGATCGCGCATTGGCTTTGGCTGAAGACACCCGCGATATCGCGGCGCTGATGGACTGCTTGCGCGCGGATGGGGCGCTGCGCCGCCAGCTTGCCGCATTGCCCGGTCCCGTGCCACGACCCGATCGGCCTGGATCGATGCTGGTGGTGGACGAACGCGCTCCTTCGCCGGGACTTGGCGCTGCATTCTCATGGATACTGCCGGTCAGTGGCCGAATCGTGACCGGGTTCGGCGATAGCGCCGCTGGTGCCCGCTCGATGGGTGTGACGCTGGCACCTGCCTCTTCGGCGCAGGTCGTTGCGCCTGCTGCCGGCCGGGTTGCCTTTGCCGGAGACTATCGCGGGTATGGCCGGATCGTGATCATCGATCACGATGGCGGATGGACCTCGCTGATCACCAATCTCGGGCGGCTTGACGTCACCGTGGCGGCCAGAGTTGTTCAGGGATCACCGCTCGGGCTTGCCGGACCCGGCCGCCCGACCATTACGATCGAGCTGCGCAAGGACGGAACCCCGATCAATCCCCTTGCGCTACTCGGGCGCTGATTGCCCCTTGTGCATGGCGCGAGCCCATCTGGCGTTAATCGCCATGGCTCTATACAAGCGTGCGTAAAGGTCTGCACATTCTGCCGAAAGACAATCATGGCGTTCAAATTCGCGTCCCTGTTCCGCGCCGCCGCGCTGGTGAGTGCCGTTGCGCTGATCCCGGCGGCCACTGCAGGGCTTGCTGCGGTCGATGCACGCTCGGGCCCCGAGTTCAGCAAGCTCATGGCGGTCTACGAGCGCATCAAGACGAGCTATGTCGAGCCGGTCGATGACGACAAGCTGATCAAGGGCGCGATCAACGGCATGCTTGCGGCGCTCGATCCGCACAGCTCCTATCTCGATGCCCGTGACTTCGAAAACCTGCGCACCCAAACCGATGGGTCCTATGGCGGCCTCGGTCTTTCGGTCACGATGGATGACGGGGCGGTCAAGGTAATTGCGCCGACCAAGGGGAGCCCCGCCGATGCCGCGGGGGTCAAGGCCGGAGACTTTATCACGCACATCGATGGCAAGCTGATCTATGGCGGCACGCTCGACGAAGCCGTCGACCAGATGCGCGGGCCCCCGGGCACGTCAATCGGCCTTACCTTGTTCCGGACCGGACGCGACGAGCCGATCGAGGTGAAGATCACCCGGCAGATCATCGAACTCAAGCCGGTTGACTGGAAGGTCGAGGGCAATATCGGGGTGATCTCGGTTTCCAGCTTCAGCGCCAACGTCGGCAGCGAAGTGCTCGACGCACTCAAGCAGATCAAGGCCAAGACGGGTGGCCGGGTTACCGGGCTGGTCCTCGATCTGCGTGGCAATCCGGGCGGCTTGCTGGATCAGGCCGTGGCACTGTCCGATCTGTTCCTCGATCACGGCGCAATTGTCTCGCAACGCGGCCGCTATCCGCGTGACAATGAGACGTACAACGCCGAATCAATGACACCGGGCGATGTTGCCAAGGGCATTCCGATGGTTGTGCTGATCAATGAAGGCTCGGCTTCCGCGTCGGAGATCGTCGCAGGCGCCTTGCAGGACCAGCACCGCGCCGTGCTGATGGGCCAGCGCAGTTTTGGCAAGGGCAGCGTGCAAACACTGATGCCCCTGACCCGAGACACTGCTCTCAAGCTCACCACCGCGCGCTACTACACGCCTTCGGGTCGTTCGGTGCAGGAAGGCGGGATCGATCCCGATATCGCTGTGCCGCAGATTTCGGATCCCGATCTCAGGAAGCGCGCCTTGCGGTTCTACCGTGAAAGCGACTTGCGCGGGCACCTGATCAACGAGATCAAGGACGACAAGGATCTCGAGCGCGACAAGGTGCCCGATCCACGGTTCAAGATGACGCCCGAGGAGCTCAAGGCCAAGGGAATCGACGATTTCCAGCTCTACTATGCGCTTCAGACGCTTGGACGGACCGCGCCTCAGGCCCTGGCCGCTCGCAAGCGCTGATTCCATGCAAAACCTGGTCAAGAATCCCTGGCAGGGGGCTTACCTACTGGCTCTGGTCGTGCCGGGCGCTCTGATCTTGGCGGTCTACGTAGCGCAGTATGGCTTCGGCCTCGCACCTTGCGAGATGTGCTGGTGGCAGCGCTACCCCCATTTCGCGGCGACCGGATTTGCACTTGGGGCACTGGGAATGCGTGGCACCCGTTTGGGCGAGGCGTTGGTGCGCCTGGCTGCACTGGCGATCGCCATCAGCGGTCTGATCGGCGGATATCATGCGGGCGTCGAATATGGCTGGTGGCAGGGACCCACCGCTTGTTCCTCGACCAGTCTCGGCGACGATCCGCTCGCATCGATCATGAATGCGCCGCTGATTCGCTGCGATACCCCGGCCTGGACCCTCTTTGGGGTGAGCCTTGCAGGATTCAATTTTCTGATCTCGGTGGTCAGTGCAGCATTCATTTTCGCGCTTCTCGGCCGCCGCAAGCACGTACCCGATGGAGTGTGACGATGAGTGATGCACGTGCAGCGATGCTGCGGGTCAATCAGGCAGGGGAGTTCGGTGCGATCCGCATCTACGCCGGGCAACTGGCCGTGATGGGCGACCGCACACCGATCTCGGGTGAAATCGCGACAATGGCGCAGCAGGAAGCGGTGCATCGGGAGCAGTTCGACGCGTTGCTGGCTGAGCGCGGCGTGCGGCCGACGGTGCTGCAACCGCTATGGTCTGCGGCCGGCTTTGCGCTCGGCGCTGCGACCGCTTTGATCGGACCGGAGGCCGCCATGGCGTGCACCGCCGCAATCGAAACCGAGATTGACCGTCATTATACCGAGCAACTTGAGGAACTGGGCGACGAGGACCCGGAGCTCTCCGCCATGATCCGCACGTTTCGCGATGACGAGCGCGAGCATCGTGACACCGCTCTTGCCGCAGGCGCAGAGCGGGCACCGGCTTATCCGCTGCTTTCGGGCGCCATTCGCATGGGTTGCCGGTTCGCCATTGCGGTATCCAAGCGGATCTGAACCCCTGTCCATTGATCCACCGCAAGGCATGGACTTCAGCTATCGTTCACGCCGGACAGGCCCTATATCGCAGGGCATGATCCCAGCTGGAGCCTTCGCGATGAAGCAGTTTTTCCTCACCGCCGCGTGTCTGACCACCGCGCTGCTCGCCGTGCCGCTACCGGCCGTGGCGCAGGGGCAGGACAATTCGGCTGAGAAGATCAACCAGCTCATTGTCTTTGGCGATGACCCCTGCCCCGCCTCGACCGACGGGTCGATCACGGTCTGCGCGCGCAAGGATGAATCGGAGCGCTTCCGCATTCCTGCTCCGTTGCGCGACAATCCCAATGCCTCGGTCAACCAGGGCTGGACGCAGCGGGTCAAGGCCTACGAGACCGTAGGCTCGTTCGGAGTCAATTCCTGCTCGCCGGTCGGTGCCGGCGGGGCCACCGGTTGCATGGCCCAGTTGATCAACAGCGCCTATTCCGAAAAGAAACAGGCCAGCGATGTCCAGTTCGGCAAGCTGATCGAGGCCGAGCGGGCCAAGCGGACGCAGACGATCGATGCCGATACGGCGGCCGAACAGGCCCGCGTCGAAGTGCTCGAGAAGGAATACGAGGCAAAGCTGAAGCGTGAGCGGGAAGGTGAGACGACTACGAATGCACCCGCATCACCGGGTCCGACCAGCCCACCGCCACTTGCTGCCCCGCCTCAGCCCTGAGGCACCGACAGGTCTTCTCAACTGAGCGCGATGTCTGGCGCGTCTTCCTGCTTCATCCCGACCGTGTGATAGCCTGCATCCACGTGGTGAACCTCGCCGGTCACGCCCGATGCGAGATCGGACAGCAGATAGAGACCCGCGCCGCCGACGTCGTCGATCGTCACATTCCGCCGCAGCGGTGCATTGGACTCGTTCCACTTCAGGATGTAGCGGAAATCGCCGATCCCGCTTGCCGCGAGTGTCTTGATCGGGCCAGCTGACAGCGCATTCACGCGAATGCCGTCCGGGCCGCAATCATTGGCGAGGTAGCGCACGCTGGCCTCGAGCGCCGCCTTGGCCACGCCCATCACGTTGTAATGCGGGATGACCTTTTCCGCGCCGTAATAGGTCAGCGTCAGGATCGAGCCGCCCCCGCGTTGCGTGCCGTTGTCGTCCGCAAGCGGCGGCATCATCGCCGCGGCGCGCCGGGTGACCGCAACCATACTGTAGACCGAGATGTTCATGGTCATCAGGAAGTTGTCGAGCGACGTATCCATGAACTTGCCGCGCAGCTCGCTCTTGTCCGAAAACCCGATTGCGTGGACAAGAAAGTCGATGGTTGGCCAGCGCGCGGCGAGCGTGTCGAATGCCACGTCGAGGGCGGCCATGTCGGAGACGTCGCATTCGATCAGGAAATCGCTGCCAAGGCTTGCGGCCAGTGGGCGCACGCGCTTCTCCAGCGCCTCGCCCTGGTAGGAAAAGGCAAGCTCGGCACCCTGTTCATGCAGCTTGCGGGCAATGCCCCAGGCGAGCGACTTGTCATTGGCGAGGCCCATGATCAGACCGCGCTTTCCTTCCATAAGTCCTGTCATGCGACCTCTTGTTTCACTTATCCCGTTGTGTCGTTGCGGCCGCGCTGGCCTGTGCTCCGCGCGCCCGGTTGTCGGTCTCGTCCGCCATATGCTGCTCTTCGGGCGTTACAGCCAGAGCGGCGTTGAGTTCGGCGCCTACGACCATCCCTAGGCCAATCAGCCAAAAAAAGAAAAGCGCGATCATCACGCCGGCAAGGCTGCCATAGGTCAGATCATACATGAACAGATGGCGCAGCAGCTTGGGGAGCATGGTGGTCACAGCCAGCCACCACAGCGTAACCACCAGTGCGCCGGGCCATTTGGGATAGATCCGTGCGCGATAGGCGCCGGGCGTGAGCGAAATGAAGAGAAGCCACAGCGCGCCGAACAGCACCAGTGCCGGGATGACCCGTGAAAGCGTCAGGGCGTTGATCAGTCCGGTAGCCCGCGGGAGCCAGGTGGTTACAGCCTCCATGACCGTGCCGATCACCACTTGCGCCGCGATCGAGACGAGGATGAGCACGACCGAGGCGATGATCAGCCCGGTCGACATGAGCCGATAGCGCCAGAAGGCGTGGACCAGGCGGGTGCCATAGGCACGGCGCAGGATGTCGCGGATCGTCTCGACAAGGCTGCCGACCGTCCACAGCCCAACCAGCCCGCCGATCCACAAAAGCCCGCCAGTGCGCGCCTCGATCACGCCGTGCGCGACCGGCGAAAGCACATTGGCGACAACCGGTGGCAGCGCCATAAGCACGGTGTTCACAGCCGCGGTTCGGTCTTCGCTTTCTCCCACCAGCGAAAACAGTGCCGCACCGGTGATGAAGAACGGGAACAGCGCGATGAGCACCATATAGGCAAAATTGCCCGCGTGGATCGTGCCGTCATGCATGACACCGGTCCAGACGCGTCTGGCCGCAACCCGTGTGGACGCCAAAAGCGCGTGCCGGGCCCCGACGCCGGCAAGGCCGGGTCGGTACTGCAAGGCCGCGCGCCGCCTTGCTTCGGGCGATAGATCGGCGACGGGAACATACGGCTCGGCGATGTCGTTTGGCGCTGGTGTTCCCCCGTCCTTTCCCATCGGGTCAGTCTGCGAACCTGGCCCGCAAATCGCGGCTGTCGCGCCATCCATCAAGACGTGCCTTCAGGTCGGTGTCTTCGGCAGGAATGTCCACCAGCAACTTGACCAGTTGGTCGCCGCGCTCACCATTCTTGCGTGTGAACCCCCGGCCCTTGAGCCTGAGTGTCTTCCCACTGGTGCTGCCGGGAGCGACGGTCATCATGACCGGTCCCTCGACGGTGGGGATGCGAACCTTGGCGCCGTCCATCGCCTCGTCGAGGCTGATCGGTACTTCGAGGCGGATATTGTCACCCTCCCGTTCGAAATAGGCGCTGGGCTCGATCTCGATCGTCACGATGGCATCGCCGAAACCGCCGGGCCCGGCTTCCCCCTTGCCGCCGAGGCGAACTTGCTGGCCGTCCACGAGTCCCGGGGGAAGCTTGAGGTCGATGGTCTTGCCATCAGCCAAAGTCACTCGCTGCGGTTCGCGGCGCGCGGCCTCGTTGAACGGGACTTTGAGCGTATAGGTTACATTGGCGCCGCGGGGTGCCGGGCGCCGCCGGCCAGCCGGCCCGGCCCCGCCACCCATAGTGCCGCCCATTCCTCCGCGACCGCCAAACAGCCCTTCGAAGATGTCGCCAAGATCGATCCCCTCGCCGCCCTGACCCGCGCCCTCGAACCCGTCATGCCGATAGCCGCGCTGCGCTCCGGCAAAGCCGCCGCCGGGTCCGCCGCCGCCAAACCCGAACGGACCGGCGGGATTACCGTCGGCATCGATCTCGCCGCGGTCGAAGCGGGCTCGCTTGTCCTTGTCCGAAAGGAGATCATAGGCCCGCGTCACCTCGGCAAAGCGTTCGGCCGCGTTGAGCTTACCGGCATTGCGATCGGGGTGCAGTTCCTTCGCCAGCGTGCGATATGCGGATTTGATGTCCTTCTCGCTTGCGGTGCGCGGTACGCCGAGGATGGAATAGGGATCTGCCATGGTACCTAGCTAGGGTTGCTCCCCCTTACCCGCAAGGCTCGCTTTGCACTGGGGGTGTCATGGGCTAGGGCATGGCGCAATTCGGCCCGTCTGCGATTGACCGCGATCAAGCGCCGGGCCCCGACCGACAGGATTTGACCTTTGGCCATAGAACCCGCCGACGAAGCCATTCCCGGCCGCGATCCTTTCTCCATTTTCAAGACCTGGTTCGCAGAGGCGCAGGCGAGTGAGCCCAACGATCCCAATGCCATGGCACTGGCAACCGCGACGCGGGATGCGGCGCCGTCGGTGCGAATGGTCCTCCTTAAAGGCCATGGGCCGGATGGCTTCGTGTTCTACACCAATTTCGAAAGCCGCAAGGGCGGCGAACTTGGGGCCAATCCTCAGGTCGCACTGCTGTTCCACTGGAAGAGCCTGCGCCGTCAGGTGCGGATCGAAGGAACCATCAGGGAAGTGACGCCCGGCGAGGCGGATGCCTATTTCGCCAGCCGCCATCCCGAATCGCGTCTGGGTTCGGCGGCGTCCGACCAATCCCGCCCGTTGCCCTCCCGCGAGGTCTACATGGAACGAGTCGAGGTGTTGCGGGGGCTCTATCCGGATGGTTCGGTGCCGCGTCCGGCGCACTGGTCCGGATATCGCGTCAGTCCGCATGCGATCGAGTTCTGGCAAGACCGCCAGTACCGCCTGCACGAGAGGCGTCGCTTCACGCGCGATGCTGGCGGAGACTGGATCAGTTCGCTGCTCTATCCCTGAGCGCGCGACAGGACACCGGCCGATGGACATGACCCGAGCCCCTGACCACGGCGACCTCAATCGCCGGGCAGCCTATGCCAGCATAGCGGTCGCGGCGCTGCTGCTGGCGATGAAAATCTATGCGGTCCTGACCACCGGCTCGACCGCGATGCTCGGCAGCCTGGCCGATACCGCGCTCGATCTGGTCGCCAGCCTTGCGACTTTGCTCGGGGTCTGGATCGGGGCCCAACCGGCGGATGCCAACCACCGTTTCGGTCATGGCAAGGCCGAGGCCTTGGCAGCCATGTTCCAGGTGGTCCTGATTTCGTTCTCCGCGCTGGGCCTTGCCTGGCGTGCGGCTGACGAGTTCCTGGCTGGTGGTCGTCCCGCCGCGGCGGAAGCCGGCATGGTGGTCTCGCTTGTCGCCATGGGTGCGACTGTCCTGCTGCTCGCCTATCAGCGGCGTGTGATCCGGGCGACCGGCAGCCTCGCCATCGCAACCGACAATCTGCATTACTCGTCGGATCTCGTGCTCAATCTCGCGGTGATCGCGGCACTGGCGCTGGATCACTGGATCGGCCTTGCCGGGGCCGACTCCGTCTTTGCCTTCGGCATTGCGCTGTGGCTCGGGTGGGGAGCGTGGGGCGCTTCACAGGCGGCCATCGAACAGCTGATGGACCACGAATGGCCGCTCGAGAAGCGCGAGCGCTTCCTGGCGGTCGTTGCCCAGCATCCCGAACTCAAAGGCCTGCATGATCTGCGCACGCGCACAAGTGGCAACCGCGACTTTGTGCAGTTCCACGTCTGGGTCGATGGCCGCATGACGGTCACCGAAGCGCACCGCGTCATGGACGAGATCGAAGCCAAATTGCTTGAAGCGTTTCCCGGCGTCGAGATCCTGATCCATCCGGACCCCGACGGCCACGTCGACGATGCAACCATTGGCCCCCCAGATCTGCTCGCGCCCTCTGCCGACGGGACCAGCCCCGCGATTCTGGTGCAAGGCGGCCCCGGCCAGCGCTAAGGGGCTTTCAGGTTCCGGGCTCGAAGAGCGCAACCAGTTCACCGAGGCGTGTCGTCACCGGCTGGAGCCGGTCTTCCTGCGTTCGCCCCAACCGCACAACCACCAGCCGGCGCGAAGGCGAAACCAGCACGTACTGACCGAGGTGGCCAAGACACGCAAAAAGGTCGCGCGGACCTCGATCCGGAAACAGCGAGGGTTGGCCGGTCGTTGGCGTACGGTTAAGCCAGATCTGCGCGCCGTATTGCGCCTCGCGCGGGGACGGCGTGACCATGAAGTCGATCCATTGGCGCGGCACGAGCTGCGCGCCCGCGACAGCCCCGCGGTTGCGCAGGAACTCGCCAAAGCGGGCCCAGTCGCGCGCGGTGCCATGGATCAGGCTTCCGCCGATCAGTGTGCCCGAGGCATCGAATTCCGGCACCATGGAGCGCATGCCGACCGGTTCGAACAACCGCGTCCGCAAGTATTCGGCCACCGCACGGCGGCGGCTTTCCGGGTCCGGCGCGGGCGTCAGCACCCGTGCGGCCAGATCGGCCAGAATCACGCTCGTGGCCGTCGAATAGACCCACTTGCGACCCGGCTCGAATTGCAGCGGCTGGTCTTCGGCATAGCGTGCCATGGCGTCGCGGCCGTCGAGGAACAGCATGCGGACCTCGTCCGACTTGTAGGGCGGAGAGATCGCCTCGGCATGGCGCAAGCCAGAACGCATCTGGAGCAATTGGCGCAGCGTGATCTCGCCGCGCGGATCGCCGGGGCGCTGCCAGGCCGGGATCGGTGCGGGCTCGTCGAGCCTGAGCCGCCCATCGGAAACAAGCATGCCGATCATCACGCCGGTGATCGATTTGGCCATCGACCAGCTGACGAAGCGGGTGTTCTCGTGATAGCCGGCGGCATAGCGCTCGGCGATGACCCGCCCGCCTTGCATGACCACCACGGCCCGGGTTTCTGCTGCATCCGCCTCGCTGAAAAGGGCATCGACCCGCCGCGCGAGTTCGGTGCGAGGTACACCGGGATTTGTGACAACGGCCGCCATCGCTTCGGCTGGTACGGAAGGAGGAACGGGTGATGCGGCCGGGCTGCAGCCGAACAGGGCTGGCACAAGCGCGAGCGGGGCGATAAGGGCAAACAGGTTGGGGGCCATCAGGCGGCCAGCTTTTCTCCAGATCGACCCGGCATGGCAATGGCCAAACAACCAGCTTTTACGAAACCGGCCGCACAATCGGCGCAGCCACGCAGGCGGTTGCTGCGCTGGGGTCTTGTCGCGCTTGCCGTTATTGCGGCCACCGGGGTATTCGTCTGGCCGCAACTCCACGGTTATGCCGTCACCGGCGCGGCCTATGGTGCCCGCGTCGCCTGCTCCTGCCGCTTTGTGGGTGGCCGGCCCATTGGGGATTGCGGCAAGGATTTCGAGCCGGGCATGGAGCTCATCACGCTCTCTGAGGATCCCAACGCCCGCAGTGTGACCGCGCGTTTCCCGCTGATCGCCCGGCAGACGGCAACCTACCGTGAAGGATGGGGCTGCATGCTTGAGCCCTGGAACGACTGACGTTCCTCAAGCTTCGCCTTGCCAGGGCGTCGTTTCCTCGATCCACCCGCCGCCGATCACGCGATCCCCAGCATAGAGCACCGCGGCCTGCCCCGGTGCAACACCGTATTCAGGTTGCGAAAAGCGGATGACGCACGAAGCGCCGCCCCCCAGCGGGCCGTCCACGATGACCGGGACAGGCTTCGCCAGCGAGCGCACCTTGGCGGTCAGGTTGGCCGCGGCCGGCATCGGTCCGATACGATTGGTTTCACCGAGCCGCGCACAACCGACCGCGAGCAGGGCTTTGGGCCCGACGAGGACGCGCCGTGTCGGCGCATCGATCGCCGTGACATAAAGCGGCTCACTCTGTCCGCCGATCTCGAGCCCGCGGCGCTGCCCGACGGTGTAGTGGATCACGCCGCGATGGGTGCCCAGTACTGCGCCGGTGGACGCATGGACAATCTCGCCTGGTGCAGCGCCCTCGGGCCGGATCTTGGTGACCACTGCGGCATAGTCGCCGTCCGGCACGAAACAGA
>Ga0164294_10004944_pt1 | contig 11507 bp, 8 predicted proteins | sample GEODES005metaG_FD_111479 | JGI IMG/M metagenome (GOLD analysis project Ga0164294, IMG submission 111479) | Oligotrophic lake water microbial communities from Sparkling Lake, Wisconsin, USA - GEODES005 metaG | ecosystem: Environmental > Aquatic > Freshwater > Lake | place: USA: Sparkling Lake...
GGCGAAGGCTTGATGGAAGGCGTCCATGTTCACCGGCGAACCGATCGCGCGGAAACGGCCGGGGGAGTGCGGGTCGGTCGTCAACTGTTGGAGCAGCGCGGCGTCGCGGTATTGGGAACGCCATACCTGTGCCCAGCCGAGGAAGAAGCGCTGGTCGCCAGTGACGCCATTCAAGAGGGGCGCTTCCTTGCCGCCCAGTGACAGACGGTAGGCGCGGTAAGACACCGCCAGCCCCGAGACATCGGCGAGGTTCTCGCCAAGGGTGAGCTTGCCTTGGATATTCTTGCCAGGGAGCGGCTGGTAGCCCTCGTACTGAGCCACCACGCGGGCGGTAAGCCCTTCGAAGGCCTTACGATCATCCGCGGTCCACCAGTTCTTCAGGTTGCCGTCCGCGTCGAACTGGCTCCCCGAGTCGTCAAAGCCGTGGCTGATCTCATGGCCGATGACAGCGCCGATGCCGCCGTAGTTGGTGGCGTCGTCGGCGGCCATATCAAAGAACGGCGGTTGCAGGATGGCGGCGGGGAACACGATTTCGTTCATGGTGGCGCTGTAATAGGCGTTTACTGTCTGCGGCGTCATGCCCCACTCGCTGCGATCGATGGGCTTACCCAGCTTGCCGAGGTTGCGGTCGAGTTCGAAGCGGTTGCTACGCTGCGCATTACCGACGGGGTCGTCGGCCTTGACCTCGAAGGCCGAGTAGTCGCGCCATACCTCGGGATAGCCGATCTTCACGCGGAAGGTGCTGAGCTTCTTCTGGGCCTGTGCCTTGGTGGCCGGCGTCATCCAGGTGAGACCATCGATGCCTTGGCGATAGGCTTCTTGCAAGTTGGCGACCAGCGCCACCATGCGTGCCTTGGCTTCCGGCGGGAAGTGGCGTTCGACATAGAGACGGCCGATGGCTTCGCCCAAGGCGCCACCGCGACCGGCGCCTACGGCATCAGTGGCCTGGCGCCAGCGCGGTTCTTCCTGTTGCAGGCCGCGCAGGGTGCGCCCGTAGAGTTCGAAGCGCGCGGTGCGGATGGACTTCGGCAACACCTCGGCGTAGCTGCTGATGACGCGGTAGCGGAAATAGGCGCGCCAAGCTTCCGCGGACTCCGTCTGGAACAAGCCGGCGATGGCGGTCACGACTTCCGGTTGGCGGATATTGGCTTCGGTGATATTGGCGCCACCGCTGCCGATGGCGTTGAACATGGCACGCCACGGCAGGTCGGCCACGGCCGACCAGTCCGCTTCCGCTTTCAGGTTGTAGTTGGCATTGGGGTCGCGCAGTTGCACGCGAGTGCGGTGTACGGTGGCGATCTTGGTTTCCAGCGCCACGATGGCGGCTGCTTGCGAAGCGGCCACTTCCGGCTTGGCACCGGCCTCGCGCAGCACGGTGGTGATGTACACCACAAGCGCCGCGCGCGCCTTCTGGTAAGCCTCGCTATCGCCGAGGTAGTACTCGCGATCCGGCAGGCTGAGGCCTGACTGACCGACGCTAGCCAAGTACCGCGTAGCGTTCTTGGCATCCTGGCCCACGTAAGCGGAGAGGGGGCCGCCGACGCCTTCACCGGCCAGACGACCGGTGAGTACTGCGAAATCGGCGGGCGTCTTGGCGGCATCGACCAACGCGAACAGCGGCTGCACGGGTTTCAGGCCGCGCGTTTCGATGGCCACTTCGTCCGTATAGGCGCGGTAGTAGTCGGCAATCTTTTGCTCATCGGAGCCGGGCGCCTGCGGCTTGGCGGCAAGTTCGTCGATGATGACTTTCACGCGATCGCGGCTGATGTCACGCAGCCCGTCGAAGGCGCCGATGGAAGCTTTATCCGGTGGGATGGGCGTGGCCAATTCCCAGGCGCGGTTCACGTGGAGGTACAGGTCGTCTTGGGCGCGCAGGGCGGCGGGCGCAGACGAAGCGGCGACTGCCGTTACCGGCGCATTGACCGGCGCAATGACCGGCGTGATGGCAGGGGATGGCACGGGAGGTGACACGCCTTGGGCTGCCGCGGGAGCGGTACACGACAGGGCAACCATGGCACTGAGAAGAGCCAGCGCGGTAGCTGAATGAGTGGTTTGACGCGCCACCACGCGGTGCCCCGCGCGCATTAGTTCAGGCTCTCGCAGGCCTTGATGCAGGCCAGGCAGCTGTCGGCGCAGTCTTTGCAGAAGTCGTGGTGGTCCGCGTGCTTGCGGCACAGCGCTTCGCAGTCCTTGCAGATGAGCGCAACGGCCTTCGCGAACTCGGCGAGACGCGGCGACTTTAGGGCGGCCAATTGCGCGAGTGCCGTGCAGGCGGGCACGAGCTGCGCCACGCTGCGGGCGCACTCGGCGAGCATGGTGTCGCCGGCGCTGAACGATTCTAGGCAGTGGGCGAGGCACACTTCGCCATCGCGGGCGCAGTGCAGCGCCGACTCCAGCACTTCGCGGTTCGGACCCGAGCCCTTCTGCGCGGCATGGGCCTCGGCAGCGACAGCGCGGCCGGCGACAGAGAGAGCGGCGGCGCCAACGAAAGTGCTGAGCAGGGCTTGACGACGATCCATGCAGGAAACTCCGAGGTGAGGGATGCGCTAATGTTCCGCGCCTTGCAGGTGGATGGCAAGCGCAGAGACAATAGTGGCTTAAGGCCAATGTTGGGCCGCCTGCAACACTGAGGGTCCCTCCCATGCTCGACCGTGACAAGCCGCAAGGCATGCGTCGCCTATTTCTCTCGTTCCGCAATTCCTGGTTGGGTTTTTGCGGTGCTTGGCGTGAGGAGGCGGCGTTCCGGCAGGAATGTGCGCTGGCGCTGGTGGTGCTCCCGGCCGGTCTCTGGCTTGGGCGCTCCGGCGTAGAACGTTTTCTGCTGGTGGCACCCATGCTGCTCATTCTCGTGGTGGAGTTGCTGAACAGCGCCGTGGAAGCCGCCATCGACCGCATTGGCGTCGAACGCCACCCGCTTTCGGGTCTTGCCAAGGACTTGGGTTCGGCGGCGGTGTTTACCTCTTTTGTCATGCTAGCCACGGCCTGGGCCTTGGTATTGACCGACCGCTGACGCGGCTTCGCCGCTCCCGGTTATGATGCCGGGACCAGATTTTCCTTCCCCTATTCGGAATACGGCATGACAGCGTTAATTTGTGGTTCTTTGGCTTACGACACCGTCATGGTCTTCAACGGCCGTTTCAAGGACCACATCCTGCCGGACAGCATTCATATGCTGTCTGTGTCCTTCTTCGTGCCGGAACTGCGTCGTAACTACGGCGGTTGCGCTGGCAATATTGCCTACAACCTGAAATTGCTCGGCGGTGATCCGTTGGTGGCTGCAGCGGTAGGGCAGGACTTCGACCCGTATGCCGCATGGATGGCCAGGCAGGGTTTGTCGATGGACTGCGTGGTGCGTCACGAAGACGCTTACACCGCGCAGGCCTACATCACCACCGACCTCGACGACAACCAGATTACCGCCTTCCATCCCGGGGCCATGGAACGCTCCAAGGACATACCGGTGCCGCGCGACCGTGGCTTGAACATCGGCTTGGTCGGCCCCGATGGCCGCGACAGCATGATTCTCCACTCGCAGCAGCTAGCGGATGCCGGCGTACCGTTCATTTTCGATCCGGGCCAGGCCATGCCGCTGTTTGGTGGGCAGGACCTCGAACAGTTCATCGACCAGGCGACGTGGGTGGTAGTGAACGACTACGAAGGCCAACTGGTGCAAGAGCGCACCGGCCTGACGCCGGAGCAAATTGCCGGCCGTTGCCAAGCCTATATCGTCACTCGCGGTGGTGAGGGTTCGCTCATTCATACGCGCGATGGCATAACGGAAATTCCGCCGGTAAAGGCGGAGTGCATCGCCGACCCCACCGGCTGCGGTGACTCCTACCGGGCTGCCCTCATCTCCGGCTTGCAGGCGGGCCGTGACTGGGCCACCACCGGGCGTATGGCCTCGCTCATTGGCGCCATCAAGATCGCCCATCGCGGCACCCAGACGCATCACTTCACGCCGGAGGAGTTCGCGGACCGTTTCCGCACTGCCTTCGGTTACGACTATCGCTGATGACCCGCAGCCTTTGGCCTTACGTTGTTGGCTGGATGCTGGCAACGCTCTCGCCTGGAGCCGTGGCTGCCGCCAAGGCTACTGTTCCACTCGCTAGCGCCACGCGTTCAGCTAGCGCCATACTTGGCGCCGCCAAGTCCCCGCCGATAGCACCTGACTGGTCCACCACGCTGGAACGTATTGCCAACAGTGTGGTCGCCATTCAAATCGACCAGACCCGGGCCTTCGATACCGAGTGGAATGCCTCGGCACAGGCGACTGGCTTCGTGGTGGATGCTGAGCGTGGGCTCATTCTCACTAACCGTCATGTGGTCACGCCGGGCCCCGTGACGGCGCAAGCGACTTTCCTGAATCGTGAGGAAGTAGAGTTACGCCCGGTCTATCGCGATCCGGTCCACGACTTCGGCCTGTACCAATACGATCCGCGGCAGTTGCGTTTCTCGCATCCGGAGTCCATCCCGCTGGCGCCGGAAGGTGCGCGTGTGGGAACGGAAATCCGCGTTATCGGTAACGACGCTGGCGAGCAGTTGTCTATCCTTGCCGGCACTTTGGCCCGTTTGGAGCGCGCGGCGCCGGAGTACGGCAAGGGTAAGTACAACGACTTCAATACTTTCTATCTGCAGGCGGCTTCTAGCACTTCGGGTGGTAGTTCGGGTTCGCCGGTCGTCGATCGCTGGGGCCGCGCGGTAGCGCTGAATGCGGGCGGCGCGGGCAATGCCGCGAGCAGCTTCTATTTACCACTGGACCGAGTAGTGCGCGCCTTGCGGTTGCTGCAGGCCGGGCAACCCATCCCGCGCGGCACCCTGCAAACCGTGTTCACCTATACCCCTTACGATGAACTGACGCGCCTGGGGCTCGACAGCGCCACGGAAGCCGCGGTGCGCGGTGCCTTACCAGGGCGCACGGGCTTGCTGGTCGTGGCTGAGGTGCAGCCCGGTTCGCCAGCAGATGGGCAGCTGGAAGTTGGCGACATCGTGCTGCAGGCTGAAGGCCAGTGGCTTGCGGACTTTCAGGCCTTGGGCGCCTTGCTGGATGACAGTGTTGGCCGAGTGGTGCACCTGCGGGTGCGGCGCGGTGAGCGCGTGGTGGACTGCGCGGTCACCATAGGCGACCTGCATGCCATCACGCCGGACCGCTTCCTGGAGTTTGGTGATGCCATCGTGCATCCCTTGTCTTACCAGATGGCACGGCATTTCAATCTACCGGTGCAGGGCGTGTTCGTGGCCAACCCGGGGTACCTGTTCGGTGCCAGTGGCGTGCCGCGTGGCGCGTTGCTAGTGTCCTTCGAAGGCAAGCCCGTGCCCACCTTGGCCGCGTTGCGTACCTTGCTGCTGGGGGTACCCGAAGGTGGACGTGCTGCGGTGCGCTTCGTGACGCAGGACGACCCGCGCACCCCGCAATTGCGCTCTATTGCCGTGGACCGGCATTGGTTCCCCGCGCGCGAATGCGTGCGCGATGATGTTGCCGGACGTTGGCAATGCACGGCCGTAGAGTCTGGCGCGGTCGCGCTGGTGCCGTCGCCGACTAGCACTACTTTGCCGCCCGCGCCGGACGCACGCACTGCTCGTGTGGCACCGTCGCTGGTGGTAGTGAATTACACGCTGCCGTATAGCGTCACCGGGGTCACCGAACGTAGTTACAACGGCACGGGCCTCATCGTCGATGCCAAGCGGGGTTTGGTGCTGGTGGATCGCAACACCGTGCCCGTGCCCATCGGTGATGCGCGCCTGACGTTTGGCGGGTCGGTAGAACTGCCGGCCCACGTGGTTTACCTCCATCCCTTGCATAACTTGGCGTTGCTGGCCTACGACCCAGCGGCTTTGGGTAGCACGCCAGTGCGCAGTGCCGTGCTGGTGCCGCGGGCGTTGAAGCCCGGCGATGCCGTTTGGGCGGTCGGGTTGCTTGCGGACGGTCGTGTGGCCACGCAGGGCAGTACGGTGTCGTCCGTGGAGCCGGCGCAGTTCCCGTTGTCGCGCACGCTGCAGTTCCGCGAGGCCAACCAGGAACTGCTGCGCTTGGTGAACGGGCCTACAGATTTTGACGGCGTGCTAACCGATGCCAGCGGCAACATTCATGCGTTGTGGAGCAGCTTTGCTTATGAGAGCGGGCGCGAGATGGTGCAGCAAAACTTCGGCGTGCCCCTCGATGCCGTGGTCGACATGGTGCGACAGGTACAGGCTAGCGGTGTGCCAGCGTTGCGTACGCTGGATGCGGAACTTGGCGCCTTGACGCTTTCCGGCGCACGGCGTTACGGCGTGCCCGCGGCATGGCTAGAGCGCTTGGCGGCAGCGGGTGGCGACCTACGTCAGGTGCTGACTGTAACGCGGTTAACGGGTGGTAGCGACGCCGCGCAGCAGTTGCAAGGTGGCGACTTGCTGCTGGCTATCGATGGTCAGGTGGTTACGCGCTTCCGCGATGTGGAAGTGCGTTCGCAGCAGCCCCGTGTGCAGGTAACGGTGTGGCGCGGCGGCGTGGAAACCACCGTGGAAGTGAGCACCACGGCCCTGCCGGTGCAGGAACTGGACCGAGTGGTGCAGTGGGCGGGGGCTACTTTGCACGCACCGCATCGTGCCTTGGCGGCACAGCGCGGCATCGCTCCTGCGGGTGTGTTCGTGGCGTACTTCCTGTACGGCTCTCCGGCCACACGTTATGGCCTGTGGGCAGGGCGGCGTATCGTGGAAGTGGATGGGCAACCGACTCCCGACCTCGATACCTTCCTCGCTCGTGTCCGCGACAAGGCTGACCGTGCTTCGGTGCGTCTGCGCACGGTCACGTGGAATGGTTCGGTCGAGGTCATTACCTTGAAACTCGACAAGCATTACTGGCCGGCCTATGAGTTGCGGCTAGGCTCTGCAGGTTGGTCCCGCGTGGCGATAGACTGAGTATCGCCATGTCACAGTTCGACCTGTTCGGTAACCCACTCGCCAATCCGGTTTCGCCGGGCGGTAAGGTCGTGCCGGAGAATTCGGCTTCGTTGGGCGCACTGACCAAACCGCCGCGCAAGCCACGCGCGCGCCGAGCTGCGCCGCCGGGCATCGACGTGCCGGCAGCAGATTTGGTGCCCGCCGAGCCGGCGACTGAAGTGGTTTCCATGGGCGATTGGGTGCCGATGCCTACGGCTGCTACCGCGAGCGCCAGCGTGCCTGTCACGCCGCCAAAAACTGCCGCTGTGGTTGCGCTTGGCAGTACGCCTGGCAGTACGTCTGGCAGTGCGTCTGGCAGTGTGTCGGTCAGTACGCTTGGCAGTGCGCCTGCCACCCCTAGGCATAAGCCGGAAGTGGAAATTCTCCCCGCGGTTGCTACGCCCGTCTTGCTCGAACTCGCGACCCATCTGCCGGAGGGTTTGCGCCTAGGCACGTCGAGTTGGGCGTTTCCCGGTTGGGCCGGCCTCGTCTATCGCGATACGCAATCTGAAACGCTGTTATCGCGGAAAGGCTTGTCCGCTTACGCGCATCACCCTTTGCTGCGCAGCGTGGGCATCGATCGTACTTTCTATGCCCCGTTACCCGCCACGGAACTGGCATCGATGGCAGCGGCGGTGCCCGCAGACTTCCGCTTTTTGGTGAAGGCGCATGCCGCACTGACCACGCCGTTCGACCAATGGCGACGCATGCCCTATGCGGGCCGTTCACCGACCGATCATTTCCTGAACGCTGCCTATGCTGCCGAGCAAGTCGTGGCGCCGGTGCTGGAAGGTTTGGGCGCCAAGACCGGTGTCATTCTGTTTCAGTTCCCGCCGCTGGGCCCGCCCTATGCGCGCACTGCGCTGCGCTTCGCCGATCATCTGGCGCGGTTCCTCGAAGGTTTGCCGGCGTTGCCAGTAGATGCCCAGGGGCGTGGTGCGCGCTATGCCGTGGAAATCCGTAATCGCGAGTTTCTCGGGCCTGCGTACGCGGCAGCGCTCGGTGCCCGCGGTGTGGTGCACTGCCTGAACGTGCATCCGCGCATGCCACCACTGGCTGAGCAAGCACGCCTCATTCTCGATGGCCATGCCGTTGCCGGTATCAGCACCCGTCCACCGTTGACAGTAGTGCGCTGGATGCTGCACCCGGCCCATGAATACGCCGCGGCGCGCGAGGAGTTCGCGCCGTTCGACCGTCTCGCTGCGCCGGATACTGACAGCCGCAGCGCCGTGGTCGCAGAAGTGGCTGCAGCCTTGGCACGTCAAGACGACGTCATCGTCATCGCCAATAACAAGGCCGAAGGTTCGGCCCCGCTGACCTTGCAGCACTTGGCAGCGGCGTTGGTGGCCGGCGCCGAGGGTGCATGAGCCTTTTGCCTGCGACGACTGAAGGCATTGCCACCGCAGTAGGCCACTTGCGGACTGGTGGTGTGCTGGGGCTGCCCACGGAAACGGTCTACGGCTTGGCAGCGGATGCCACGAACCCGGCTGCTGTCGCTCGGGTGTTCGCTACGAAAGGGCGCCCTGCCGATCATCCGCTCATTGTTCATCTCGCCGTGGGCGCTGCGGTAGCCCCATGGGTGAGTGACTGGCCTGCTGTGGCGGAACGCCTCGCGGCTGCCTTCTGGCCCGGTCCATTGACATTGGTGGTGCCGCGTTCGTCGAGTGTGTTGCCGGCGGTCACGGGGAGGCAGGACACGGTTGCCTTGCGTGTACCGGCCCATCCCGTGGCGCAAGCGGTGTTGGCGGCGTTTGGTGGTGCGCTCGTGGCGCCGTCTGCCAATCGTTATGGTCGGCTTAGCCCGACGCGCGCTGCCGATGTCGTGCAGGAGTTTGCAGGCACTGTGCCGGTGGTGGAGGGCGGCGAATGCACGGTGGGAATTGAATCCACCATCGTCGCTTGCCTGAATGGTGAAGTCCGTGTGCTCCGTCCGGGCCTCATCACGCCGGGCGCGCTGAGTCGGGCGGCGGGCGTTGAGGTGTTGGTTGGCGCCGCTGCCGATGGCCCAAGGGTTCCGGGCGCAGTGAAGACACATTACGCCCCGCGCACACCGCTCGAGTTGGTGTCCTCTGCCGGGCTGGCGCAGCGCGCGGCGGAGTTGCCGGATGCCTGTGTGGTGGCACGGGCGGCTACTAGCGTGGGGTTGACGTGGTCTGTGCCGAGCCGCTGGGTCGTGTTGGCGGATACGCCAGTAGAGTTCGGCCAGCGGCTTTATGCCACCCTGCGTGATCTCGACGCCCTAGGCGCGCCGCGTCTGCTAGTGGAGGAGCCGCCAGCCGGGGACGAGTGGGCCGCTGTGCGCGACCGCTTGGCGCGAGCCGCCGCTGCCGGGGAACTGGAAAGCGGGGACTGAGCCGCCACTTCGCGCCTGCCAGCGCCCCGGATAGCGCCCCGGATGGCGCCCCGGATGGCGCCCCGGATAGAGCAAGTGTCACCCCGATTGTGTATCCTCCGCGTTTTTCTGCAACGGACCCCCTAGCCCATGGCAACGCCTACCCCCGAAGTCGACCTGGCCTCCCGCGCCACGCTGTTGGCGCTGGCGGCAGAGCATGGGACGCCGTTGCTACTCATTGATTGCGCCGCCATCCGCCGCCAGTACCATCGGCTGCAGTCCGCCTTGCCGGGCGTGGACTTGCACTACGCGTTGAAGCCTTTGCCCGAAGCGAGCGTGGTGCGCACCTTGTTGGCCGAAGGCGCGTGGTTCGACCTCGCCACGGCGGGCGAGGTGGAGCTGGTGATGCGCGAAGGGGTGCCCGCCAACCGCTGTATCCACACGCACCCGATCAAGCGCGACTGCGATATTCGCGCGGCGCTGGACCGCGGCGTGGTGACTTTCGTCGCCGATAATCCAGATGAGATTGCGAAGTTTGCGCCTTACCCGCAAGCGCAATTGTTGTTGCGCGTGGCGTTCCGCAACCCGGAAGCCAAGTGCGACTTATCGCGCAAGTTCGGTTGTGAACCAGCAGAGGCGCTTGCCTTGCTTGACGCGGCGCGCGCGCAGGGCACGGCGGTCATTGGTCTGTCATTCCATGTGGGTTCGCAGGTGGCTTCGCCGGCCATGCATGTGCTGGCGGTGGAAGCTTGTGCCGGCCTCATCACGGCGGCTCGTGCTGCCGGCCACGCGCTGGGCACGCTCGATATCGGCGGCGGCTTTCCTGTGGAGTATCACGAAGGGGCCATGCCCATTGAGCAGTTTTGTGCGCCTATCGTCGCCGCACTGGCAACCTTGCCGCAGGACGTTCGCGTCATAGCCGAGCCTGGTCGGTTCATCTCAGCACCTGCAGGCGTGGCCATCACGAGTGTGATGGGCCGCGCGCGTCGTGACGGGCAGTGGTGGTATTACCTCGACGATGGCGTTTATGGTTCGTTCAGCGGCCAGATCTTCGATCACGCCGTTTATCCGGTGCAGGCCTTGACCGTGAATGGGGGCGCACCCTCGCCTGAACTTGCCAAACATCCGGCAGTGTTGGCGGGCCCCACTTGCGACAGTATCGACGTGGTGGCGGAAGCCTTGCCGTTGCCCGAACTCCATGCCGGAGATTTGCTCGTGGGTCGTATGATGGGTGCTTATACCTGTGCTTCAGCCACCGACTTCAACTTCTTCCCACGAGCCCGTATCGTTGCTGTCAACGGCAGTTAATGCGTCGCGGTTCTAAGGTTGCGCGGCCTGAAGCCCATGGTGCTGACTGTCATCCTGCACGGCCGGCGCCATCTTATTACTACGGGAGCACACGGATGACTATGCGGAATGTTGGTTTGGCCCGTGCGCGGGGTTTTGCCTCGGTTCCGGGCCTTGCCTTGCTCGGCTTTGGTTTGCTGGGTTTGACGGCTTGTAGCGGTGGCAAGGGCGGGGCGGGCCCGGTGGCACAAACTCCGGGCAGCAGCGTCTACCTGCAGAACTGCGTCGGTTGTCATGGCCCCACCGGGCAGGGCATGGGCATGCAGCCGGCCTTGCCGGGCAGCGCAACCGTAAATGGCGACCCGGCCGCGCTGGCGGCCTGGGTGATGTTCGGCGTTCGCCCGGCCACCTCGCCGGCGGGCAAGTACCGCTCGATCATGCCGCAGTTCAACTACTTGAAAGACGCTGAGCTGGCGGCGGTGCTGACGCACATGCGTAGCCACTGGGGCAACACGGCCGCAACGGTGACGGTGGCCGAAATTTCTGCTGTGCGCGCGGCGTACGCCGCTCCTTAGGAGTTTGTGCTATGCCTACGGTCATCCACCGGCGCGTTGCTGCCTGTCGCGAAGGGCTCGACCCCACTTGTCTTGGCCGGATGGCTTCCGGTTGGGCGGTCATGGGAGACCCGCAGGTGCTCCGCGGTTATTGCCTGCTCCTGCCGGACCCGGTGCCGCCTCATTTGAACGCGATGGAGTCGGCGCACCGAGCGCAGTTCCTAGCGGACATGGCGGTGCTCGGGGATGCGGTGCTGGCCGTCACAGGTGCCTTGCGGGTGAACTACGCCATGTACGGGAACCTCGCGCCAGCCCTGCATGCGCACGTGTTTCCCCGCTACCCGGACGAGCCGGAATTTGCGCGAACCGGGCATCCCTGGGTCTACGACTGGTCCGCGGCGCCCACTTTTGACTTGGAC
>Ga0164294_10004945_pt1 | contig 11507 bp, 9 predicted proteins | sample GEODES005metaG_FD_111479 | JGI IMG/M metagenome (GOLD analysis project Ga0164294, IMG submission 111479) | Oligotrophic lake water microbial communities from Sparkling Lake, Wisconsin, USA - GEODES005 metaG | ecosystem: Environmental > Aquatic > Freshwater > Lake | place: USA: Sparkling Lake...
CCAGGCGTTCAAAATGGGTTCGACCCAGCGCCAGGCTTCTTCTTGCTCGTCGCTGCGCACAAACAGGTTCAAACGGCCTTCGATGACGTCGAGCAACAGGCGCTCATAGGCGCCCACGCGTTCAGAGCCAAAGCGTTTGTCAAAGTCCAAATCAAGCTGCACAGGCGCCAGTTGGGTGCTGCTGCGCTGGCCGCTGGCCAGGCGTTTGTCGGCGCCTTGCGCCAGCAGGTGAAGCTCCAGCCCGTCTTTGGGCTGCAGGTTGATGACCAGCCGGTTGGCCGCGCCCGCCGGCGTGCTGAAAATCGCGTGCGGCGTCGGCCTGAAGTTGACCACAATGCGCGCATCCCGTGTCGCCAGCCGTTTGCCGGTGCGTATGTAAAAAGGCACGCCGGCCCAGCGCCAATTAGCGATTTCAGCGCGCAGGGCCACAAAGGTTTCGGTCTGGCTGTTGGGCGCTACGCCGGGCTCGTCCGTGTAGGCCCGCACCGCTGTGCCGTTGCTGCTGCCGGCGGCATATTGGCCGCGCACCACGTGCTGCTGCAAGGTCTCTGGGGTCCAAGGCTTGAGGGCGCGCAAGACCTTGAGCTTTTCGTCGCGAATGGCGTCGGCGTGGGCGTTGATGGGCGGCTCCATGCCGATGGCGCAGAGCAGCTGCAAGGCGTGGTTTTGCACCATGTCGCGCAGCGCGCCGGTGTGGTCGTAAAAGGCACCGCGCTTTTCAACGCCCAGGTCTTCAGACATGGTGATCTGGATGTTGGCAATGTTCTCGCGCCGCCACAGGGGCTCAAACAAAGCATTGCCAAAGCGCAGCGCAAACAGGTTTTGCACCGAGGGTTTGCCCAGGTAGTGGTCGATACGAAACACCTGCTTTTCGCTGAGCACGCGGCGCACGGCTTCGTTGATGGCGCGGTTGGAGGCCAGGTCATGGCCCAGCGGCTTTTCAAGCACCACGCGGGTGGCCGGGCCGTTCAGCCCTGCTGCGGCGATCTGCTCGACCACCGAGGTGAACAAGCCGGGCGCTGTGGCCACATACATGACCACGGTGTCTGCCTGGCGGGCTTTGATCATCCCAGCGAGTCGGGCGAAATCTGCGGGCTTTGTGACGTCCAGACGCAGGAAGTTGAGCATGGCCGCAAAGCGTGCAAACTCTTCCTGACTCGGGCGCTTGTCGAGCTCGACTTCGTCAAAGCGGGCTTGGATGAAGGCACGGTAGGCGTCGTCAGACAGGTCGTCACGCGCTACGCCGATGATCCGGCCGCCGGCCGGCAAGGAGCCGTGGCGAAAAGCCTGAAACAGAGCCGGCATCAATTTGCGCCAGGCCAGATCGCCAGTGCCACCAAACAAAACGAGATCAAAACTCATGGGCGTGCTCACCGTGCCAATACGGGACAAAAAAGATAGTTCAGAGATGGTAACTGAGTTCCATCATGGCGTGATGGTTTGGGTACAAAATTTAGCTTGAAGTACTTGCCGGTCTCATTCAAAAGGATCGCCGTCCTGTGGCGAGCTGTATTGTTAAGCCAAGTAATCAAATTACCTTAAAATTTCAAATTAATCATCACTTTGCGCATGCCATAGGTGACGCCGTCAAAGCTGCCCCGCATAATCAAACCATGAATCAACTCGATGCGCTCAAACAACTGACCACGGTGGTGGCCGACACCGGCGACTTCAAACAGCTGGCGCAGTTCCAGCCGCAAGACGCCACCACCAACCCTTCGCTGATTCTCAAGGCGGTGCAAAAACCCGATTACCAACCGCTGTTGCAAGAGCAGGTCACGCGCTTTCGCGGCAAGCCTTTGGACGAAGTGATGGACCGCCTGCTGGTGCGTTTTGGCTGCGAAATTTTGTCGCTGATACCCGGCAGGGTGTCGACCGAGGTGGACGCGCGCCTGAGCTTTGACAGCGCCGCAACACTGGCCCGGGGCGAGCGTTTGATTGCGCTCTACAAGGCTGAAGGCATTGCCGCTGAGCGTGTGCTCATCAAGGTGGCCGCTACCTGGGAGGGCATCGTCGCTGCCAAAGAGCTGGAGCGCCGCGGCATTCACACCAACCTCACCCTGCTGTTTTCTTTTTGTCAGGCGGTCGCTTGCGGCCAGGCCCAAGTGCAGCTCATATCGCCTTTTGTAGGGCGCATTTACGACTGGTACAAAAAATCTGCGGGTGCAGCTTGGGTCGAGGCCGACAAGGCCGGCGCCAAGGACCCCGGCGTGCAGTCGGTGCGCGAGATTTACAACTATTACAAAAAATTCGGCATTGCCACTGAAGTCATGGGCGCGAGCTTTCGTAACACCGGCCAGATCACGTCGCTGGCCGGCTGCGACTTGCTGACCATCAGCCCCGAGCTCTTGGCGCAACTGGCGGCTGGCCAAGCGCCGCTGGAGCGCGCACTGAGCGCGCAGGGCGCCCAAAAAATGGACCTGCAGCCTGTGCAGTTTGACGAAGCAGGTTTTCGCTTTGCGCTCAATGAAGACGCTATGGCCACCGAGAAACTGGCCGAAGGCATTCGCGCTTTTGCGGCAGACGCCATCAAGCTCGATCAGCTAATGCTGGCCGTATGAGCCGGCTCACACGCTGCGACCGCACGCCGGCCTGGGCGCAGTTGCAAGCCCACTTTGGCAGCGGGGCGCAGCCCGCCAGGGCTTTTGATTTGCGCCAGGCTTTTGCGGCCGACCCGGCGCGTTTTGAGGCCTTGAGCCAGCAGGCGCCGCATGTGTTTGCTGACCTGTCTAAAAACCTGATCGATGCGCCCACCGAGGCCTTGTTGCAAACCCTGGCCCGCCAGTGCGGTGTGACGGCGCTGCGCGATGCCATGTTTGCAGGCCTGCCGATCAACAACACCGAGCAGCGGCCGGTGATGCATTTTTTGCTGCGCCAGCCGCCGCGCGCTGCCGGCGAAGCGGCGCGGCCTTGGGATGCTGAACTGACGCAGGTGCATGCAACTCTGCAAGCCATGCTGGCCTATGCCGAACAAGTGCGCGCCGACGAGAGCATCACCGACGTGGTCAACATCGGCATTGGCGGCTCGGACCTGGGACCGCAGATGGCCGTGCAGGCGCTGGCTGAATTTGCCATACCGGCTAAGCGTCTGCATTTTGTGTCGAACGTAGACGGCCACGAGCTGGCCGGTTTGCTGGCGCGGCTGGATGCCGGCAAGACGCTTTTTCTGGTGGCCTCCAAAACCTTCACCACCACCGAGACCATGAGCAATGCGCTGTCGGCTAAGCGCTGGTTTGAAGCGCAGTTGGGCGTTGAAGCCCCTGCGCTGATCGCGCGCCACTTTGCCGCGCTCACCACCAACGTGGCGGCGGCACGCGAATTTGGCATCAGCACCACTTTTGGTTTTTGGGACTGGGTGGGCGGGCGCTATTCGCTGATGTCGGCGATCGGTCTGCCGCTGGCCATCAGCATCGGTGCTGCCGGCTTTAAAGACATGCTGGCCGGCGCGCACGCCATGGACCAGCATTTTTGCAGCGCGCCGGCAGAGCGCAATTTACCGATGCGTTTGGGACTGCTCGATGTCTGGTACCGCAACTTTCATGGTTTCACCAGCCGCAGCATCGCGCCCTACCACAGTGCCTTGCGGCGCTGGCCGGCTTACTTGCAGCAGCTGGAGATGGAGAGCAACGGCAAGCGCGTGGACCGCGAAGGTCAGGCGCTGCCCTTTGGCACAGCGCCCGTGCTCTGGGGCGAGCCGGGCACCAACGGCCAGCATGCTTACTTTCAGATGCTGCACCAGGGAACCGATGTGGTGCCCATGGAATTTGTCGCGGTTAAAAAAGCGGCGCACCATTTGCCCGGCCATCACGACAAGCTGCTGGCCAACGCGCTGGCGCAGGCCCAGGCCTTCATGCTGGGCCAAGCGGACGCCGGCGGGCACAAGCACTTTGCGGGCAACCGGCCCAGCACCTTTTTGCTGCTGGATGAACTGACGCCCGCCAGCCTGGGCGCGCTGCTGGCTTTGCAGGAGCACCGCGTGTTTGTCAGCGGTGCCGTTTGGGGCATTAACAGTTTTGACCAGTGGGGCGTCGAGCTCGGCAAGGTGCTGGCCAAAGACATCGAAGCTCGCTTGCGCACTGGCGATGCCCTCGGCCTGGACGCATCCACCGCCGGTTTGCTGGCGCGTTTGAAGGCTTGAAAAGTCGCTCAGTTTCCGCTGGGGCTCAAGGGTTACCGATAAACAGGAAAACGCGCGCCGCGTTATCGCTCGCCTTGGCCAGGCCCAGGTAAACCGGCCCCAGCAGCGTCTCGCCGCCCAGGTACACGCTGGCCGAACGGACCAGCCCGCTGCCTTGTGTCTCTGAGTAGCGCTGCGCCATGCTGCCACCTTCCAGCGACAAGCCAAGGCGCAAGTCACCGCGCAGACCCAGGGGCATCTGGCTGATGATTTTTTCACTGCGCAGCCCCAGGTAGCGCATGTCCGACAGCAGCTGCTTGTAGGCCAGCCCCGAGAGATTGTTAACACCGCCCAGCGCTGCGGCATCGCTGAGTGGGAGCACACCTTTGTTGGCATGCGTGAAGGCCACACGTCCGGTGAGCACATAAGTGCCGAAACCCAGCGCTTGGCTGTAGCTGCCGTCAAGCTTGCCGTAGTCACCGGACTGGGTCTGCATCAGGCGGGCGCGCCAGCCTTCGGTGGGAAAGTAGGGGCTGTTGAAGCGGTCTAGGTCAGCCAGTGCAAACCAGGCGCTGGTGCTGCTGGAGCGGTCTGCGGGCAACAAGCTGTCGCTGCCGATGCGGGTGCTGACTTTCTGTTTTCGCAGCAAGAGCCCCGACTTGAGCACGCCGTAGCGGCCCAGGTTCAGACCCAGGCCGGTGTTGATTTCGCTGAACTCGGTGTTAAAGCGGCCTTGCGCCTGGCCTGCCTGGTACAGGTCCACGGTCTGGCCGCTCAACAGGCCGCTGGTTTCGGCAAACCAGGGCTGGCCGGCCTCCAGCGGCTGGTACCAGTTGATACCCAACAAGCTGTCTGCGCCCAGCTGGCCGGTGAACAGCAGTTCGCCGCCGCTGCGGTTGAGTTGCGTCATCTGGTAGGCCAGACGGATGTTGTAGCGTGCATCGTCACGCGAACCCCAGGCGAAGTTCAGGCCGCTGCGCAAGAAGTTCGGGCCCCAGGGTTTTTCGGTCGGGTAAAGCCGAAGAATGTTTTTGTCATCGCTGCGTGCCAATTGGTAGGCCAGGTTGCTGTAGCGGCCTTCGCCGTAGGCGAGCAGCAAGTCTTGCTCCAGTGCCTTGACGTCCAGCGCTGAGCCGGCCTTGTTGCGCATTTGCGCGGTAAACAAGCGGGTCCGCTCGGCATCCAGACCGGTCGTCTCTACCGCGTCCAGCTTCAACTGCGGTGCATCGCTGCGCGCCATGCGGCGCAGCCACACGGCGTAGTCAGATGCACTCAGCGCCAGGCTTTGTAACTTCCCCTGGACAGCCGTGGCCGCTGCATAACCGCGTGCAATGGTGTCGTCGCTGCGCTCGAAGTCAGCAGCCGTGATGCCGTCCAGATCGGGCTGGATGTAAATGTCGATGCCCGGTCGCAGCAGGCTCAGCGACTTGGTGACATTTTGCTCGGTCAGCAGATTGATCATCTGCGCCGCCACGGACAGCGGAGACGCATCAATGTCCTCGGCCTTGAGCAGCGGCGAGCCGACGTTGATGGCAATGACCACGTCGGGCCGGCACAAGTCGGTCACCTCGGCAATCGGCACGTTATCCACCAAACCGCCATCAACCAGGCTCAGGCCTTCGTACTTGACGGGGGACATCAGGCCGGGCACCGACATGGTGGCCCGCATCAGCGAAGCCAGGTCACCACTGCGCCAGGCACGCCGCTGGCCGGTGACGATGTCGGTGGTGAGCAGGGCCAGTGGCAACTGCTGGCTTTCAACGCGCTGCGGCGCCAGGTCGGCGCGCACCAGCCGGTCAATGAAGAACTTGATTTTCTGACCGCTGAGCACGGCCGACGGAAACTGCAGCGAGCCGTTTTTAACGCCCGCTTCTGCGCCCGGGATATAACTTTGTGAAAAGCCCTTCAGGCGCGGCGTGAAATCGGCATAGCTGGCGGCGTCTTTGAACATGTCGCGCCAGTCGGCTTGCCGCAGTGCCACTTGCATATCGCCAGGCGACAGCCCGGAGCTGAATGCGCCCGCCACCAATCCGCCCATGCTGGTGCCCGCCACGCAATCAATCGGAACACGCAACTCTTGGAGTTTTTGCAGCACCCCGATGTGGGCGGCACCACGCGCACCGCCGCCGCCCAGCACCAGCCCGATGCGTGGTGGCGCCGCTTGGGCATGGGCCAGCGGCGCCAGGCTGGACAGCATGTACACAGCCAGCGGTAAGAGGACCGGCAAGAGGACCGGCAAGAGTGGCCGCAAAAGCAGCGGCAGGGCGAGCCGGCGAACGCTGGAGGCAAACCGAGTGATAGTTTTCATCAATAAATTCTAAAACAATAAAATTAAAAATCGTAATGAATTACTACTTTTGTGTATTTTCTCGGCATTCCGGCCTAACGGCGCTTTGATACAGCGCAAGCCCGGCCGTGAATTCCTGTTGGCGGGCCTTTTAAAAGGGCGGAGCAAGGAGGGTGCGCCCTAGAATGAAATTTGTTGACTTGGGCAATGGCGTGCCAAGGGCGCCGTCCATCGTTTCATGTCTTCAACCTCGGCTTACCCATGATCATGTTGTCCTCAGTTTTGCGCCGCGTCGGTCTGCTGTGGCTTGGATTGGCTTTAGGTTCGGCTGCAATGGCCCAGGCTACACGCCCAATGTCACTTTGGCCCACCATTCCATTCATCCGTGGTCAGGACCTGTGCCAGTTTCAGGACGCTTACGGAAAAAGCCGCAATGAATTGGCCCTGGAGATGGCTGGCCGGCTCAAAGATTTGCTGAGTTTTGGTGCAGAAGCGGACGATGCCCTGGACAGCTTGTTGGCCATTGATGCGCTGATCGACAAAAACCGCCGCCTGGCAAGCTCGGGCCAAGCCATGGACCTCACGCTAGAGGCCAGCCTGCGCGCTGCACTGGACGGCTTGTACCGGGAGATCAAGCCCAAAGACAGAAAGCTCACTTTCCTCAATCCGACCCCCTTGCTCGATATGCTGCGCGAGTTGCGCAGCGCCAAAGCACGCTCAACCAACAGCAACTGGCCAAAATTTCAGGTTTTGCATGGGGCACCTACGCCTACGGGCCGGGTTGCCGCGGTGATCTGCTGGTCACGCTGCACATCGAGCTGGGCAGTGGCGCTTCGCACAGCTTTCAGGCCCAGGGCCGGCCGGAGTCTGTCATGACGGCAATGGCGGCCCAAATGTTCAAGCAAGTGCAGCGCACGGTGTTTCCGTCGGTGGTGAACATGGGTAAAAAATCCCTGACCCTGCTGGGTGCCCCCGGCTCGCCAATTGGCATGGCCCCCACGCCCGCAGTGGCTGAAGCGGCCTGTGCTGCCAGCCGTGGCCGTTTGCCCCTGTGGGATGAATACGAGTTCTTGTCGGCACTGGGGGAATGGAGCGGCGGCGTTGCGCTAGACCACAGTTACTGGGCCCTGGCCGACGGCCATGTGCTGGCGCCTGACTTGAGAAACCCATCGCCGGTGCGACACCCGGAAGATGTGAACTCCAACGAGATTTATTTTTACTGCGTGCGCTGAGCCAGCGCCATGAAAAAACCCCCGCAGGGCAGAAGCCTTGCGGGGGTTTTGCTTCGAGAAGCTGGCTTATTACATGCCCATGCCGCCCATACCGCCCATACCACCCATGTCGCCGCCGCCCATGCCGCCGCCGGCAGGTGCGTCGTCTTTAGCAGACTCAGCAACCATGCACTCGGTGGTCAGCATCAAGCTGGACACAGACGCTGCGTTTTGCAGCGCAGTGCGGGTCACTTTGGTGGGGTCCAGAATACCCATTTCGATCATGTCACCGTAAGTGTCATTAGCGGCGTTGAAGCCGTAGTTGCCTTTACCGGCCAACACGGCATTGACCACCACAGAGGCTTCGCCACCAGCGTTGTAAACGATCTCGCGCAAAGGCGCTTCGATGGCTTTGAGCACCAGCTTGATGCCGGCGTCCTGGTCAGCGTTGTCGCCCTTGATGGCGCCAGCAGTTTGCTTGGCACGCAGCAATGCCACGCCGCCGCCAGCCACGATGCCTTCTTCCACAGCAGCGCGGGTAGCGTGCAGGGCGTCTTCAACGCGGGCTTTTTTCTCTTTCATTTCGACTTCGGTGGCAGCGCCCACCTTGATCACGGCCACACCGCCGGCCAGCTTGGCCACGCGCTCTTGGAGCTTCTCGCGGTCGTAGTCAGAGGTGGCTTCTTCGATCTGAACGCGCACTTGCTTGACGCGCGCTTCGATGTCTGCAGCAGCGCCGGCACCGTCGATGATGATGGTATTTTCTTTGCCCACTTCGATGCGTTTGGCAGAACCGAGGTCAGCCAAGGTCACTTTTTCGAGCGACATGCCGACTTCTTCAGCGATTACTTTGCCGCCGGTCAGTATGGCGATGTCTTCGAGCATGGCTTTGCGGCGATCGCCGAAGCCTGGTGCCTTGACAGCGACAACCTTCAGGATGCCGCGCAGTGTGTTCACCACCAAAGTAGCCAGGGCTTCGCCCTCAACTTCTTCAGCCACGATCAACAGGGGACGACCGGCCTTGGCGACTTGCTCCAGGGTGGGCAGCAGGTCACGGATGTTACTGATCTTCTTGTCGTAGAGCAGCACAAACGGGTTGTCCAGCAAAGCGGCTTGCTTTTCAGGGTTGTTGATGAAGTAAGGGCTGAGGTAGCCGCGGTCAAACTGCATGCCTTCAACGACTTCCAGCTCGGACTCGAGTGACTTGCCGTCTTCCACGGTGATCACGCCTTCTTTACCGACTTTGTCCATGGCATCAGCAATGATCTTGCCGATGGTTTCGTCAGAGTTGGCAGAGATCGAGCCGACCTGTGCGATTTCTTTCGACGTGGTGGTGGCTTTAGAAGCTTTTTTCAGTTCTGCGACCAGAGCCGAAACAGCCTTGTCGATGCCGCGCTTGAGGTCCATGGGGTTCATGCCGGCAGCAACGTACTTCATGCCTTCGTGCACGATGGCTTGCGCCAGCACAGTCGCTGTGGTGGTGCCGTCGCCAGCGATGTCGGAAGTCTTGGAAGCGACTTCCTTGACCATCTGCGCGCCCATGTTTTGCAGCTTGTCTTTGAGTTCGATTTCTTTAGCGACGGACACGCCGTCTTTTGTCACGGTAGGGGCGCCGAAAGAGCGCTCCAGCACCACGTTACGGCCTTTAGGGCCCAGGGTGACTTTGACTGCGTTGGCCAGGATGTTGACACCCTCGACCATGCGTGCGCGGGCTTCGCCGCCGAAAATGACGTCTTTTGCTGCCATGTTTAATTCTCCAGATTCAGTTGATAAGTTGTGTGGGGGCGTGGGAGATTACTTCTCAACCACGGCAAAAAGGTCTTCTTCTTTCATGACCAGCAGTTCATCGCCATCGACCTTGACGGTCTGGCCGCTGTACTTGCCAAACAGGACGCGATCGCCCACTTTGACGCCGACCGGGCTGAGTTCGCCCTTGTCGTTTTTCTTGCCGGGGCCGACGGCCAGGACTTCACCTTGATCAGGCTTTTCAGCGGCGCTGTCAGGAATGACGATGCCCGAAGCGGTTTTGGTTTCGTTTTCGACGCGTTTGACAATCACGCGATCGTGCAGGGGACGAAGTTTCATGGGAGCTCCTTGTTTTGAAACACAGTTGTGGACATTAAAAAGCACCGGCTGACTTACACGAGTAGTTGGTGCTCGCTAACATTTTTGAGGGTTGAGGTCATTGCCAAACTGAGTCAGTCAACCCAAGCTTGCTAGCACTCAACACCATCGAGTGCTAATCATAAGGGCGTTTTGACAGCTTTCAAGCCCCGGACCGGGTAGATGGAAACTAAAAAGGGGTTTTTAGCTTTGAATCCTCCAAATGGGGGGTGTTGGCGGGCCTGTTAGCTTGACAGTCAAGTCCTTGGCCACGAGGATCAAGGCTGATTCATTTGTCAGATTAAAAACATGTCCGTTTACGATTTTGAAGCTTTGCAGATCAATGGCGAGTCAGTGCGCTTGGAGCAGTTCAGGGGCCGGCCGATGTTGATCGTCAACACCGCCAGCGCCTGCGGCTTCACGCCGCAGTTCGCCGGTCTGGAGGCCTTGCACCAGCAGTACGCCGGGCAGGGCCTGGTGGTTTTAGGTTTTCCGTGCAACCAGTTTGGCGCGCAGGACAAGGGCAGCAACAGCGAGATTGCCGAGTTCTGCCAAAAGAACTACGGCGTAAGCTTTGCCATGATGGCCAAGGTCGAGGTCAATGGCGCCGGCGCGCACCCGCTCTACCAATGGTTGTGCAAAGAAGCGCCCGGCCTGCTTGGCACCCAGAGCATCAAGTGGAATTTCACCAAGTTTTTGGTGGCCAAAGACGGCGCGGTGCTCAAGCGCTATGCACCCACCGACACGCCCCAGAGTCTGGCAAAAGACATTGAAGCAGCCCTGACATAACATGCTTGTTTCACACAAGGACCAAAGAGCACTAAGTGGCAGATCTTCATATCGTTCGTGAACACACCCTGGGCATGGAAGCGGCGCGTCAACTCGCCTTGGATTGGGCCGAGGAGATGGAGACTGAGTTCCGTATGCGCTGCACTTACCAGGAAGGGCCGCTGCAAGACTTGGTCACATTTGAAGGCACAGGCGCCAAGGGCACGCTTGAAGTGAACGCCACAAGCTTTGATCTCAACGTCAAACTTGGTTTTATGCTGGGCAACTTCAAAGACAAAATTGAAGCTGTTATTCGAAAAAAGCTGGACGCTTGCAGCTGAGCCGGCTTAACTCTGCGCCCGCGCTGGCGCGCATACTCACCGCCCGCACATCGGCAGGGGTGTGACCAAAGCGGCGCAGGATGCCCTGGCGCTGGCTGACGCCAAAGCGCACACGGGGCTAAGCCGCAGGCCTTGAAAGCCAACGAAGAGCGCCGTGTGCCCGAATGCGAAGCCGCAGTCGATGCGACTGCACCCGGGATGACCTGGACAGAGCCTCAGCCCTTGATGCCGGCAGCCTGACGCAACATCGCGGCCTTGTCGGTGCGCTCCCAGCTGAACTCGGGCTCATCGCGGCCGAAGTGGCCGTAGGCGGCGGTCTTTTCGTAGATCGGGCGCAGCAGGTCCAGCATCTGGATGATGCCTTTGGGGCGCAGGTCAAAGTGTTCGTTGACCAGCGCGGCGATCTGCTCGTCAGGAATCACGCCCGTGCCCTCGGTGTAGATGGTCACGTTCATGGGCTTGGCCACGCCAATCGCGTAAGCCACCTGGATCTGGCACTGCTTGGCCAGGCCAGCGGCAACGATGTTCTTGGCCACATAACGCGCAGCGTAGGCGGCGGAGCGGTCCACCTTGGTGGGGTCCTTGCCGGAAAACGCGCCGCCACCGTGCGGGCAGGCGCCGCCGTAGGTGTCCACAATGATCTTGCGGCCGGTCAGGCCGCAGTCGCCTTGCGGACCGCC
>Ga0164294_10004946_pt1 | contig 11506 bp, 10 predicted proteins | sample GEODES005metaG_FD_111479 | JGI IMG/M metagenome (GOLD analysis project Ga0164294, IMG submission 111479) | Oligotrophic lake water microbial communities from Sparkling Lake, Wisconsin, USA - GEODES005 metaG | ecosystem: Environmental > Aquatic > Freshwater > Lake | place: USA: Sparkling Lake...
ATGATGTTTTAGGCTAAAACATTTTAGACATTTTGTCACATAAATGCATAAAATGCTTTCAAAACATGCAGAATAACGCATAAACATTAAAAAGTGTGCGCTAAAGACATCGGTCTTCCTATTGCTGCTGGATTCACGCCTCTTTCCAACGGCAAATCAAGGAGCAAACGAACAATTTTTATTCGACCGTTACGACATGCAAATCGAAGTGCGTAATTGTCGCATGCACCTGGATTCACGCCTCTTTCCGTTGGCAACTCAAGTAATAGACGGACAATTTCCGTGTGTCCGTTTTCGCTTGCGACCCGAAGTGATACATTGTTTCGTGCGGCTGGATTCACGCCTCTTTCCAACGGCAAATCGAGGAGCAAACGAACAATCTCCGTATGACCGAATCTGCATGCAAATTGAAGTGCTTCATTGTCTCGTGCAGCAGGATTCACGCCTCTTTCCTGTGGTAGCGCCAGGAGCAAACGAACAATTTCCGTGTGCGCGTGATAACATGCGTAATAAAGTGCGTAATTCTCCGATGCTGATGGGTCAACTCCTCTTTCCAACGGCAAATCAAGGAGCAAACGAACAATTTCTGTGTACCCGTTTTTACTTGCGAATCGAAGAGCTAAATTGTCGTCTGCGGCTGGATGAACGCCTCGTTCCAGACCAATCCTGACAATTTCTGTTTTTCCCAGCAAACACGCCCTCAAGAACATGCCAGAGTCCATGATGGCACCAGATTCAAGCGCTAACCACACATGAGCAACATCTCCAGTTTTAAACGCAGTATTAAGCGAGGACACGGGTATGCGTGCAATAGCTCGCAAAAGCTGCAGCGAACGATGTTCTGTTTCCAGTTCGATCATACATCCAAAAGGAACGGAGAGGGCCTGTCAATTTTTCAAAATACCGATGCGTTGCAAGATTTCCGTGGGCGCGTCAAAAAATTTATACAAATGATTCGCATGCCGCGATCTCTGAGCGGATAACTGGTTCCGTGGAATCTGTTGCTTCGGCGGGTGGGCGGGCAATTACCGTGTTAAAACTGTCGGTTGCTCGGACGCGATCCCAAGCTATCGCAAGATTTATCCCATTGTCGAAATTCATTACTGCATCAGATGTCTGGAAAGTGTTGGCTTGCGTGTGAAGAAACCCGTTTCGGGGACAAAAAATGGAAAACGCATGGAAAAGCGTGGAAAAGGGTTTTAATCCACCTCATCAACGCGAGGACCTCCACCAGCTCCACCAGCTCCAGCAGCAGCATCACCAGCACCACCGCCACCACCACCGCCACCACCACCGCCACCACCACCGCCACCACCACCGCCACCACCACCGCCACCAGCACCCTTCATCATAATGGGGTGAATAACACTCTCCCATGCAGTCTGTTGCTCCTTGATTTCAGCCCCGTCGGCTTCGCGGTGTTCATCCAGCCACCGCAATCCATCTTCGACCGTTTTCTCAACCGCCGCAAGGTCACTTTCGCCAACCTTTGCGTCGCGAGCTGCCGTGCGCGCACCAAACAGAAATCCCTCGGCACGGTTGCGAATTTCAACCCGCTCCATGACAACCCTGTCTGCCTCGGCATATTGTGCAGCCTCTGCAACCATGCGCTCAATGTCTTCCTTGGACCGTGCACGATCATTGCGAATCGTAATCGAATTCGATTTACCCGTTGACTTTTCCTCGGCAGTAACAGACAGAATTCCGTTGGCATCCACCTTGAAGGACACCACAATCTGCGGCACACCGCGTGGCATTGGCGGAATCGCCACATCGAACTCGCCCAATTTGTCATTCTCGCGCGTTAGCGCACGCTCGCCCTGAAACACCTGAATCTTGACGCTCGGCTGATTGTCCGCGTACGTGCTGAAGATCTGGCTCTTGGTGACCGGAATCGTCGTGTTTCGCTTCACGATGTGTGTCATAACACCACCCGCGGTTTCAAGACCAAGCGACAGAGGTGCGACATCCAGCAGAATGAGCTCAGATGTCTTGGCCGATTTCACACCCGCGAGAATAGACCCCTGCACAGCAGCACCAAATGCCACGGCTTCATCCGGATTGATGCTCTTATTTAGCGCCTTGCCACCAAACATGTCGCTGAGCATCTGTTGCACCTTGGGAATACGCGAAGACCCGCCCACAAGAACGATTTCATGAACCTTTTCCTTGGCGATCTTGGCATCCCTGAGAACTTTTTCGACGGGCACCAAACATTTGCGAAAGAGCCCATCACACAGCATTTCGAACCGCGCGCGCGTAAACGTCGTGCTGAAATCCTGACCTTCCGCGAGTGCATCAACCTCAATCTGCGTTTCTGACGATGTCGACAGAATGCGCTTTGCACGCTCCACAGCCGTGCGCAAACGCCGCATGGCCTTGGGGTTCTCACGGATGTCAATGCGGGTCTTGCGCTTGAATTCTTCCGCGAAATAATCGACAGCCAAGTTGTCGAAATCCTCTCCACCCAAGTGCGTATCGCCCGCGGTTGCCTTGACCTCAAAGACGCCATCTTCGATGGCCAGAAGTGACACATCAAAGGTGCCACCACCAAGATCAAAGATTAGCACGAACGTTTCGCCCTTGACGTCTTGCTTGTCGAGTCCGTATGCAAGCGCTGCCGCCGTGGGCTCATTAATAATACGCTCAACCGTCAGACCCGCAATAGTACCGGCGTCCTTGGTCGCCTGCCGTTGGGCATCGTTGAAATATGCGGGAACCGTAACAACCGCGCGACGAACAGGGTGTCCAAGAAAGGATTCCGCGGTCGTTTTGGCCTTTTGGAGAACCATGGAGGAGATTTGCTCGGGCGTGAATTCCTTTTGACCATCCTTGGTTTCGACGACAATGAGCGGATTTCCTTGGTCGCTTGCCTTGACGGGAAACGGGAAATGCTTGATGTCGTTTTGGAGCAGTGGATCATTGAAGGGGCGACCGATCAACCGTTTGGCATCGAAAATGGTTGAGCGCGACCAGGTGGATGCGAGAGCCTTGGCAGGGGCTCCAATAAGTCGTTCCGTATCCGTAAAGGTTACCATGGATGGAAATGTACGTTCACCGGACTCGTTTGCGATGATTTCCACACCGTCGTTTTTCCAAACACCCACACAGCTGTAGGTCGTGCCAAGATCAATGCCGATAATTACGTCTGCCATGTCTACTTGCGGAATCCGTCGAGAACAGGGCGTCAATTTTGGGGATCTTTCAATTTTTCGGCAGAAAAAAAATGTCGTAGCATAGAGATGGCAGAGAGTGAAGAAGATGAGGTTCTTCGCATAATTCGACGAGAGCTAACTGCAATCAATAGCACAGCACGCCTTCGCAAAACCGCGCGGTCAAGCCACATGCGAGGTGAACATACGACCATTTTGTTTGAATTGGTGTCTCGTGAGTCTGTCATTCGGATGTTGTCAGACGCTCGATTTCATAAATTGCGCAGTGCAATCGTGGATGCCGGTCGCACCGTGTTGTCCATAAATTCAGCAGGTCTACCACCCGAACTTCTTGCGCGTATTCAAGACACGATAGCGAGATTTGAAACGATGACCGCGAAATCGGCTGCAAAGTCCACTGCAAAGTCCACTGCAAAGTCCACTGCAAAGTCCACTGCAAAGTCCACTGCAAAGTCCACTGCAATACCCCCAGAGAGTCTCGTAGGTCGCCCCAAGTTTATGGCAGAAACAACTCGCAGGAAAACATTTCGCAATGCAAATCGTACATACACCTTTAATACTCGAAAACGCCCACCTACAGGACCGGTTCGAACGTTGCACCCTCCGACAGAATTACCAATGTTCAAGCCCGGCACAAATTTGCCATCCCGGCGAACTAAAACGGACGATGACGCGCTACTCAATCACACCATTGTTACTGCATTTGCAGCAGTTCTCGGGAAACGCGATGTCAACGAGATCATTAAACACTTGTCCGCGGAGGCAGCATACGAGACAAACTTAAAGCCCTTTTTCATCACGGAAGCCCGACAGTTAGCACCGTTTGAACGCGTAGAAGACGCAATCTCCAAGAAAAGTTTAGCGCGGTCAGGTAAGCACAATTTCAATGTGTTAGCGCCACAGAATCCGCATGAAATAGGATCCTTTGGTGCCATGTATAGGTCTGAAGATGGTCGTCGCATTTACAAATCAATAACGATTACAGTTCCCGAACACATTCGGACAATTGCGAGAAAGGCGGAATTTTTCGAAGAGAAACTTCGCAACATCTTCATTGAAACATTTATTCAAACCATTCTTGTTTGTGACCCCGATGTTGGCTCAAACATTTGTCGTCCACTTCAGCTTTTTCGCGATCCAAAAACCGTTGGCCTCGGACCTCTCGGCGATACCATGACGTTGTATATTCTCATGGAACCCATTCAGTTCACGTTTGCAAGTTACGTCAATCACAAACACGGAATACAGATGAAGTGGTTTGCACCCTTTTTAAAGCAATTGGGCCACACACTCGCCGTTCTCAAACGAAAATACAACTACACACATCGCGATCTTCATTATGGAAATGTTATGATGGATGCAGCAGGCAACATTAAGTTAATTGATTTTGGATATAGTTCCCTTGAATTTCGAGGACTCCATTATCACGATATTGATGTGGATGAGTTGGACCAAATTGAATGCACTCCTGGACTCGATCTGGCCATTTTCTTTACAGTGGTTTTCAATAGTTTTAATGATGAAATTTATGCAAATCCCGATATTAAAAGCATTTTTTCGGGTAAATATTTCAAAGGCTTGATTGGTGGCAAGACATACAATATGTTTGGAGTAGCACAAGAGCAAAGTGATGCAAATGGAAATCCACCACATTTCGCGTTTCATCATGTATTGATGAAGCCGTCAATTCGCAGACGTATACAAAATATTCCAATTCTTAAGCCTGAAATCTTAGAAAAGGTCGCAGACGGATTAATTTCAGGTGTTGATTATGCGCCAGCAATCACATTGCACTTGGGACAGTAGTCGCACTTGTTTTCGTGCGATGCGTTTGGTTCTGGGCCCTTAATTATGTCCGTTTCACCTTGGAGCGGCATGTAAACGGTACAAGAGAGCCTCTTAGCCAAAAATTGACAAGAGACTTTCCCGTGTAATGAACGCAGTAGAAATGAACACAGTAAAAATGAACACAGTAGAAATAAAAACGCGCCTTCAGCGAATTGGTATTATTGACTTTGAAGAAGATGAATGTCAAGCAGAATTAATGAGCGTTGGAATGCCAGACAATGTTATCGACATGGTTACAGAGAGGTTCATAATGCCGTTGGTCGCGCGTCTTGTCGGCACTCGTGCGCAACAGCTTGAAATTCTTTGTGCTCCGATTATTGTTGCATATATTGAAGGTTTGACGCCAACACAACTCGCGCATAAAGATATTCCGTATTGGGTCCACAATTATCTAATGTCGATGAACGTTCCAGCGATTCCAGAAGTTCCAGTTCCAGAAGTTCCAGCTCCAGAAGTTCCAGTTCCAGAAGTTCCAGCGATTCTATTGGGGGATATTACATTGTACCATGGAACGACCCAAGCACATGTCGAATCCGTAGACCCGTGTTATAGCTGGTCGCCTGTCAGAAATCATGATTTCGGTCCAGGTTTATATGTAACAACTCAATTAGAACAAGCAATCGCTTGGGCTCAACAAAAACATATTCCACACATATCAAAACCCGCAGTAGTGGCGTGGCCCCGCGTTCTATTTGATGGTCTAAAACATCATAGGTATGAGACGTGTGATGCGGATTTTAAGCATACAGTATCAAGCTTGCGTACACTTCGCAATGCATCTCTGCGTCGGTTTAATCAAACGTGGATTGGGTCAACATGTGATGTTGTTTCTGGACCTGTAGTGAATGACGGTGGAATTGAAGGATACCAACTCGTTCTGCGAACGGATGCTGCAATGGAAATGTTGTGCAATGAACGTGTCGTGTGTTCCTGCATTTAACCCTAATTGCAATATTTTTGTATTGTGTTCATACGGAATCATGCAAGAAATGCACGAATGCACCGCAGGGCATACGGAAACACCAAAACCTCCACGAATGCATGAAATTTCCCGTGAGCCTTAACCGCTTGCATACGGAAAACACCACAAAACTGCACGAATGCACGAAATTTCCCGTGAGCCTCAACCGCTGGACACACGGAAAACACCAAAAACCTCCACGAATGCACGAAATTTCCCGTGAACTTTAACCGCTGGCCACACGGAACACACCAAACTGCACGAATACACGAAATTTCACGTGAGCCTCAACCGCTGGACACACAAAAAACACCAAAAAATGCACGAATGCACGAGATCATAGTTTAGCAGGGCCTCAAGACACTCCGCTGGACACACGGAAAACACCAAAACCTCCACAAAAACGCACGAATCAAACGTTCCGCAGGGCCACTTCGCCCGCATACGGAAACACCAAAACCTCCACAAAAATGCACGAGATCAAAGTTTCGCAGGGCCTTAAGCCATTCCGCTGGACATACGGAAAACACCAAAACCTCCACAAAATGCACGAGATCACCCGTGAGCCTCAACCGCTGGACAAACGGAACACACCAAAACCTCCACAAAATGCACGAGATCACCCGTGAGCCTCAACCGCTGGACATACGGAACACACCAAAACCTGCACGAAATAACCGTTATATTACAGTCCATGTTTAATGTCCATGTTTAATCTTGTTTTTGCTTTTTCGTAGCACTCCAACTCTCGTATTCATACAATTCAAATCCCTTAACTATCTGGTAATCGCCCGAAATAGAATTGAACCACCTGGGCCCCACAACCCGCCCGCCCGCTTCACGAAAAACACCCTTCACGAAAACACCACACTTTCCCATTTAATTTAAAATCCAGCCCATTTTTGCCAAATAATTCCTTTACTTGAATGTCGGGCATATAACAAATAAATTGAAACGAATGAACTTTTGGTTCATTGAATACGCGTATTCTCCAACGACATGGCGGAAATTTGTTCGAAACTAAAAAATATCCAGACAACAAAGAACTTGGTTGAATGTCCTCATCTCCGTACGCAATGGCTACACCTGCACCATAAAACACTTTGCGCAATCGTGAACATTGAAAACGCTCTTTAAGTTTGATTTCAATTTTCTCTGGCGTTTGAACATCGATCGTTTGCCATGCATGATCCTCCAACCGAATTTTAAATGGATCTGACAACTGACGGGGAAAACGCTGAACGAGGATACTACATGGTTGCATTGGCCGTTGAATATGTCATTGTGTGCGCGTCAATTTTTGTCAGCTGCTGTCAGTCTTATGGAAGCTGAATGTGGTGGTCAAAAAACATGAAAGCCAACATCCAACGAAAGAATTCGCACCCAAACATCGGTCAAATCCCCAGAATTCCGCGAAAATGTGCGTCAGTAAATAATTTTTTGACGCGTGATTGGCTTTTTGGCAGCAGTTTTGGCAGCAGTTTTGGCAGCAGTTTTGGCAGCAGTTTTGGCAGCAGTTTTGGCAGCAGGTTTGGCAGCAGGTTTGGCAGCAGGTTTGGCAGCAGGTTTGGCAGCAGGTTTGGCAGCAGGTTTGGCAGCAGGTTTGGCAGCAGTTTTGGCAGCAGTTTTGGCAGCAGTTTTGGCAGCCTTCGACGCTGCAGTTTTAGCCTTCGCCAAACGTTTTTTCTCCGCTTCTGTTTTGAGAGTCTGTTTCACTGTCTCCATTTCTAACTGCTCTTTGAGTTCGTCAAGCGTGCTCATTGCCTTGACACCATCCGTAATTCGTTTGAGTGTACATTTCACATGTTGCTGTAGCTTGTGAATGCGCGTGACGGGTCGTTGACTTTTTATCACACGACGTGAACTCAGCTTTTGACTCGCCCCAAGAAGTCCTCCATCCACATCCTCCATCGACACCTTGCTCTCATGCACAACAAGTTGTTCCATGAGCGTCTCTACATTCGAATGCGATTGCATTAACTTGACGAGCTCTGCAGGTGTTATCTTGCGATTCGCCACCTCACTCACTCCTTCAGTATTATAAAAGTGTTCAATCAATCGACGGGTTTGATTGGGAGTGCAATGCCCAAACTCAATCTCTCGATCAATGCGTCCTGGTCGAAATGCTACCGCGCACTGACGGAACTTGGTCACATCATTCCCCGTAATAATTAAGATACGTCCAAACGGGTTCAACATGCCATCCAGCACATTCAGAAATGCTTGAAGAGACGGCCCAGACACCTTTGAACGTCGATTGCCATATCGATCGTACTCATCATCAAAGATTGTTGTGCGGTCCAAATCCTCCATTAACAGAATATAACGTCGATTGTGCGTAAAATAATTAATGTCGGTCACCAAGGACATTAACTCATCGTCCGTAAGGTTCGCAATGTCCAGAATAAACACGGGAAGGTCATACATATTCGCGAGAATTTTGGCTACACTTGTTTTGCCTGTACCTGGCAGACCATGCAGCAAATAGCCCCGTTTGTAATCCGTGCCTCGGCGTGCCCACTCATCTTCATGTTCAATAAAGTATTTCACATCATCGAACAACTGTGTATGAATTTCATCCGAATAAATGGTATTATGGTACGTTTTATTCGTTTTCATGTCGATTGCCTCCCATTCAACGTGCTCGCGTTTGTCCTCTTTTTTGCGACACGTTCGATAAATCGTCAAGACATTGCTAACAATTTTCTGTGCAGCAATTTTCTTGATAAATGCTTGAATTGCGGAGATGGGCAATTTGGAGGTAAAACGGATACGTTTTTTCGAAAATGTTGTTGAAGGTTGCTGCGACGTTTCGTGTGTAATTGTGATACGGATAACTTCACCTTGTTCGACCGTTTGAAGTGTGATCGGTTCGTAAATTGAAAGCGCCATGTCACCCCGTTTCGACTGGAGTTCGTAGGATTTGATGTTGATGCCAAATGTGCTGACGAGATAATCTTCGACTTGCGCGTAGAGGCCGCTTTCTCCTTCACCGTTGATAATCACGATTTCGTTTTGCTGCCACCAGCGACCCACCCATGTCACGTGTTGCATCTTGGTTACAAGTGCCTGTGCAATCTGCGACACAATCATTGCAACTTGCATGCGCACCATGGTATTCCATGATTCTGGCAGCACGTATGCTACCACGAGCGAGATGAGATTGGTGAATTCGGAAAGCATACGTTGGTTTAGCGATGGAAGATGAGGGTCATTTTTTCGACCACGGTTGCAAAAAACATTGTTTGTTTTTGTTTTGTACATTAACATACGCACCATGGGCGCTATACATGTATCACACATACACTTTTTAATGTGTTGGCAAATAGTACATTGAAACCTGTGAAGCAATTGTCCATGTGAGCAACTGTCTACAGAAATAAATTCAAACACGTGCACATGCGGCAAGCTGCGAAGTATTTTGCGTGTTTTTCCTTTTGCAATGCATCCATTTGCAATTTGATTTCTTGTTGGCGTGCAAATAAATCCGCCACGCGCGTTGTTTCTTCTGGCGATGCAACGGGCTCAGGCTCAACTACATGTTTTGTGCGCTCAAAATGCTGGTCTTCAGGTGTAATTGAATTGAGTGTTCGAATAAAAATCCTGGCATGTGCGTGCTGGGATTCATTGTCAAGTGATTTAAAATATTGCTTGTATGCATCAATTGAAATTAAACGTTCATCAAGCTGTGCAAAGAATCTATCAATCCATGGCAAAATTTTGTCCAGATGTGTGTCCATAAATGTATGCACCTGCAGTTTTGGTTTTGTATAAACATTGTGGGACATGGTACTACGGAAACAGAAATTAAAGCATGCGTCAATTTTTAAGCGGAGGGGCATCAAAATTGTTCGTGAATTAACATTTCTTTAGGGAAAAACATCAACGATGTTTATGCAAAAATATTCTGAAAGTTGTTGAACGCCAATCTCAAAATGGGGGTTAGAGAAATCCGTAATAGCAATCAGAATGGATGCAGTAACACTTGTTCGAGTTCTTGGCCCCGTCACTGCAACGGGAAAATATTTGTTCATCGCTCTTGCCATTGCAGTCGGAATCGTCACAATCGTCCTTGCAGCAGACTCGCGCTGGCATTTTTTGCCAATCAATCCCGTATCAGGCCCGTCTGCGACGGCTCGTGCAGGAAAACGTTTTTGGACAACCGTTGGCAGCGACGAAAATCTGATTGTTCCCGCATCTCTGTCCCCAACCGTGCTTGCATCGCAATATTCCATGGCAGTTCAACTTGTCATTGGCGACTCACGGACGCCCACACCCGGTCGCTTTCGACATGTGCTGCACCGCGGGTCCAATACTGCATGTGGGCTCACCATTCCAACAACCGCGGGACCAACGGGTCATGCTGGAATCCAACTCGAAGATTTGCCACCCAGTGCAGACATTGCATACAAAGAGCTTGGATTGCCCGACCGTATGAATCCCGGACTCTTGTTGGACAAATTTAAGAACGATCTTCACGTGTTTGTGCACACACGGGGACAAGACATTTCGGGAACAGATGTCATGTGGCTCGAAAGCATGACGGTCGAAGATTTGCCACTCAATACGCCGCTAACAATGGGTATCGTTTGCAACGGTCGGTCCCTGGATGTGTATTTAAACTGTCGCCTCTACAGCTCAATGTTGTTGCGCGGAATGCCCTACATGGTTCCAGGTGAAAATCAGTGGTTTGGGCGGTATTGCGCATTTCCCATGACAGGGCTCGTGCAAAATTTGCAGCTTTGGGCGGATCCGTTGGGACCGTCTGATTTTGCAGCAATGTGCACGGTTGCGACTTCAGTTGGCAATGTTCCTAAACCTCCTCCAGTCTGCGGAACCCCCACATAGACGTTCCGGCTTAACAAAACGAATCAAAAACTTAAGGTTCACCTTAATATTTTGTTAATGTTCGGTTCATTGCATTTCTTAACCTCTTTCTGGTTCCATGAGTCGAAATGCTTCAGCGCGCTGCTAAATTTATTCCACGGTCTGGCTGTAGCTCGAGGAGCATACGAACAATTTCCGTATGTCCGCTACCGCTTGCAGATCGAAGTGCTTCATTGTCACGTGCTGCTGGATCCACTCCACGGTCTGGCGGTAGCTCAAGGAGCAAACAAACAACTTCTGTACGGCCACTTGCGCATGCGTATCGGAGTGCATCATTGTCTTGCGCAGCTGGATCAACTCGACGGTCCAACGGCAAATCAAGGAGCAAACGGACAATTTCCGTATGGCCACTTACGCATGCGTATCGGAGTGCTTCATTGGCACGTGCTGCTGGATCCACTCCACGGTCCAACGGCAACTCAAGGAGCAAACGAATGATTTCCGTGCGTCCGCGGTGGATCGTAGACCGAATCGCGTAATTATCGTCTGCCGCAGGATTAACACCTCGGTCTAGCGGCAAATCAAGGAGCAAACGAACAATTTTCGTATGGCCATTTGCACATGCACATCGAAGTGCTTCATTGTCTTCTGCTGCAGGATTTATTCCGCGATCCAATGGCACATCAAGGAGCAAACG
>Ga0164294_10004947_pt1 | contig 11506 bp, 9 predicted proteins | sample GEODES005metaG_FD_111479 | JGI IMG/M metagenome (GOLD analysis project Ga0164294, IMG submission 111479) | Oligotrophic lake water microbial communities from Sparkling Lake, Wisconsin, USA - GEODES005 metaG | ecosystem: Environmental > Aquatic > Freshwater > Lake | place: USA: Sparkling Lake...
CAGAACAAGGTCCGCAAGAGTCGATTTTCCTGATCCGCTCGGCCCAACAATTGAGGTAATACTCCCCTCGGATATCTCAAAGCTTATGTCATCGAGCGCAGGTTTTGATTCGTCAGGATAAACGAATCTTAAATGAGACACACTGATAGTTGGTTTGAAATCACCATGGTCAAAATTTGGTGCATCCGTCGAACAAGACAAAGTTTCCGAGGAGATGTTCCTAAGTTCATGAATGAAACCCATGGCGGGCTCGCATACTCCTAAATTGTTTTTAGCGAGTAAGGCCGCCTGTTGAATTCTTAATGCCGCTGGCGCAATTCTGCTGCCCGCAGCCAAAAAAATGCTCATCGTTGCTACGGCATGAGTTGCATCGGACAAAAGAAATTGTGAAGCAGCTAAGGATAGACTTCCTAAAACTATCGCCGTTTCCATGACATATTTACTTATGTATGGCATGAAGGCATTCTCGCCTACCACTTTTCCCAGTTGAAATCTTGATTCTCCAATTTCTCGAGCGAGAAATTTCTTTTGGTTTAGAACAGATAAATACCGATAGGAGTCTAGAACTTCCATAATTTTAGAAACACTCTCGACGGTCAATGTGGTGTTTAGTCGACCGAGTGCCGTGGCACGTTTATGCAAAATCCTATACACGCCAAAGCTTAGTAGGGTGAAGATTACAATTGAAAAAAGTGCTACAACTGGATTTACATAAATCAAAGCAATTGTGATCAAAATCAGTAAAGAACTATCAGCCACGATAGAAACGAGGTTTGCAAGAACTCCGACCATCAGGGCTGTAGGTGCGGATGCCACTGCAAAGACAATTTCCTGTTGCTGCTTATTTTGTAAGTACAGTACTGGCATTTTGAAGGCATTTGCGATTAATTGAGATGAAAGCTCTGCACTCTTATGACTCAGATAATTTAGAATACGTCGGGTAAAATAAATTGAAAATATCGTCTTAAAGACAAGCAAGAAAGCTGCTAAGCATCCAATTAATGCAACTTGTACCTGCAATGTTTGATCGGAAAGCCTAAGGACAGTAAGAAATTGGTTGACATTTGAACTCGACTGATTTGTGCCAAACCCTGTAACTGCAAGAGCGCCGATTACTCCAATGAGGGCAATACCCAAAAGATCTAGCATGCCCGAGATGGCTTGGATTCCTGTTATGAGTATTACTTTTCTTTTATCTTTGGCTTGAAGTAAGTCCCAGACTTTTCTAATGGTTGAGTCTATTGCCTCAATTTTCGAGAGTCGCATATGCCAAATTGTAGCCTCGAAGTCGTTACGATTGACCCATGAGCGAGAAACAGCGCGTGTTAGTCTCCGGAAGCGCCGGCTTTATTGGATCAAATCTCATGTCCAGTTTAATGGGTTTGGGATACGAAGTATTTGGAATCGACTCGTACTCTGACTACTACGACAAGAGCATGAAAATTAGTAGAGAAACAGCACTTCACTTATCAGGAAAAACAAAGAAACTAGACATTTGCAATCGAATAGCGCTCGGTGATTATTTGGGCGAAATTAAACCGAACATTGTAGTAAACCTTGCTGCTCAAGGGGGTGTTCGCGCTAGTCGCACAAATCCAACTCCATATTTAGAAAGTAACCAAATCGGCTTTTTGAATATGATTGAACTCTCGCGAGATAACGGAGTTGAAAAATTCTTGTTTGCGAGTAGCAGCAGCGTGTACGGAGATTCTGTTGATGCTCCATTTTCTGAAGATGCAGAACTATCTGCCCCAAAAAGTTTGTACGCACTTTCAAAACTGTCCAATGAATTAATCGCAAAACATCTTGATGTAAATGATATGTCTGTAACAGGTCTTCGTTTCTTTACAGTCTACGGCCCATGGGGGCGCCCAGATATGGCGATGTTTCGCCTCCTCACCAGCGCCAAACTCGGACTTAGTTTTGAATTAACTGCATCTCCTTCAGTTAAGAGAGATTTTACTTTTGTAGATGATGTTTCATCCGTCATCGCAGAGTTGATTTCATCACCGACTGCACAATTGAATTTTGGCGTACTTAACGTCTCGGGTGGAAAACCATATTCATTAGGTGAGTTGTTTGGAATTATCTCGGAGCTAGGCCTGGACCTTCAAATAAACCAAGCAAAGTATGACGAATTAGATGTACGATTAACACACGGATCAGTGGAGAAATTGCGAAAAATGCAATTACCGGTGCCGAGTACATCTCTAGCAGATGGTGTTTCTAAGACCTTGAATTGGATTGACTCACTGAGTAATTCTGATTTGTTAAAATGGTTTGAGTATTCAAAAAATGGCTGATTACGCAGCGATATTAACAACTTTCAATGCTGAAGACACTGTTGAAAGAGCAATAAACGCAATCCTTCGGCAAGCAGTTCCCCCGAAGGAAATTATCGTTGTTGATGATTCGTCTTCCGATTCAACAGCAGATATAGTTCGAAGATTAGCTCGCCTGGAACCTAGTATTCAGTTCATTGCGAATGAAGGCAATCACGGTCAGTCCTATTCAAGGAATTTGGCAGTTTCAAAAAGTACTTCCGGTAATTTGGTCTTTTTTGATGATGACGATGAATCACTGCCGAGTCGAGCATCGGAACATCTTCGCCATTTTGAAGATAATGCCTCGATTAGTTTCGTTTCCTCGGTTATAAAGTATAGGAATGGTTACCAGGTTGAATGCGTTAATTCTGACTACTCAGGCCATATTTCACCTCAAGAAATGGCGGAACGTCTTCTCTTAGGGAAAGTTGCAGTAGCGCCAAGATACTTATATGTGCCAGCTTCTACGTGCGCAATTAATTCTGAGTTCTTTACTTTGATTGGGGGATTTGATGTCACTCTTCGCCGTTTAGAGGATGTCGATTTAGCCATCAGGGCAACCGAATACGCGGCCAGGATTTCTTGGTCTGATCGAATTTGCGTCGAGCGATACTCCACAAATTCCTTAGATAAGGGTTCCGGGATTGACATGCGATATGAAAGGCAACTAATCGCACGAAATTCGGGGTATTTGGGACCCAAAGTTTCAAAAATTGCCAACATACACAGCCAGACGCGAGAGCTTTACTTCGCTCGGGATTACTCTGGATTACTCTTTCATGTAGTTAATCATCCAGTTTATTTCCTACAACGAGTCATTCTCTCTGCACGTCCCATGCAGAGAATTAAACATGACTTTGATCGAAAGGCTAAGCCTTGAAAATCGCAATATTTTCACGCAAATTTGATGGAGTTGTTGGTGGGGTCGAAAGAATGGTCCTAACCCTTAGTGCCGAACTCGTAAAACGAGGTCACGAGGTAACGGTAATCTCCTTGGATATTCAAGAAGCTAAATCATTTTTTGAGTGGCCTGCTGAGGTAAAGTGGTTAAGGATTGGAATCGGCAATCCCGATGCCAGCGCTTCGTTCAGAATTAGACTTTCTAGATTAGTTGCAATCAGAGAATTGTTGAAAAGATTTGGTTTTCATACGGTGATTGGCTTCCAAATTGGTTCATTCGCGCTTTGTCGGCTCGCTGGGATTGGGCTGAATGTTAAATTTGTAGCAGCAGAGAGAAATGCACCAACTCTGTTCAGTTACATCCGTAGAGGTGCTTTCAAGCGGGCTGTATCAAATGTTCTCTTGATGTCAGCTGATGTCATCACGGTTCAATTAGATTCTTATAGAACTCTCTATCCAAAATTTCTTAGGTCTAAAATACGAATCACACCTAATCCTGTACGGCAAAATTCAATCTCGGAAGTTGTCACTCCATCGCCCAGTGGAATCGCGACGATTTTGTATGTGGGACGTTTAAGTTATCAGAAGAACATTCACGCATTGATTCGCGCCGTTGCGTTATTGAAATCTCCTGCACATCTCAAAATAGTGGGACTTGGAGAAGATGAGACCGGGCTGCGTGAGTTATCGGCGAATTTAGGTATATCGGTTGAATTTCTCCCATTTTCAAATAATCTTTCGAGTGTCTACCTCGATGCCAAAGTTTTTTGCTTGCCATCAAGATGGGAGGGTTTTCCCAATGTATTGGGTGAGGCGCTATCTTTTGGGCTTCCTGTCGTCGGCTTTCGGGGCTGTGCGGGTCTCGGGGATCTAATTGATCCTGGAATTAACGGATTCCTTGCTGATGGGAAGGGAGCTCCTGAGCTCCTAGCAAAAAGTTTGCAGGAGGCGCTCGAAAAATCTTGGGATAGAGACCTCGTTAAGTCCTCCATATCGTCATTTACATTAGATCGGTTTGCAGCATCTTGGGAAGCAGCGATTGAGGCAAACCTCGGGAGTACTTTGAATTGAAGATAAAAACAGTCATGGTTGTAGATTCCCCGCAGTCAGCACTTGCCACGGTTGCGAAAGAACGTTCTCGGACGATGAAGTGCGAGGTTGTTTTCGCAACAGATTTTAGCTCTCCGAGCGCATTAATTAGATTTCTCATTCACGAAGAATATAAACAGGTTCTGTTCAACTGGCGGGGCCTACTGAAGGAAGGCTCGAAAACCTTTTTTTTCAGGAAAGAATATTCGAAATTAATTACTCAAGCTAGCGTGCATGCACTAATTCCTGATTACTTGGGGCTCAATCCTCGGTTTATTTCCGAGGAAGAGTTGTTGCTCAACTCCGTCCATGGGTATTGGGTGACATGCAAGGATCTTGAAACCAAATACTACGAGCAATTTCCGTACAAAATCCCTAATGGCGTGCTCCACGATCTTCCAGATGTTGAGGAAATTCGTGAGCTTCGAGGCATTAGTCATACATCGGAAGGAATAATTTGGGTTGGAAATAGCAAGTGGGGTGAAAGATACGGGTATAAGGATCTAAAGGGCTTTCAAGATATTGTTACACCCCTGAAGCAAAAAATCGGTTCCAACCGTCCTAATCTGAAGTTTAGAGTTTTTGACAGTGCACTAAAGCGAGTTGACAACAAACGAATCTTACGTGAAATTGCAGAGAGCCGAGTTCTTGTTCAAGCATCTGCGAGTGAGGGAACAGGGCTCCCCATTCTTGAGGCCCTTGGGCTAGGCGTTATACCTGTCACTACAAATGTTGGAGTCGCACCTGAATTGCTAATTAATGACTTCGCACAATTCATGGTCCATCGAAATCCAATCGCTTTTTATGCTGGAGTTACCGCTGCACTTTCTGCGAAAAAAGATTTCTCTCAAACTTGCACCAAAATATTTGATAATTATATTGATGAGGTTGAGGCTGAAAATATTCAATGGGTTCGTTCTGAAATCCAGTTGCATTGGAAAAATCCGAAACCGCTGGATTCAATTAGAATTTGTCTGATTTGGCTAATCAGAATGCGTCGAGCTAGACGCAGAGCACCCTAAATCCAATCCAATAGCCACCGATCACCCAAGCCGGCGTGTCGAATAAAATCATCTAGTTGTGACATTTTTTCCCTGTAGCTAGGACCATCTTTGGACAGGGACATAAATCTTTCATGCTTTTCAATTAGTAACCTATTGATTTGAGACGACGAAGAGATCAAATCATCAACGAGCTTGAACTCCGATCCCTCGATATCGACCTTAATTAGTGCAAAGGTTTCACCATCTAGAATTGTGAACAGTTTCTTTTGAACCACATTAATTTCAAACAAATTCTGCTTGAATTTATCACTTATAGTTGTAGCACTTATGCTAGTTTGAATTGGATCAAGCGTATGGTCTTGATGAAAGTACAGACTCCCATCTTCTTCCGAATCGCTTATAGCTAACTCTAAAATTCTTACTTTCGGGTCGTTTTTAAATCTTTTTCTTAAATTTTTCACTGCGTTTGGGTGCGGTTCAACTGCTATCACATCAAAACCTAGGAGTCTGCAAGCGTGTGAAAAATCTCCAATGTTTGCGCCAATATCGAGAACAGTTCCAACATTACTTTTTGTATCTAACTCTCCGAATCTAGCTATGATTAGTTTTCTGTACTTCATAGCAACTAATCTGTTTCGAATTGGAAAGATTAACCATCTTAATTGTGTTCGAGTGAACCGATAAAAAGCCAAGAGAGGTCCGGGTGTAAAGGACCTAATCGTTTGGCGCATTCTTTCTCCAGTTCTTTTTGTCATTCAAGCAATAATCATATAGGGGGACTACGCAACACATCTTTCTTTGAAGAGTTTTGAAATATCCTTCGCATTAAAGTTGTAGCAGTTAATCAAGACATAGAATGCAGCTTGATGGTATCCCGTATAGCTCAAATCTGAGGTAGCGGATCTTGACATTTCATCGAAGTATTTTTTGGGGTGAAGTACTCGAAAATCTTTATTTAGAAGAAGAGTTGGTAGTGTGATAAATTTGCGATGAATTCTGTTTGATTTAGGGCCCCCTAGGGTCATTAAGAAAGTTTGCTTGTTATCTGATTTCCTGCCGGCAATAGCATTAATGGAACTAATTGGGTACTGACGAATCCCATGCCATAAATAATTAAATAGAGCGGCTGCGGGTGGAACCAAGTGGACTGAGATTGTTGGCCTGTTGCTATTTAAACAGTATTCATCCACGCTCTTGAAAAACAATGCGTCGTCTTCAAAGTGCTCGGCAGCGGATTGTGTAAAAATAAAATTAGATTCACTTACGAATTGATTGAACGCTAAATAAGTATCTACTTTTGTAATAATCCTAGGATCAGTTAATTCTTCCCATTTGGGGTCTTTGACAACGTCGATTCCTGTATATTCAAAATCTAAATCGGTGCTTGAAAAGTACTTTGAGTATCGAGCGCTTCCACACCCTATTTCCAAAGTACGGATATGGTTGTTCAATTCAATCGAAACCTGTTTCAAATCTAAAATTTCCCAAAAAAGATTAGATAAGTTTCTTGACGGAGACTGGGTTATGTCGAAGTTAGTTAGAATTTTTTCTATTACGTACCTAGAATTGGCGATTCTGATTAACTTTATGTCACGACGCAAAACTTGTCTCGGGAGATTTCGAAAAAAATTGACTAGAAAGGACAGAACCTTAGTCATCTTAGACATCGGAAAATCACAATTGATAATGAATTTTGATGTACTGCGATTCTTCATCCTTATTTAGCCGTTTATATTTCTGGTCTCATCAAATGCATGAGCCGTTAATCAAGAAGAACAGTTCCACTTGGTGTTTTAATCTCAACTGCAACGATTCCGGATTGATCATCATTTGTTGATGGGTCTACCCACTCGATATTGACGTCTCCGAGTGAGGCAAGGATGTCTTCCTTAAACCAAGAATCGGCTAGCTGATCCTTATCTGCAATAACTATTTTTTTAATTTCTGCGAGTGGAGTTCCATCTTGTGATGGGTGGTCGGCAGTTAACCACTGAATAAAGAATGGGAATTCGCGAGTATCCGCAATTTCCTTCACGCCGATCTGCTTCCATTTCAAATCTGAGCCACTTGGACGAGTGCGGTGACCTTCAATTGCATCACGGCCAAACTTGGCTTCAATTGGTGCAATGTCTTTTGTTGAAAAGACCCATGTAAACCAGCCGCCGCCTTCGTTAGCTTTCTTTGAAACAGCCTTACCCCAAGGAGTCTGTTCCGTTGCTGGGTGATCAAGTGGGCAAACAACTTCGATGTACTGACCATTCTTTAATGAAGCTGTGAAGTTGCGTGTTCCAAATCGTGGATGGATTCCACCATCAACAAATGTGCTGCCGAGGCGCGAACCTAAACGTTGCACTGTGTCGGCAAGTTGGTCATGGGAAGTCACATAAGAAACATGGTCTAGGCGCATGATGGAATTCTGCCCTACGGCAAGGGGTGCTCATGACCACTCTCAAGGAGTGGTTTAGATGTTTATTTACGCGCTAATTGGCACATCAGCGCTTCGCATGTAACAAGGGGCGCCGAATTTCGCGCGAGGTTCTCGCGAGCTTCCACGATGGCGTTAATTTTGTTGATGGTCGAGTGTTGTGGGGAGTTGGCTGCGAAACCTTCTATCTGCTCACGCATATCGGTATTGATCATCGATTCTATGTTGCCCGATTGCAACATCATGACATCACGGTAGAAGGTGGCAATATCAAGGAGTGCGCCATCTATCGAGTCACGGACCATTCGGGTAGAGCGAGACTTCTGCTCCTTCTCCAATTCCTTAACGGCCTTGGCGCCACCTGTAGCCATACCGCGGCCAGTTGCACCTTTTCCATATGCTTCTTGGAGTTTTTCAATCTCTTTTTCATTGTGTTCGTCAGATGATGAATTAGCCTCTTGTGTGGCAAGGTCTACGAGAGTTTGAGCAGCTTGGAAAGCGCCAGCGAGTGAACCAAGTTGAAGTGGGAGCTGCATAATGAGTTTGCGATTGCTTCGTACTGATTCATTGGTTGCTAAATACTTTGCACGGCCGATATGGCCCTGACTGACTCGTGCTGCGAAGTCGGCCATTCCCGGTGCGATGTTGTCTCGGTTGATCAGAACTTTAGTAACTGCTTCAAGAGATGGTGTGCGAAGTTGTAGGTGGCGGCAGCGTGAACGGATTGTTGGCAATACGTCATGAAGTGTTGGTGCACACAGCAACCAAACTGTTCTAGTTCCCGGTTCCTCAATTGCCTTAAGAAGTGCGTTAGCTGCTGATTCGGTAAGCCGATCAGCATCTTCCATCACAACAACGCGCCATCCGCCCATAGATGGTGCCCAAGCAACGCGAGTCAGAAGTTCGCGAACTTCTTCCACTTTGATTGATAATCCTTCTGTACGAATGATTTCAACATCCGGGTGGCCACTAGTTTTTGCAGCATTGCATTCACTGCATACGCCGCAGCCATTGTTAGAACAAATAAGCGCCTGTGCAAAAGCCACTGCCGCTGTTGAACGTCCCGATCCTGGAGGGCCAGTAAAGACCCAGGCATGCGTCATTTCTTGTGATTCCTCGCCTGTTTGCGAGGCTGCAACAGCACCTTGAAGGATCTCAATGATGTGTTTTTGACCAACAAGGTCATCAAAGACTGAAACCATTTACTTCTTTTTCTTCTTTGTTGTAGCTGACTTGCTTGCCTTGGCCGCTCTTGTCACCGTTGTTGTCACAGCATGTGTTGCAATACGTATCGGTTTAAGGAACTTATTCTGCTGTGGTCCTTCTGCATTGCGCTTAAGCGCAGGAAGCTCTGCAACGCGAGCAATGATTTGTGTATGGATCTCCTCCACTGATTGTGTGCCATCAACGACGAAGTAGCGCTCTGGATCCATCATTGCAATTTGCAGGAACTCTTGACGTACTCGCTCATGGAATTCGGTGGGTTCTGCCTCTAAGCGATCGTGTGATTGAAGACGGCCGAGTCCAATTTCTGCAGGAACATCGATAAGGATTGTAAGAGTTGGATACAAACTCTCTGTTGCCCATCGTGAGATTCGTGCAACCTCTGATGGATTAAGAACGCGACCTGCACCTTGATATGCTGCCGATGAATCGAAGTAGCGATCTGAGATAACTACCTTTCCCTCCGCTAGTCCTGGGCGAATGACAGAGAAGACATGGTGCGCACGATCTGCTGCATAGAGAAGTGCTTCAGCCCTTGGTGATATTGCACCTGTTTCGTGTCCTAGGAGAATTTTGCGCAAATCTTTTCCAAGGTCTGTGCCACCGGGTTCTCGTGAGAGAAGAACAGTTTCGCCTTCCTGCTCTAACCATTTTTGTAACAACTTTGATTGTGTTGACTTGCCTGTGCCTTCGCCACCTTCAAATGCGATGAAGATTCCTTGTGTGGAAGCTCCTGTGATGCTACCTAGCTCACCTTGCATCGCAGCAAGGATGTCTGACCATAGAGAAACTGTCGGGCGATCTTTCATCTGGTGATAGGAGATAGAACCAATGAGGGCAGCAATAAGACCTGCAAGGAGCATGGTGATTTGTGCTCCGTTGTAGTCGAGGGCAACGTTCTGGAATTCGTAGTGGTGCTCACCGATTGTCGCAGCGATGATAGGTGCGATAGCAAGTACTGCAACCAAAGTAATTCGGATCAGCGACTGCACGAAGGCGTATGTGCGTCCGCGGACATCATCGTGGACTTCCATGCCGAGCATGGTGAAGCCTGTAACCCAGGTGATGCCGCTAAAGGCTCCAAGGAAGATCACGATAAAAATAGAAAGAGTTAAGTTTGATATCGCCGCAAGAAGAACAAGGAAGATGCCTGCCATGGAAAGGGATGCACCGAATAAACGGCGACGTGAGAACTGTGCAAATATCTTGGGGCCAAATGCAATACCGATTGCAAGACCAGTAAAGACAGAACCGAAGAGAACACCGTATGCAGCGTCTCCTCCACCGAGGTCACCTACAAATGTGCGAGCAAGACCGATAACAGCGCCTGCTGCTGAGAATGCACCGACCATACCGATGATGAGGCCGCGAATGATTTTTGATTCAGAGACGGCTTTCCAACCTTGAATCAGAGATTGGCCAACGTTCTCATCTTTATTTGACTTAGAAGCTGAACCTTTTGGAATCTCTTTAAGGCCGCGGATTGTCCATGCAGCGAATAGAAATGATGCTGCATTCACATAGAGTGCGATATCAATTGAGTTGGTGGGAATCAGTGGGCTGATTGCTGCAATTGCACCTGAAAGCAGAGTCAGGAGTGAAAACAAGATTGCTGCAATTGGTGCTGTGCCATATGCGGCAAGAAGTGAAACTTGGTTTGCGTTCTCTAACTTATCTCGTGGGACAAGGTTGGGAACTGATGCTTCCTTCGCCGGTGACCAGAAGAGTGTTAGACACTCAACAAGAATCATTGCTGTGTAGAGCCAGAAGTATGTGTGAACGATTGGGATAGAGATGTAGAGCGCTGCTCGCATGACATCGACTGAGACCATGAGGCGGCGGCGATCAAAGCGATCAGCGATTACACCTGCGATGGGGCCGAGAAAAACTGCGGGAAGGAGGCGAGCGATAAAGACGCCAGCAATTGCAAAGTTTGCAGTTGCGTATGAGCCGCCAGAGAGTTGTTGTGCGAGCGCCGTAGTTGCAAGAAGGCCGAGCCAATCACCAAGGGATGAGAAGAGCATCGAGTTCCAGATCTTGCGAAAGGCTGGGATTGCCAAGACGCTGCGGCGTGCATCCGGTGCGGGTGCAGCAGGGGTTGGCAGGCTGGCAGGCATGGGTTGAGTCTATCGGGCACAGGTGTCGCGCCTAGAAAGGGCTAAAAGAGGCTTCTGACGCTGGCTTCCAGTGAGTACTTGGATTCAAAGCCCATGGCGCTCTTTGCCAGGGTTACATCCGCACACAGGAATGCTGGATCTCCTGCACGGCGCTCTACCTCAATGACCTGGGTATCACTCTTCTTAGTTGCATCCAATACAAGCTTGATGATCTCTCGCACTGATGCACCACGGCCTGTGCCGATATTCATAGTCTCAGGCAATTTGGTTGTGGCATCTGCTGCCGCTAGATGTGCTCGGGCAATATCGCGGACATCAACATAGTCACGGATACATGTGCCATCAGGTGTTGGGTAATCAGTACCGAAGATTGTTGGTGCTTCACCTTTATTGAGTTTGCCAAGAACGATAGGAACTAAGTTC
>Ga0164294_10004949_pt1 | contig 11506 bp, 12 predicted proteins | sample GEODES005metaG_FD_111479 | JGI IMG/M metagenome (GOLD analysis project Ga0164294, IMG submission 111479) | Oligotrophic lake water microbial communities from Sparkling Lake, Wisconsin, USA - GEODES005 metaG | ecosystem: Environmental > Aquatic > Freshwater > Lake | place: USA: Sparkling Lake...
CGTAAAGGGCGAGGGGGTCGGCGCTTGTCACGCCCACCCCCAGCCCCTCCCGCAAGCGGGAGGGGAGCCGTTCAGCCCTTGCACAATCTGCTCCCCGCCCGCTTGCGGGAGGGACTGGGGGTGGGAAAGTGTCAAGCGCCCACCGCCGGCAACAGCCCCACCAACAGCCCGAACGCCCGCGCCCGGTGATTGTCGGCTTCCTTGTCGGCCCGCGCCATCTCGCCATAGGTCTGGTCGCGTGCCTCCATCAGGAACATCGGATCATAGCCGAAGCCATTGTGCCCACGCGGCGGCCACACCAATGTGCCATCCACGCGGCCTTCCACCACCTCGGTGTGGCCATCCGGCCAGGCGACGCACAGCGCGCAGATGAAGTGCGCGGTGCGCGGGGCATCGCCCAGTTCATCGTTCACCCGCGCCATGGCGGCGCCGAAATCCTTGGCTTCGCCCGCCCAGCGCGCCGAATAGATGCCGGGCGCACCGCCCAAGGCTTCGACACACAGGCCGGAATCATCGGCAATTGCCGGCAGGCCGCTCGCCGTGGCGGCGGCCAGCGCCTTCAATCGGGCATTGCCGATGAAACTGTCTTCGGTTTCCTCCGGCTCCGGCAGACCCAGTTCGCCGGCCGACACCACGTCCAGGCCATGCGGGCCAAGCAATTCGGCCAGCTCGATTACCTTGCCCGGATTGTGCGTGGCCAGCACGAGCCGGCCCGGCTGGAGCGGCCTCATCGGCCCACCGCAACCAGTTGCGCGGCAAACACCTGGTTGCAGCCGATGCGGGCGAGGCGCAGCAGGCGCAGCAGGGTTTCTTCATCGAACGGCTCGCCTTCGGCCGTGCCTTGCACCTCGACGATGCCGCCCTGGTTGGTCAGCACGAAATTGGCGTCGGTGCCGGCGTTCGAATCCTCGATATAGTCCAGATCGAGCACTGGATGGCCGTTGTACACCCCGCAGCTGATCGCCGCGACTTGTGCGGGCAGCGGATCGGCGGCCAGCGGCGTTTTCGCATGGATGTGATCGATGGCCAGCCGCAGCGCCACCCAGGCGCCGGAAATCGCCGCTGTGCGGGTGCCGCCATCGGCCTGGATCACGTCGCAATCCAGCGTGATCTGCCGTTCGCCCAAAGCCACCAGATCGGTGACGGCGCGCAAGGAGCGGCCGATGAGCCGCTGGATTTCCTGGGTGCGGCCTGATTGCTTGCCCTTGGCCGCCTCGCGGCTGCCGCGGGTGTGGGTGGCGCGTGGCAGCATGCCATATTCGGCGGTGACCCAGCCCTTGCCTTGCCCGCGCAGCCAGGGTGGCAGGCGTTCTTCGACGCTGGCGGTGACCAGCACATGGGTGTTGCCGAATTTGACGAGGCACGATCCTTCGGCATGGGCCGAAAAACCGGGGATCATTTCGATCGACCGCATCTGGTCGGGGGCGCGGCCGGATGGGCGCATGAGGCAAGCCTTTCAAGATTGAACAGCCGTGGCCTTATTGCCTGGCGACCCGGAAGGGAAGAGCCCCCCAATGCCACCCATTGCGCCCACCCGTCTGCCGCCATACACTCGGCCCATGCAGCAGACCCCGTCGCTGGCCGAACTCAACGATCGGGCGCGCGCCATCTTCCGGCAGATTGTCGATGCCTATCTGCTGTCCGGTGCGCCGGTGGGCAGTCGCACGCTGGCCAAGGGCGGTGGGCTGGGCCTGTCGCCGGCCTCCATCCGCAATGTCATGCAGGATCTGGAGGAACTGGGCCTGCTGGCCGCACCGCACACATCGGCCGGGCGCTTGCCGACCGAACTCGGTCTGCGGATGTTTGTCGATGGCATGATGCAGGCCGCCGAAGTGTCGGAGGATGAACGGGCCGCGCTGGAGGCCGGGCTGGCACCCGGCGTGGCGATGGAGGAAGCGCTCACCCGCACTACCGCGGCGCTGTCCGGCCTGTCGCACTGCGCCGGGCTGGTGCTGGTGCCGTCGCGCGAAATGATCATCCGGCAATTGAGTTTCGTGCCGCTGTCGCCGCTGCGGGCGCTGGTGGTGCTGGTCGGTGCCGATGGCAGCGTGGAAAATCGCCTGCTCGATCTGCCGATCGGCATGTTGCCGGCCACATTGGAAGCTGCCGCCAACTATATCAGCACCCGGCTGGCCGGATTGACGCTGGCCGAAGCGATGGTGCGGCTGGAACAGGAAATCGCCGGGCATCGGGCGGCGCTGGATGTCCTCACCCAGGCGGCGGTGGCGGCCGGGTTGGCGGTCTGGTCGGCCGATGCCACGGCGCGCCCGGTGCTGATCGTGCGCGGCCAGGCGCAACTGATCGAAGGCGAGATGGACCTGGACAAGGTGCGCCAATTGCTCGACGATCTGGAGGACAAGGCCGAACTGATCCGCCTGCTGGACATGGCGCGTGGGGCGGATGCCACCCGCATCTTCATCGGCGCGGAATCGCGATTATTCTCGCTGTCCGGCTCCAGCGTGATTGCGGCACCCTATCGTGGCAACGATGGCCGGGTGATCGGTGTTGTGGGGGTTATCGGGCCGACGCGGTTGAACTATGCCCGTGTCATCCCCATGGTGGATTACACCGCCCGAACCTTGAGCAGATTGGTATCATGAACGACGTGACCGACACCCAGGATATCCCCGAAGCGCCCGAAACGGCCCCCGAAACCAGCGCGGAGCTGGATCTGGCCGAAGCCTTGCTGGCCAAGGATCAGGAAATTGCCGATCTGAAGGATCGCGTGCTGCGCGCGCTGGCCGATGTGGAAAACACCCGCCGCCGGCTGGAGCGCGACAAGGCCGAAGCCACGCAATATGCCGTCACCAATTTTGCCCGCGACATGCTGGCGGTGGCGGAAAATCTGCGCCGCGCCGTTGCCTCGCTGCCCGCCGAGGGCTTTGACGGGGTGCGCGCCGGCATCGAAGCCACCGAGCGCGAACTGATCGCCATCTTCGGCCGCCAGAACATCACCCGCATCGACATCATGGCCGGGCAGCCGCTCGATCCCAACCGCCATCAGGCGATGATCGAGGTACCCAGCGATCTGCCGGCGGGCAGCGTGGTGGCCGAACTGGCCAGCGGCTGGACGATCCGCGACCGCCTGTTGCGCCCGGCGATGGTCAGCGTGGCGCGCGCGCCGGATTGAGAACCCCACCCCCAGCCCCTCCCGCAAGCGGGAGGGGAGCCGTTTGGTCCATGCGCAATCTGCTCCCCTCCCGCTTGCGGGAGGGGCTGGGGGTGGGCATCATCCCGCGATGGCCGGCCAAGTCCCCCGCACCATAAACCCCCGCCAGCTGGCGCGCGCTCGCGAATTGCGCACCAACGGCACCCGCCATGAAGCCACGCTCTGGAGCCGCCTGCGAGGCAGCGCCTGCGGCCACAAATTCAGCCGCCAGATCAGTATCGGGCCCTGGATTGCCGATTTCGTTTGCCGGCGCCATCGCTTGATCGTGGAACTGGACGGTGGTTGGCATGATGTGGCGCGGGATGCGCGACGGGATGCTGATCTTTTGGCGCGTGGCTATCGCGTGCTGCGAATACCGAATTGGGCGCTTGATGAAGACGTGGACGGCGTGGTGCGCCAGATCGTGGCAGCAATCGAAGGGTAGTTCTTGCCGTTCCCACCCCCAGCCCCTCCCGCAAGCGGGAGGGGAGTCGATTGTACCAGGCGCGAAACGCGCCCCTCCCGCTAGCGGGAGGGGCTGGGGGTGGGCAGTGCAGCCTAGACCCAGCCCGCCTCTTTCTCCGCCGCGCGCCGGTCGAGCTCCGCCCGGCTGATCTTTTCGCTCGCCGATTTCAACTGGCCGCAGGCGGCCATGATGTCTCGGCCGCGTGGGGTGCGCACCGGGGCGGAGATGCCGGCGTTGAAGATGATGTCGGAAAAGGCGCGGATGCGTTCGGGTGGGGAGCAGGTGTAGGCGCTGCCCGGCCATGGGTTGAACGGGATCAAATTCACCTTGGCCGGCAGGCGATAGCGGCGGATCAGCCGCACCAGTTCGCGCGCGTCTTCATCGCTGTCGTTCTTGCCATCCAGCATGACATATTCGAACGTGATGCGCCGCGCATTGTTGGCACCGGGATAATCGGCACAGGCCTGCAACAGCGCCTCGATGCCGAATTTCTTGTTGATCGGCACGATCTCGTCGCGAATTTCCTTGGTGACCGCGTGCAGCGACACCGCCAGATTGACGCCGATTTCATGGCCGGCGCGCGCCATCATCGGCACGACGCCACTGGTCGAAAGCGTGATGCGGCGTTTGGACAGGCCCAGGCCATCGCCATCCATCACGATCTGCAGCGCATTGCGCACATTGTCGAAATTATACAGCGGCTCGCCCATGCCCATCATCACGATGTTGGTGAGCATGCGCCCTTCCGGCGTGTAATTGTTGCCGGGGTTGTGCGCGCCGGGGATGTAGGGGCGATCTTCGTCGTCATCATCCGTGTCGGGCAGGGCGGGCAGGCTGGCGGCGCCGTTGGGCCATTCGCCCAGCGCATCGCGCGCCAGCATGACCTGGCCGACGATTTCCGCCGCGGTCAGGTTGCGCACCAGCTTCATCGTGCCGGTGTGGCAGAACCGGCAGTTGAGCGTGCAGCCGACCTGTGACGACACGCACAACGTGCCGCGCCAGGCATCGGGAATGAACACGCATTCGGCTTCTTCGCCATCGTCAAAGCGCAGCAGCCATTTGCGCGTGCCGTCGTTCGACACTTGCGCGGTCACCACCTCGGGGCGGCCGACGACGAAATGCTGATCGAGGATCGCCCGCATGTCCTTGGAAATATTGGCCATGGCCTGGATTTCGGTCACGCCGCGATTGTACAGCCAGTGCCACAACTGGCTGGCGCGCATGTTGATCTGCTTGGCTGGAATGCCGATGTCGGCCAGCGCGCTGCGCAGTTCGGCTTTCGACAGGCCGATCAGCACGCGCTTGCCATCGGCGCGCGTGCCCGCCTTGCGCGGCAGCACCATGGGATCGGACGGGCCGGGGATCGGCATCACCGCAGCGGGCTGCAGGCTATCGTCGGGGGTGGTTTCGGCGGCGTTGATCATCGCAGGGCCATAGACCAAAAGCCGGCCAGCGAAAACCGCTTGCGAAACCGCTTGCATGGCCCCGGCCGCACGGCGACTGTCGCACGGCAGGCGGGGGAGCAGCAATGGCGACACGGGCGGCAAACGACACCAGCGGCATCCTCTCCAACCGCAATCTGGCTTATGCCATGGCGGCGTTGTTGGCCGTGGTGCTGGCGGCGGTCGTGCGCGGCGGCGGTGGCCTGATGACGCTGCCGTTGCTGGTGCAGATCCATCTGCTCAGCATGATGGCGGTGATGGCGCTGACCGTGCCGATGCTGCTGAGGACCAAGGGCACCCCGCGTCACCGTCGGCTGGGGCGGGTCTGGGCCGGGCTGATGTGGGGCAATGCCATCATCACCCTGTTCTTCAATATGGGCAGCGGCCATCCGGTCGGCGGCGTGTTTGTGGGCGATTGGTCCCCCATTCACGCGCTCAGCCTGTTCGTGATGGTGATGGTGCCGGTGGCGGTGATCAGGGCCCGGCGCCATGATCGGGCTGGCCATGCATCGGCGATGCGCGGGCTGGTCATCGGCAGCCTGCTCATCGCCGGTTTCTTCACCCTGCCGTTCGGACGGTTGCTGGGGACATGGCTGGCCGGTTGAGCCGCGCGCCAATGCCTACATGGCGCTGATGCCGCCATCCACATACAGGCCATGGCCGGTCACCATCTTGGCTTCGTCGCTGGCCAGATAGACCGCGGCCCAGGCGATGTCATCGGGTTCGCCCACCGCGCCCAGCGGGATCTGCCGGCCCAATTTGGCCAGGCCTTCCTCGCGGCCCATGCGGCTGGTGATGCCATCCAGGATCGGCGTGTCGATGAACACCGGATGGATGCTGTTGCAGGTGATGCGATACTGCTGCTTGGCGCAGTGCAGCGCGACGCTCTTGGTCAGGTGGCGCACGGCGGCCTTGGCGCTGTTGTAGGCGGCGCTGTTGTGCGCGGCGATGACGCCGGCAATGCTGCTGAGGTTGATGATGCTGCCGCGCACGCCGGTTTCGCGCACGGTGCGCGCCATGGTCGGCAGGCTGAGCTTGCAGCCCAGGAACACGCTGTCCAGATCGATGCTGTGCACGCGTTTCCAGGTGTCGAAATCGGTGGCCTCCACCGTCGATCCCGCCGCGATGCCGGCATTGTTGACCAGCACGTTGAAGCCACCCCATTTTTCTTCGGCGAAAGCGATGGCCGCTGCCCAATCCTCGGGGCTGGTCACGTCATGGCGGCAGGCGACCGCAGCTTCGCCGATGCTGGCTGCCACCGCGGCGACGCCGGCTTCGTTGATGTCGGTCAGGATCAGCCGCGCGCCTTCCTCGGCCATGCGCCGCGCCATCGCTTCGCCCAGACCCTGTGCTGCGCCCGTGATCAAGGCCACCTTGCCTGCCATGCGGTTCATCGTCGTGTCTCCCAATAGCTGAATTTGCCTGCACGCTGCCCCGCCGCGCGCGTCAGGGCAAGCTGATACTCTTGACGCTGGCCTGTGCGCACCATACCTCCCGGCGATGGCCATCCTCCCCATCATCGAAACGCCGGACGCACGGCTGAAACAGATCAGCACCCCGGTTGCCGCCGTCACCGATGCGCACCGCACGCTGATCGCCGACATGTTCGAAACCATGTATGACGCGCCCGGTATCGGCCTGGCCGCCATCCAGGTCGGCGTGGCGGAACGCATCCTGGTGATCGATCTGCAACCCGAAGCCGATGAGACGCCGGACGACGCCGATCCCGAAACCATCGTGCGGGTGAAACAGCCGCGCGTGTTCATCAACCCGGAAATCACCTGGGCGTCGGACGAGCACAGCGTCTATCAGGAAGGCTGCCTGTCGGTGCCGGAAATGTACGCCGATGTCACCCGCCCGGCGCGCATCCGCGTGACCTGGCTCGACGAGCAGGGCGCCGGCCATGACGAGGAACTGGACGGCCTGCTCGCCACCTGCCTGCAGCACGAGATGGACCATCTGAACGGCGTGCTGTTCATCGATCACCTCTCCCGGCTGAAGCGCGACATGCTGCTGAAGAAGCTGGAGAAGATGCGGCGGACGGGCCGGGCGGCGTAAAACCTCTCTCCCCTCGCGGGAGAGGGCGATTCGGCGCAGCCGAGCGGGGTGAGGGGGTGCATGTTTGACCACCCGCGACCACCCCTCACCCCGGGCCGCCTTCGGCGTCTCTCGCCCTCTCCCGCAAGGGGAGAGGGTTTATGCGGTCACCGCGTCCACGATCAGCTTTGCTGCATCCTCGGGCGACTTCAGCCGCGCCGGGTCTTCGCCCGGATAGGCCGCGGCGCGCATCTTGGTGCGGGTGGCGCCGGGGTCGATGATGTGGGTGCGGATGGCGCTGATGTTGCGCACTTCGGCGCCATAGGTGTGCACCAGATTTTCCAGCGCCGCCTTGGTCGCGGCATAGCCACCCCAATAGGCGCGCGGGGCGCTCGCCACCGACGAGGTGATCGCCACCAGGCTGGCGGCGCGGGACTGGCGCAGCCAGGGATCGGTGGCGCGGATCAGGCGCATGTTGGCGGTCAGATTGATCGCCACCAGCTTGTCCCATTCCTTCAGATCGAGATGCGGCACCGGCGCCAGCGTGCCAAGCAGCCCGGCATTCAGGATCAACGCATCCAGCGCCCCCCAGCGCGCGCCGATGGCGGCCCCCAACCGATCGATGGCGTCGAAATCGGCCAGATCGAACGGCGCGATGGTGGCGGTGCCGCCAGTGGCGTGGATGCGATCATCCACCTCGGCCAGGGCCTTTTCGGTGCGGGCGGTGATGATCACATGCCAGCCGGCCGCCGCCAGCGCTTCAGCGGTGGCAGCGCCGATGCCGCGGCTGGCGCCGGTGATCAGGGCGAGGGGTTTGGTGGTGTCGGTCATGGCGGGTGATTAGGGGCGCGGGCCCGGCGGGGCAAGGGGCGCGGCCGGCGGCAAAGCCGCCGAGTCCGCTTCGGAAGGGAGGACAGGAAAAAAGAGCGCGGCGAAGCCGCGCCGTCGAAGCTGTTCCGCCGGCCTGAGGGCCGACGGCCAGCCCGGCCGCGCCGCGCTAAATCACCCGCTCCGCCAGCAGACTCAGCTGGTCCGGCACTTCTGCATCTTCCTGATCGGTCAACCGCGTCGGGTAATCGCCGGTGAAGCAGGCGTCGCAATATTGCGGCCCGCTGTCGTCGCGGGTGGCTTCGCCGACGGCGCGGTAGAGGCCGTCGATCGACAGGAACGACAGGCTGTCCACCTTGATGAAGTCGCGCATGCGTTCGACATCCATCTGCGCCGCCAGCAGCTTGGACCGTTCCGGCGTGTCCACCCCATAATAGCAGCTGTGACGGGTCGGCGGGCTGGCGATGCGCATATGCACTTCTTCGGCGCCGGCTTCGCGCAGCATCTGCACGATCTTCACGGATGTTGTGCCGCGCACGATGCTGTCGTCGATCAGCACGACGCGCTTGCCGGTGATCATGGCGCGGTTGGCATTGTGCTTCAGCTTCACGCCAAGGTTGCGGATCTGGTCGCCCGGCTGAATGAAGGTGCGGCCGATATAATGGCTGCGGATGATGCCCAGTTCGAACGGGATGCCGCTTTCCTGGGCATAGCCGATGGCAGACGGTGTGCCGCTGTCGGGCACCGGCACCACGATATCGGCGTCCACCGGATTTTCGCGGGCCAGCTCGGCGCCGATGCGCTTGCGCACTTGATAGACCGACGATCCATCGACCATCGAATCGGGCCGGCTGAAATAGACATGTTCGAAAATGCACGGCCGCGGGCGCAGCGGCGCAAACGGCCGGATCGATCGCAGACCCCGTGCCGAGATGATGATCAACTCGCCCGGCTCCACGGCGCGCAGGAACGTCGCCCCCACCATATCCAGCGCCACGGTTTCGGAGGCGAGGATGTACGAATCGCCCAGCCGGCCGAGCACCAGCGGCCTGATGCCGAGCGGATCGCGGCAGGCCAGCATGCCTTCGGCGGTCAGGCACAGCAGGCTGTAGGCGCCTTCGACCCGCTTGAGCGCATCGATGAAGCGATCGAGCAGCGTGCGATAGGCCGAAGTGGCGACCAGGTGGATGATCACCTCGGTGTCGCTTGTCGATTGAAAGATGCTGCCGCGCCGCACCAGTTCGCGGCGCAGGGTCGTCGCGTTGGAGATATTGCCGTTGTGCGCCACCGCAAAGCCGCCGCTGGCCAGTTCGGCAAACAGCGGCTGCACATTGCGCAGCGCGGTCTCGCCGCTGGTGGAATAACGGTTGTGGCCGATGGCGATCTCGCCCTTCAGCGCATTGATCACCGAATCCTTGTCGAAATTGCCGGCGACATGTCCCACGGCGCGGTGGGTGTGGAATTCCTTGCCATCGAAGGTGGTGATGCCGGCGGCTTCCTGGCCGCGATGCTGCAGCGCATGCAGACCAAGCGCGGCAAGCGCCGCTGCCCCTTCCGCGCCATAGACGCCGATGACGCCGCATTCTTCGTGGAGATGATCCTGTTCCCACGGGTCGGTTGTCAAAATCGGGTCCATGGGGTCGGCCTTTGTCAACGTGCGTGTCCCGCGCCATATAGGGCCGGGCGGGACCGTTGTCTGCCCTTTTGCGACGGAAATTGTCACATGAATGCAACCTTGGACGAAAGTTCGGCGTTTACGCCCCGGTGGGGCGCCGATGGCCTGATCACCGCCGTTGCGGTCGATACGGCGTCGGGCGCGGTGCTGATGGTCGCTCACATGAACGCCGATGCCCTGGCGGCCACCATCGCCACCGGGGAGGCGCATTACTGGAGCCGGTCGCGCCGCGAGCTGTGGCACAAGGGGGCGACCAGCGGCGCCCTCCAGCGCGTGGTGGAAATCCGCGTCGATTGTGATCAGGATTGTCTGTTGCTGATGGTGGAACCGGCCGGCCCGGCGTGCCATACCGGCCGCCAGAGCTGTTTCTATCGCCGGCTGGGCAGCGCCGGCCTGGAACCCGTCACAGCGGAGAAGGCGTCATGACCGAGGACATTCCCACCGGCCTGCAGATGACGGTGTTCGACGAGACGTTCCGCAATCGCCCCAGCGAACGCTTTGCTGCGCTGCGTGCCGCCGATCCGGTGCACGAAGACAAGATGTTGGGCCGGGTGCTGCTCACCCGCGCCGCCGATGTGGCTGCGGTGCTCAAGGATCGCAGCCTGTCGGTCGACCAGAGCAACGCCGCGCCGGACACCATCGTGCAGCGGCTGACCAGCTTGCAGGACCGTGAAGCGCCGCGATCGATGCTGGTGCTCGATGATCCCGATCATGGCCGCCTGCGCCGGCTGGTGACGCACGCCTTCAATGCCCGCGCCATCGATGCCATCAAGCCGCGCGTTGCCGACGTCGCCGACGAATTGCTCGACGCGGTGGCCGACGCGCCGGAGTTCGATCTGATCGAATCCTATGCCTCGCCGCTGCCGATCATCGTCATCGCCACCATGCTGGGCGTGGATGCGGCGGATGTCGGCGATTTCCGGCGCTGGTCGAAGGGGCTGGCCAATGTCTTCTCGCCGATCCGCACGCCGGAATTCCTGGCGGCGCTGAAGGCCAATGCCGATGAACTGAGCGCCTATTTCGAGCGCGCCATCGCGACACGCCGCGCCGCCCCGCGCGGCGATCTGATCAGCGCGATGATCACGGTGGAAGAAGGCGGCGATACGCTGTCCACACAGGAGATTGTCACCATGTGCAATCTGCTGCTGCTGGCGGGCAATCTGACCACCACCGATCTGATCGGTAACGCGACGCTTGCCCTGCTGCGTGCGCCCGATCAACTGGCCGTGGTGCGGGCCAATCCGGCGCGCATGGCCGATGCCATCGAGGAGACGCTGCGGCTCGACCCGCCGGTGATGCAGAGCCTGCGCATTCCGCTGGCGCCGCGCGAGATCGGCGGCTGCCCGGTGCGCGCCGGCGAAGCGCTGACCACCTTCCTGATGGCCGCCAGCCAGGACCCGGCGCTGCACGAAGATCCGCTGCGCTTCGATATCGACCGGGCGGACAAGACACATTTTGCCTTCGGCGGCGGTGTGCATTTCTGCCTCGGCGCGCCCTTGGCCCGCGCCGAGGCCGATATCGCGCTGACCAAATTGTTCGCCCGCTTCCCCGGTCTGGCGCTGACCGGCGCGCCCATCGAGCGCAACATTTCGGCAGCGTTCAATGGCGTGCAGCAATTGTGGGTGCGGCCCTGACCATTCTTGTCGCCGGCGCCACCGGGCTGGTTGGCGGACTGGTGCTGGGTCTGGCGCGCGACGTCATCCCCGTCAGCCGCCGCCCCATCCCCGGCCATCCGGGCGTGGTCGCGGATTTCGATGATCTGCCGCCCTTGCCGCCGGCCGATGTGGCGATCTGCGCGCTGGGCACCACCCGCGCCAAGGCCGGCAGCGACGCGGCGTTCCGCGCGGTCGACATGCATGCCGTGCTGGCCTTCGCCCGCGCTGCGCAGGCCGCCGGGGTCACGCGTTTCA
>Ga0164294_10004950_pt1 | contig 11504 bp, 10 predicted proteins | sample GEODES005metaG_FD_111479 | JGI IMG/M metagenome (GOLD analysis project Ga0164294, IMG submission 111479) | Oligotrophic lake water microbial communities from Sparkling Lake, Wisconsin, USA - GEODES005 metaG | ecosystem: Environmental > Aquatic > Freshwater > Lake | place: USA: Sparkling Lake...
AACGGAACAAGCAATGTTAACATTCCAGTACTGAACGGGAATGTAACTATAAGTAGTGCAGGTAATGCTAATGTTGTAGTTGTAACTGGTTCAGGTGCTAATATAACCGGCACTGCAAATATTTCCGGTAATGCTAATATCGGAAATGTAGGTACTAATGTAGCAGTAGTCACGACTGGTAATATCACAACGATCAACAGCGGTCTCTTACAAAATAGTACTAGTAATATAACTTTAGCCGCAGCCGGAAATGTTTCTACCTATATAGGTGGTAATACGACTGCTCAGTTTGTAGTGACATCTACTGGTGCAAATATATCGGGTACGGCAAATGTATTAGGTAATGCAAATGTGGGGAATTTAGGGACGGCGCGTGTACTAGCTAGTGCTAATATTACTGCGCCACAATTGATAAGCAATGTAGCAGCAGGTACTGCGCCGTTAGTAGTCACGAGTACTACAGTAGTACCTAACTTGTATGTAGCGCGAGCCAACGTAGGTGATTACAGCACTGTTGTCACACAAACAACTGGTATCTATTATCCTACATTCGTTAACGCAAATATTTCTGGAAACTATGTATTAGCATCAAATGTAGGGATATCAGCTAATGCTGCCAACGGATCGTTGATAGCTACCACGTTCGTAGGTAATCTATCAGGTAATATAACTGGTGGGGGAGCATTAACGAACGGCACTAGTAATGTGAGCATACCGGCAGTAAACGGAAATGTCAATATAGTATCAGCAGGTAACACTACTTTAGTAGTTACTGGCACTGGTGCTAACATCACAGGTACTGCAAATATTTCAGGTGCTGCTACTATTTCCGGTAACGCTACAGTAGGTAATTTAATCACTCAAGGGCAGTTGATATCTTCTCTAGCTACCGGTACTGCACCAATAATAGTATCAAGCACTACCCGTGTAGCTAACTTGAATGTAGCACATGCTAACGTAAGTGACTATAACATAATCACTGCACAGACGACCGGTATCTATTATCCTACATTTATTAACGGGAACACTAGTGGTAATTATGTGCTATCTGCTAATTCAGGGATATCAGCTAATGTTGCTAATGGCGCATTGATAGCAACTGCATTCGTAGGTAACTTTTATGGTACTCTATTCGGTACGATATCAAATGGTAATAGTAATCTATCTATTCCAGTAGCTAATGGAAATGTGAATATTAGTGCTGTGGGGAGTGCAAATGTTCTAGTTGTGACTGGAACTGGTGCTAACATCACAGGTACTATAAATGTTTCAGGTAATGCTAACGTAGGTAATATCGGTGGTGCTACAGCAATATTGACTACCGCGGCTAATGTTCCTTTAGTACAAAACGGTAATAGTAATATAGCTATCACTACTAACGGTAATGTGACTATAACTGCTACTAGCAATGCTATGCTAAGAATAACTGCTACTGGTGCTAATGTGTTAGGTACAGCAAACATAACAGGTAATCTTGATGCAGCTAATGCTAACCTTGGTAATCTAGCGACGGCTAACTACATCAATGTTTCTTCCAACATAACAGTTACTGGCAACTTGAGTGCAAATAATATAAGTATTTCTGGTAGTGGAAATATATCAGGTGCAAATGTAATCACAGCAACTACATTCCGAGGAAATCTCACTAACGGTGTTTTCTCTAATGGAGCTAGTAATGTAAGCATACCCGCAATCAATGGAAATGTAAACATATCAGCATTCGGTAATGCTAATATATTTACCGTAACTGGCACTGGCATAAAAGTGACGGGTGTCGCTAATGTTACCGGTAATGCGAACATCGGCAATGTAGGCATAGGTGGTATATTAAGTGTGACTGGGAATGCCAATGTAGGTAATCTAGGAACAGCTGGTCAAATAATATCTACGATAGGAACAGGTACGGCACCTCCGTTCACTGTAAGTAGTACTGATCGTGTTGCCAACTTAAATGTTGATTACGCGAATGTGTCAGATTATTCTGTAGTGACAACTCAAGTGTCAGGTACATTCTATCCAGTATTCGTTAATGGCAATTCAAGTGGAAACTATGAATATGCAAGTAATGCTAATCTGTCATTCAATGCTGGTACTGGTAATTTATCTACTTCTTTATTGAGTGTTACTGGTAATGCTAATATCGGAAATATAGGCACAGCCCGTGTATTAGCTACAGCCAATGTTACTGCACCGCAATTGATAAGCAATGTGATTACTGGTACAGCTCCATTAGTAGTGACAAGTACTACAGTAGTACCTAATCTATATGTAGCACGTGCCAATGTAAGTGACAATCAAGTTGTCACTGCACAAACGACTGGAATCTATTACCCAACATTCGTTAATGGTAATACTACTGCAAATTATGCATTAGCCGCTAATTCAAGCATATCATCTAATATCGCTAATGGCGCATTGATAGCTACTACATTCGTAGGTAATCTATCAGGAAATATGACTGGTGTATTCGTGAATGGAAATAGCAATGTAAATATACCAGTAGCAAATGGAAATGTAAACATAAGTGCTGTTGGAAACGCTAATGTCGTAGTGGTTACCGGTACTGGCACAGTTCTCAATGGCGCCGCAAGTGTCATACCTAAAGTAACACCTACAACAGTATCAACTCCCCAATTTACGATAGGTGAATCTACTGCGAATGCAGGATATCAGATGCGCTTGTCATATTACAATGATCCTACATTTGGTTATACCTCTGCTATTCAAAGTGTTGTCGGTGCTAGTGCTCCTACACTATTGACATTGAATCCTTCTGGTGGCAATGTAGGTATCGGTACTGCGAATACTGATGCTAAACTAGATGTTTCAGGCAATGCTAGATTTTTAGCTGCTGCTGCCGGAAGTAACGGTGCGATAGTATTGAGACAAAATAGTATTGATTCATCTGGTGCTTATATCCAATGGACTAATTGGAACAGTTCATCACAGACTGGTTTTATAGTAGTAGATGTCAATAACAATATGATATTTGGTACAGGTAGTTCTCCGAGCGGTGAGAGGGCACGTATTAATCCTAGCGGCAATGTAGGTATAGCTAATACAAATCCTAATCATACTCTTAGTGTTACCGGTACTACAAATATTTCAGGCAATGCTAATGTTGGTAATATAGGTACCAATGTAGCAATAATCACTACAGGTAATATCACTACTATCAATAGTGGGTTATTGCAGAACGGAAATAGCAATGTTACTATCACTGCTAATGCAAATATAACATTGACTGCTAGGAGCAATAGCACAATGGTAATCAGTGATACCGGGGCTAATATAACCGGTACAGCTAATATAAGTGGTAACCTAAACGCAGCAAATGTCATAGTTTCTGGATATAATATTAGGTCAGTAGCTACTGGCATAGTAGCAGCAGGTTCAACTCAAGGTACTGCTACTCCGTTAACAAAAGAAATCAATGTCGTTTCTACCTCAGCATCCAGCGCGACCGGAGTGATATTGCCTACAGCGGTAGCAGGTATGGAAATAACCATAATCAATACTAGCGCGAATCTTGTATTTGTGTATCCAGGAACATCCAGTTTTATAGATACTCAATTAGTGAATGTTCCAAACACATTGCCTGCAGGAAATAGATTGCAAGTCGTAGCAGTTAGCGGAACACAGTGGTATACAGTTTAATTTTTAAAGGAAGATAACATGGTAACATTAGATTTATTGACACACATGTGTCCCCGAACAAAAGTAAGTATCCTTGAAGGATATCTAGAACCACTCAATACAGTGGCAGAATATTATGAGATGACTGTAAATCCAGCTAGACTAGCGGGATTCTTAGCACAGACTGCACACGAGAGTGGCGGCTATACTGCTATAAAAGAAAACTTAAACTATAGCGCAAAAGGATTGATGGGTACATTTAAAAAGTATTTCCCAAATGAAGCTCTTGCAAAACAATATGAACGCAAGCCGGAAAAGATTGCTAATAAAGTTTATGCTAACCGCATGAAGAATGGTGATGAGGCATCAGGTGATGGCTATCGTTTCTGCGGTCGTGGATTGATTCAATTGACCGGTCGTGATAATTATACTAAGTTTGCAAATGACTTAGGTAAGAGTTTAGAAGATACTATCGCTTACTTAGAAACACCAAGTGGAGCTGTATCAAGTGCAGGATGGTTTTGGGATAATAATAAACTAAATCAATATTGTGACAGTGGTGATTTTGTGACACTAACTAAACGTATCAATGGTGGTACTATTGGACTAGAAGATAGAAAGCACCACTACGAAATAGCACTGCATTACCTAACATAACATGGCACAACCAATTTGGAATACTACTGCAGGGTCTATAGGAAGTTTTCCTTATGGATTTGCAATGTCCTTTACATTATCTGCCTCTGCGGTATCTCCTGCAACGTCTGTAACTTATAGTCTATTAGCTGCTACACTTCCAAATAATATAGTATTGAATACTACGACTGGCATACTGAGTGGCATACCTTCGTTAGTGATTCAAGATACTACTACAACATTTGCCGTAAGAGCAACAGACAATTTAGGTAATATAAATGACAGAACATTTAACATGACTGTTACTGGTTCTGCTACTCCAGCTTTCACTACTCCCCAAGGTTCATTGATAAGTGTTCAAGATAGTATCTGGACTCAAGTATATGTAAATTATTCTAACCCTGATGCCGATAATGTAGTAGTGGTTGAATTACAAAATGGAGTATTACCACCGGGATTAGAATTAGCACCTTCTGGATTGATTCAAGGATATGCCGAACCACCCATAGTAGAAGTTCCTTTAACTGGTTTCACTACTTTTGGCCTATCCACCTCAGCTACTAATAATTACATTTATTCCGATAATATTATAGGTGTTGTATTGGGTCGCCCTGTCACATTCACTGACACTATAGGAGGACTATCATCTAGTATCACGTACTATGTCAGTTATGTAGATCCAGTAGCGTCTGCATTTTCAGTTACCACTACTCAATTTGGTGCTACACTACAATTAACAAATGATTATGGTGCTATGAATATTTCTTTCTTGGAAACCACACAAGGTGAACCGACTATTAGAACATATTCTTTCACATTGAGATTGATGAGTCTACTCGGTGGAAATACTGCGGCATATACTATTACTGTCGTTAATCAAAACGCTCCTGTTAGCCAAGGAGGTCCTGGAAACACTCCTAACACAAGGATACCCACCATACTCAATACGAGACCATTGACAATAACGATTCCTGATGATGACCCGTATTATGGTTATTATGTATTACCACCAGTAAGTCCTTCAACAAACGCACAGATAGGAACAATAGATAGCGGTAACTTTTTTGCATTCAAGATTTTAGGATATGACTTCAGCGGTAATACATTGCAGTATCTATATTCAAACATGCCAATATGGTTAACTGGAGATACTAATACAGGATGGATAACAGGTAATCCATTTCTAGCTTCCCCCGGAATAAACAATTATGATTTCACTGTCAGTGTTTATAGATCAGATGCTCCTTTCATCACCTCAGGAAATTTTAATTATGCATTCAATCTAAGTCTAGATGTCACTGATGTGATAACATGGACTACTCCTTCAAACTTAGGCACAGTATACAACGCTACAGTAAGTACGTTATCAGTAAATGCACTAGCAGATACACCGATATTGTATAGATTAGAGTCTGGTGTGTTACCACCCAATCTACAATTACAAAGTAATGGTGAAATAACAGGTGTAGTAGCCGATCAACCTACTGATGTATTATTGAGTCAAGGTGCAAGTACAGATTTCACGTTCACTATTACTGCTTATAGTCCTAGCTTTCCGATCGTCACTTCAAATAAAACATTTACTATAACAGTGTCACAGGAATTTATATATCCCACAGACATCTTATATATTCAAGCAGCACCTAGTATTGATGACAGGGAGATACTACGAACATTATTAGACAATGAGTCTTTGATACCTGCGAGTTCATTATATAGACCGACTGATATTTATTTCGGTAAAGCTACTAGCGTGATATATGAACATGCATATGGTATCTATGCTAGTGGTATACAGGAATACATAGCAGCAGTGACACAGAATCATTATTGGAGAAACATCACATTGGGCGAGTTGAAGACCGCAGTTGCGAGAGATTTAGCTACTAATGAGATAATATATGAAGTAGTATATAGTGAAGTGATAGACAATCTAATAAATCCCCAAGGTATAAGTATAGAGAGTGTCATTCAGTGGCCACGTAACATCAATCTAAATTTAGGACCTTGGTATACGAGTTCGACACCTATCCTTACTAGTTGGATAGAAAAATTAGGTCAAGATTATTACACTAGTCTCTCATCGGGGACTACAAGGACACTACATCCTAACAGTCTATATAATATGCGTAAGCGTGTAGCAGATATATTAGGATTAGAGCCTAATAGCAATCTATTACCATTATGGATGACTAGTCAGCAAGCAAATGGTAGTACATTGGGATACACCCAAGCTTGGGTGATATGTTATACTAAGCCAGGATTAGCTAGTGCTATCAAAACGAATATAGAAACTAACTGGCCATATACATTGAATCAGATCAATTTTAATATAGATAGATTCAGCGTGAACAAGAGTCAGACTTATAATTTCGACAATTATTTAGTTCCTCCTGCTTGGACTGGATTGCCTAGTGCTGACCCAACTCCCGTCCCATTAAATAGCGAAGATTTCTTTGTGTTATTCCCTAGAGAAACTATTTTACCGAACGAATAACAATACTAAATATGTATACTGGAATGAAAAATGAGTAATATCAATACAAACGGAATAAACGTGAATTATCCTGTACCCGGCGTCAATAACAACAGCCAAGGTTTCAGAGACAATTTTGCTAGCATAGTTACCAATCTCAATAGCGCAGGCACTGAGATTACTGACCTACAGACTAAAGTAGTAGTCAAGCAAGCATTAGTCGGGTCTACTATCAATAATGACATGGCTAACACATTGATCAGCAATGCTAGTACTAGGAGTTTTCGTGCTACTACATACAATCTAGGTAATGCTTTAGCAGGTACTGTTCAAGTCAATGCATCACTAGGTGATTTACAGTACGGTACTGTTGCGGGTAATGTGACATTGCAGTTTGGTAATTGGGCACCAACCGGCACACAGAGCAATGTACAATTATCACTGTCCGTGTCGAACGCAGAAGCATACATCACGTTCCCTAGTTCATTGATGATTGACGGAGATAGTGGTGCGACTACATTAGAGAATTATATTAACATAAATGGTAATGCGAGCGTGTCTGTACCTTACGGCGTAACACAGATGGATTATAGGATTAGCACTACCGATTGCGGTAACACATTGACCATCGAACCATACAATAGACCTAGAACAGCGACAATGATACAACAACGTACTCCTGCACCGACCGGATATCAAGGTGATGTGGTAGGAGATGTAGCAGTAGACACTGAGTATTTTTATGTCTGTACTGATTCATACGCAGCGATTGCAAACACTATTCCAGTAGCAAATGCCACTTCTACAGGAAATACATTGACGGTATCGGATACTGCATTGTTAGTCTTGAATGACCCTATCGTCTTTACCGGTGCTAATGTGTCACAAGCTAATCTAGTAGCTAACACGATTTACTATGTGAAATCTATTCCTACTGCGGGAGTGAATGGAACTATCTCTGTCAGTGCGACTAGAAGTAGCGGAACTGCAGGAGCTAATGTAGCATTGACTACTACTGCTAACGCATTCAGTAGCGTGTCGTATAATGGTAGTGACATCTGGAAAAGAATCGCGCTAACAACTTGGTGATAAGTATTTGAATGGAACATCCATTTCTCAGTTCTCAAAGTCTTGGTGACAAGTCACTAGAAGAATTGCAGTCTAAAATTACCGATCTCAACAATAAATTGAGTTTTGCCTATCGCACAGGTAATAGGCCATTGATCAATCAATTGCACATGGTGCTTGAGAGTTATCGCAATCAATCAAGAAAAAAAATGGATGAGATATTAGAAAAGCAAAATATCAAGTCAAACGTAAACATTCAAAAAGAGGAAAAAATTGGCAACAAGAATCGACCGTGATTTCGCATTTCAAGCGGCTGTACATTTTGAAGGTAAGTTCATTTTAAACTACTATGATGTGACTTTATCAATGGATGTACAGACAGAATCTATCAAAGAACAAAATATAGCGATGGATAGGGTATTATATTTTTTGAGTGAGAGCCTATCTAATAGTGTTTTCATCCATGATCAAGAAACTAAAATGATTGAAAAATATAATCAAGCTGGTATAAAAACTTGTATCTTACCTGAAGAACCATACGATCAGATAATAACTGTATTGTTACTGATGAAGTTTAATGCTATAACTGAAGGTAAACTACTAGTTACCGATATCGCACTGATATCAGTATTGAGCAATCAAGTTAGATTCTTGTACGATTTAGAAACTGCAAATAATCATCCATTCGGTAAAGGGTGGTGGTATGAACCAAACACTGCTATATCTGATTGTGTCAAACATAACAAGAAAGATAAGATCGTTAAATTGGTAAAATCATCTGATTGGTCAAATATTGGATTAGACTGGAATGTCAAGCCGATGAAACCCACAGAGATTATTTTTAGTAATGAACCAGAAAAACAACCATAACTGTTGATTCGCTCAAAACTCTATGCTATAATGTATAGATGAAAACAGATATATATGGACAAATGATTCTCACAGAAAATGACCTGTGCGATCTATATCTGCGTGACCCCACACGAAATATAAAAGAATGTTTTGTAGATAAGGAAATCAAACTAGATGATATCTTCCTTTCAGATGAGAATCTACCTACACTATTAAAGTATGTTGACAGTAAGTTGTCGTTGGAAGAATTTGATAACAATAAACAATCAGAATGGCAGATGCCCATAGAATATTATGAGATGGATATCGCTAAGTGGGTATTAGATCAATGCAAAAATGAAGAAGAACTGCAAAGAGCAGGTGATGAACTGATAAAATTCCATGACAGGAACATGTTCCCATTATTGCAGTATCTAAAGTATCTTGTCGATACGATGCGTAGAAACAATATCGTGTGGGGAGTAGGTAGAGGTAGTAGCGTAGCAAGCTATGTATTGTATCTGATCGGGATTCACAGAATAAATAGCTTGTACTACCAATTATCGGTAGACGAATTTTTGAAATAAAAGGAGACAATCATGAGCGTATATAGAACAGCGATGGGAAAAGCAGTTGATATGGCAGCACTTGCCACAAAAAATGAAAGAGCGAGGGCCGTAGGAAATGTCAAGAACCTAAATGCGAGGGGAGATATCATCGATGTACATGGTAAAATCGTTGTACCTGTAACTGAAAAGACGAATAACATGTACGCCAACACTGTGGGTAATCGTTCTTCTCACGCCACTAAAAACCCTGCAAGAAACCCTGCGAGACTAACACCAGATCAACCTGTAATCACAGAACCATTGACAGAAGCTGAGAAGGAACTAGAAGCATCATTCGAAGAAGATTTAGAGATTGAAGAAATCAAGGCACAAGAACTCAAAGCAGAAGAAATGAAGAAAGCAAAGAAGAAATAACATGGAAGAAAAGAAATTCGCATTTGAACCACATAAGATAAGCCGAGAAAAGTTTAAACCAATCGGCGCCCATATCATTGTAAGTGATATGGATTTTGATGTTAGAATACTCAGTAGCGGTATTCTATTACCCAACGATGATATGAAAAGTGCAGGTATTCGCCCTCGTTGGGGGAAGATTTACGCTATAGGATCAGACAACAAAGATCCAGAATATCAGATTGGTAAATGGATTATGATTAGTCATGGTCGTTGGACTCGCGGTATAGACATCGAGGACGAAGAAGGACCAAAGACTATTCGTAGAGTAGATCCAGCAGATATATTGCTTATATCTGATGAACAGGTAAATGATGAAACATATAGCGACAAGGTGTATTGATGATAAATTGGTTTAAGCGAAAAGTTATTAGCTGGGTCAGAGAAGACTGGGACAAAGCCCGTAATTCAAATGATAATGGTTTAGTAGAAATGAATCGTTCAACTAGTATGGGTGCTGTTAGTAGAGGTCGTAGACTAGACCAACATGGTATGAATTTCACAATCTATTCAGCGAACGGTGGATACGTAATGGAGTATAATACATATGATCCTAAAACAGATGAACGCAGTACAGCATTGCATATCATTCACAGTGACCAAAATTTAGGTCAAGGTATCGCACATATCATAACTTTTGAAATGCTTAGAAAATGAAGAATCAACTCTGGGTAGAAAAGTATCGTCCTAAATCTGTAACAGATTATGTATTCGTAGACGAACGACAGAAACAGCAAGTAGAAGGCTGGATCAGTAATGGCAGTATTCCGCATCTATTACTGAGCGGCGACCCCGGTACTGGTAAGACTACACTAGCGAAAGTATTGATAAATGAGTTAGGCGTAGAAGGTTATGATGTACTAGAGATCAATGCTAGTCGTGAGAATGGTGTCGCAGTCGTGCGTGACAAGATCAATGGATTCGCACAGACGATGCCTTTCGGTAAGTTCAAAGTGATATTGCTTGACGAGGCTGACTATACTAGCCCAGAGTTTCAAGCAGCATTGCGTAACGACATGGAAGCATATGCTGATACTGTTCGTTTCATTCTCACTTGTAACTATGAACACAAAATCATTCCAGCATTGCGTGAGAGTCGTTGCCACAAGTTTCATATCGCTAAACCCGATCGCACAGAATATACAGCAAGGGCAGCAACTGTTCTTGTTACTGAAGGAATCGAATTTGATTTAGATACATTGGATAGTTATGTCCGTGTATCATATCCAGACTTGCGTAAATGTCTGAATCAACTGCAAGTCAATAGCAGCACAGGCAAACTGTTGCCCCCGCAATCAGAAGGTAATAGCGAACATGCGTTACTGTTAGAAGCAACTACATTGTTCAAGAGTGGTAAGATTCTAGAAGGTCGTCAGCAACTGATGCAGTATATCGCATTGTATCCAACACGCATTGAAGATACATACAAGTGGATGTACGACAACTTAGACTTGTGGGGCAAGCAACAAGAAAAGCGTGACGCGAGTATCATCGTTATCCGTAATGGTCTTGCACAATTGCCGTTAGTTGGAATACCCGAGATCAGTCTCGCAGCGACATTAGTGGAGTTGACATCGTGAGATATCTATTGATTACTTTTTTCCGCAAACCCAACGGACAGATAGATGAACAAGTCTCTATCGGTAAGCGAGTCAGACCAGCTGACCTACAAACTTGTAATGTCATCTTAGATTACAGCAAGAAGAAAATAGATAAATGCGTCATAGAAGGTTCCATTGTTGATACTGATTGGGACAGGATGAACGAATATTACAAGAGGGTCTATCCAACATTGATAGATCAGTTAGAGAAGAATAATTCCGTAGAGAAAACAA
>Ga0164294_10004951_pt1 | contig 11504 bp, 9 predicted proteins | sample GEODES005metaG_FD_111479 | JGI IMG/M metagenome (GOLD analysis project Ga0164294, IMG submission 111479) | Oligotrophic lake water microbial communities from Sparkling Lake, Wisconsin, USA - GEODES005 metaG | ecosystem: Environmental > Aquatic > Freshwater > Lake | place: USA: Sparkling Lake...
ATGTAGGAGCCAGCCTGCTGGCGATCAAAGCCCATCGCTTGCAGGCAAGCTCCTACATAAGAGGAGGTCGGTCGGCACTGGCAATTCATGTTGTATCGTGTAGGAGCCAGCCTGCTGGCGATGCATGCGAGGGCCGTTGAAAGCCCATCGCTTGCAGGCAAGCTCCTACATAAGAGGAGGTCGGTCGGCACTGGCGATTCATGTTGTATCGTGTAGGAGCCAGCCTGCTGGCGATTGAGTTTATCCATGTAGGAGCCAGCCTGCTGGCGATGCATGCGAGGGCCGTTGAAAGCCCATCGCTTGCAGGCAAGCTCCTACATAGGGGGTTTTCGCTTGCAGGCAAGCTCCTACATAAGATAAGGCCGTTGATATCCCATCGCTTAAAGGGCAAGCGCCTGCAAACGGGGGTCATGCTTGTGGCTTCACGGTATGTTGCAGCGCATCGGTGTGCAGCGCTGTCACGGTGTCGGCACGGTGTGTTAGCACTGAGCGCTGGTTGATGGAGCCTTTGTCGGTGATCTCGCCCTTGTCGATGGTGGGGGGCTCGCTCAGCAGGCACAGGCGGGCAATGCGGTTGGCGCTGCCGGTTCCACTCTTGGCCAGTTCATTGACGATGGACTGGAACTTGGCGAGTACCGGGGCCGAGGCCAGCACATCAGACAAAGGCGCATCGGACGCCATGCCGCTCAAGGCTCTCACGGCGGCTGTAGGGAATACCATGGCTCCAACTTCTTTCATGTTCAGGCCGGTGATCACAACGTCTTGAATGTACGGGGCACCCGCTGCAATGATTTTGCTGCGCATCGGTCCCACGCTCACAAAGGTACCTGTCGCCAGCTTGAAGTCTTCGGCAATGCGGCCGTCGAACTTCAGGCCGAGGTGGACATTGGTTTCATCGATCCACTTGACCGCATCGCCTGTTTTGAAAAAACCTTCTTCGTCAAATGCCCCAGCAGTTTCTTCGGCGTTGCGCCAGTAGCCGGGGGTGATGTTGGGGCCTCGGTAACGCACCTCGGTTTTGCCTTGTGTGTCCACCAGCTTGAGTTCCAGTCCGGGTGCGGGCACGCCCAGGTCGCCTGCTTGCACAAAGGGGTTGGTCACAAAAATGCCGAACGGGCCCGACTCGGTCATGCCCAGGCCCGTGCCCATGACGATGCGCTCGCCGACTTCGCGTTCTTGTGATTGGTACAGGCTGTCCCAAATGGGTTGGGCCAATGCGGCACCGGCATAGAAAAACATCTGCACACGCGACAACAGGGTTTTGCGCAGCAGGTTGTCTGTCTGCATCGCATTGGCAATGGCTTCAAATCCTGTGGGTACGTTGAAGTAGACCGTGGGCGCGATCTCGCGCAGATTGCGCAAGGTCTCGCCGATCAGCGCGGGTGTGGGCTTGCCATCGTCGATGTACAGTGTGCCGCCGTGGTAGAGCACCATGCCCACGTTGTGGTTGCCGCCGAAGGTGTGGTTCCAAGGGAGCCAGTCGACCAGTACCAACTCTTTTTCGGCCAGCACCGGCATGGACTGCGCCATTTGCTGCTGGTTGGCGCACCACAGGCGCTGGGTGTTGATGACGGCCTTGGGCAATTTGGTGGAGCCGCTGGTGAACAAAAACTTGACGATGGTGTCGGGTCCGGTGGCGGCAATCGCGGCGTCCACTGCAGGCGATGCAACTGTCGCGCACAGGCTCTCGAATGGGGTGACCTTGCGGCCCTCCACAGCGCCCTCGACCATCACGACTTCCATGTCCGCTTCAACCGCGGCGACAATGGCTTTGGCGTAGCGGGCGTCCGACGCAAAGACCAGTCCGGGTGTCACGGTTTTGAGAACATGCTTGAGTTTGTCGAAGTCCACGCTGATGAGCGAGTAGGGCGGCGATGTGGGCACGAAGGGCACACCGGCCAGCATGCAGCCCAGGGCCAGCAAGGCGTGCTCTAAACTGTTTTCGCTCAGGATGACCACGGGGCGCTCAACGCTCAGTCCCCGATTGATCAAGCCCTGTGCAATGCTGCGGGCGTTATGCCACGCCTGACCGTAAGTGATGTGTTGCCAGTCTCCGAGCAAGCCATCGGCCTGTTTGACGCGGCGGGCCATGAAGCTGTGGTCGGGCTTGGTTTGTGCCCAGTGCTCCAGGCGCTCGGTCATGCGGTGCGCAAAGGGCTGCAACGCATCCTGGGCTTGAAGGTAGTGCGTCCCGGGAACGCCATCGCGCAAGCTGACGCGGGTGACGCCAAACTTCAGGGGGCGGAATTGAGGTGTGCTCATGGCTTGTCTCTGTTCAATCAGCTTTTCTCACCTTCGCTGCCTTGCCTTCAAGGAAGGCGCGCACACGGGATTTGGCTTCCGGGGCCGCCTGTGCGATGGAAGAGATCAGCGCTTCGGTGAAGAAGCCGTGGTCTGCTGGTTGCTCGGCGATGCGGGGCAACGCGTGCATCAGCGCAAAGTTGGTCAGCGGCGCATTGGTGGCAATCCGGCTGGCCAGCTCTATCGCTTTGGACAAAGCCGTTCCGGTAGGGACCAGATATTGGGCCAGGCCCACCCGCTCACCCTCTTGTGCGTCGTAAACGCGACCGGTCAGCATCATGTCGGTCATGCGGGCTGCCCCGATCAGTTTCGGTACGCGAACCGAGCCGCCGCCGCCCACAAAAATACCGCGTGTACCTTCGGGCAAGGCGTAAAAAGTGCTCTCGTCAGCCACCCGAATATGGCAGGCGCTGGCCAGCTCCAGGCCGCCACCGACCACGGCGCCGTGCAGGGCCGCAACCACGGGCACGCGGCCTTGTTCAACCGCGTTCAATGCCACATGCCAGCTGCGCGAATGGTGGATGCCTTCACCGGCATCGCGCTCTTTGAGTTCAGACAAGTCCAGACCCGCGCAGAAGTGACTGCCCTCGCCATGAATCACCGCCGCACCGGCTTCGACGGGCAGGTTTTGAAAGACATCGCGCAGGGCTTCAATCAAGCCATCGTTCAAGGCGTTGCGCTTGGCTGGGCGGCACAAGCGCACTACGGCGACAGCACCTTGCATTTCCAGTGCAATGCCATGGGCTGCGGCGCGATCTAAAAGGGGCGTGTTCAAGTCAGTCATGTGAAGTTTCCATCTAAAGTGCTGACTAGATGGTCAGTGAATTGTTCAAAAAAGGTTATTTTTAATAACGGTATTGTGAGACTGTTTGCACACATTTTTGCTAGGGATTTCCCTTATTTTTCCGTTTGAGGCAGGATTAAGCAGTCGGATGAGTACGCCGTTGCAAAGCTTCAAAGGAGATCAACTCCCCCGCCAGCGCGCTGGCCATCACCGTGGGCGGGCTGGCCAGCCAGACCTGGCCCGGGCCTGATCGGCCCGGAAAATTACGGTTGATGGCACTCACCGTGACCTGCGCCGCATCGGTCGATGAACCCGGTCCGCAGTTGGCGCAGGCCCCGCAAGAGGGCTGCAGTATCCGAACGCCCAAAGCGGCGAAGGTCTTGTCGTAGCCTTGAGTCATGCAGTAATCGCGCACGGCGGTGGTGCCGTACTGCAAAAACACTTGAACGCCTGCTGGCACTTTCAGACCGTTCTTCAGGCCCCAAGAAAGTACCCTGTGGTAGTGGTCAAAGTCTTCGCGTTTGCCCGCCGTGCACGAGCCGCCGTAGGCCATGTCGATGCGCACGCGCTCTGGCAAGTCCACCAACGCTAAGCCTTGACCGGGGTCGCCGGGCCGCGCCACCATGGGGCCGAGTTGGGTCAGGTTCAGCGCCATGTGGTGCGCGTACTGCGCGCCTTCGTCGCTGTGCATCCAGTCGTCAATGACGGCATCCACACCGCGGCGTTCGCGGATGAAGCGCAGGGTTTCGGCATCCGGTGCCACGATGCCGGTCAGCCCGCCCAGCTCGGCGCACATGTTGGTGAGGGTGGCGCGTTCGTCGGTGCTCAAGTGGGCGATGCCCTCACCCGTGAACTCGAACACCATGCCCACCCCGCTGCCGCTGCGGATGTAGGGCGTAGCCAGCAACTGCAGCATGAGGTCTTTGGCGGTGACGCCCGCAGACATTCGGCCTTGCAGCTCCACGCGCACGCACTCGGGCAGCGTCACGCGCACAGCCCCGGTCACAAAGGCGTTGGCCATGTCGGTGGTGCCCACACCAAACGCCACACAACCCAAGGCGCCGCTGTGCGGTGTGTGGGAATCGGTGCCCACCACCACCTGACCCGGCAGTGCGTAGTGTTCGGCCACCATGGCGTGCGAGATGCCGGCCACGTTGTGGCCGTCGTCCAGCAGCACTTCAGCTTCGGTCAGGGTGCGGTGCATGCGCAGGCCGTGGCGGGCGGCAAAGTTGCGCTGTGCTTGGCGCATGGCGTGCATGTTGGCGATCAGACCACCGCGCACATGGGCGGGGCTCTCATCGACATAGGAGGTGTGGTCTTCAAACACCACGATCTGTTCCGGGCGTTGCAGTGTGAAGTCGGTTCCCAATGCGCCGCGCAGCAGCGTGTCGGCCATGCCGGTGTAGTACTCGTGAATGAAACGCCAGTCCGCCTGTACGAACAAGCCATCACCGGGTTGGGGCTGGCCGGGTGTGTGCCGCGCTGCCAGGCGGTGGCGCATGAGGATTTTTTCGAACAGGGTTTGAGGGCCGTTTTCTGGGCAGGAGGCCGTCCCTTCTGGCGAAGGCGTGTGGTCTTCACTGCAGGAGCCTATCCCCGTGGGCGAATCCACGCCCAACAAAAACCGCTGCCCCCAGCGCAACAAACCACCGACACCCAGAACCGACGCCGCCAGCGCTTCCCGCCCCCGTACCAGATCGGCCAGCGTGATGTCCTCACCCCGTTCGATGCGCACCAGCAGACCGAAATCGGTCGAGGTGAACAGGCCGATGTTGTCGGCGTTCTGGCGGTAGATGCGTTCAAAACTCTCGGCAATGACCAACTGCACACCTGCCAGTTTTTCGGCGGTGGGGCTGTGTTCTCGGGAAGAGCCCTTGCCGTAGCGCCGGCCTGCCACCAGCACTTGAAACCCCGCCTGCCTGAGTGATCGGCGAGCGATGGGGTTCTCATCGCCACAGCGAAGCCCGGTGTGGGCAAAGTCGCCCAAAGCGTCGTCGTAATGGCTCAGGATGTGCGCCGGCGTGATCTCGTCGGTCGAGACATCGTCGCGCAGTGGGCCGGCCTGCTCGCGGACCAGGGCTTTGCCTGCCAGTTGACGGCGGATCAGGCCTGGGTCTTGGCTGAGGTAAAGAATCTTCCAGTGGAGGGTGTTCATGTGAGGGCGGTCTTGTGCGTGAGGCATGCTTCACCCCGGAATCAAAGGACAATCTCAATTTTATGAGCGATCCGAGCCATTAAACTCCTCGCATACCCCACCAAAGGACATTGGACATGATGGCATTTCATTGGCCCCAGCGCGTGACGGTCCGCGAAGTGGGCTTGCGCGACGGGCTGCAAAGCATCGCTCGCACCTTGCCCACCGCTCAAAAACTGCAGTGGATTCAGGGCGCTTACGACGCAGGCATCCGCGAGATCGAAGTCGGCTCTTTTGTACCGCCCAAACTGCTGCCTCAACTGGCCGACACGGCTGAGCTGGTGGCCTTTGCCAAAACCCTGTCTGGCCTTTGCGTCTCGGTGCTGGTGCCCAACCTCAAAGGGGCCGAGCGGGCCATGGACAGCGGCGCCGACTGGATGCTGCTGCCCCTGTCGGTCAGCCACGCGCACAGTCTGGCCAACCTGCGCAAAGCGCCCGGCGATGTGGTGAATGAGATGGCTGCCATAGTGGAGGCCCGCCGCGCGCGGGGATCTGGCATACGCATCGAAGTGGGCATGAGCACGGCTTTCGGTTGCACGCTTCAGGGTCGGGTCGAAGTCGAAGAAGTGCTGCGCTTGATCAAAGCGGTCGTCGTCTTGGGCGTGGACCGCATTGGTCTGGCCGACACAGTGGGCTACGCCGACCCGCGCCAGGTGGGCGAGCTGTTTGCCAAAGCCCGCGAGGTTGCGGGCGACTCGCTGGGTTGCGGTCATTTCCACGACACCCGTGGTTTGGGCATGGCCAACGTCATGGCGGCACTGCAAGCGGGTGAGACCCGATTTGACGCCTGTCTGGCGGGCATTGGCGGCTGCCCGCATGCGCCCGGGGCCAGTGGCAACGTGGCGACCGAAGATTTGGCGTATCTGATGGCCAGCATGGGCATCGACACCGGTATTGATTTCGGTCAGCTTATGGCTTTGCGCGCCCAGGTGGCGCAGTGGCTCGCAGGCGAATGTCTGCAGGGTTCGATCGCGCAGGCGGGCTTGCCCAAGACCCTGCGCCCTCAAGAAATGACGGCATGAACACCTTCGTCAAAAAACTCCCGCTCGAAGGCCTGCGCGTTGTCGAGTTCACCCACATGGTCATGGGCCCGACCTGCGGCATGGTGCTCGCCGACATGGGGGCCGAGGTCATCAAGGTGGAGCCCATTGAGGGCGACCGCACAAGGCATCTGCTGGGTTCGGGTGCAGGCTTTTTCCCCATGTTCAACCGCAACAAGAAAAGCATCAAGATTAACTTGCAAAGCCCCAAAGGGGCCGAAGTGGCGCGCCGCCTGTGCGCCTCGGCCGACGTGGTGGCCGAAAACTTCAAGCCGGGCTCCATGGCCAAGTTCGGCCTGGACTACGCCAGCCTGTCGGCCCACGACCCCCAGATCATTTACGCCAGCCTGAAAGGTTTTTTGCCTGGCCCCTATGACCACCGCACTGCGCTTGACGAGGTGGTGCAGATGATGGGGGGCTTGGCCTACATGACGGGGCGCCCCGGCGATCCGCTGCGCGCAGGCACCAGCGTGAACGACATCATGGGGGGTATGTTTGGCGCCATCGGTGTTCTGGGTGCGCTGATTCAGCGCGGTATCACCGGTCGCGGGCAAGAAATACAGTCGGCCCTGTTTGAAAACAACGTTTTTCTGGTCGGACAGCACATGTTGCAATACGCTATCACCGGTGTGGCACCCGAACCCATGCCCAACCGTATTTCAGCTTGGGCGGTGTACGACGTGTTCACCGTCAAAAACCATGAGCAGATTTTTTTGGCTGCCGTGAGCGATGCGCAATGGGCGAGCTTCTGCGATGTTTTGGGCTTTGCCGATCTCAAAGCCGACCCGCGCTACTTTGACAACAACGCCCGTGTGTCACAACGTGCCGAGCTGATCCCAGAGCTTCGCCGTCGTCTGGAAAGCTTTACCGCAGCCGAGTTGACCGCGATTTTTGAAAAAGCCGGATTGCCTTTTGCACCGATTGTCAAACCTGAGGAGCTGTTGGACGATCCGCATCTGCAAGCGACGGGTGGGCTGGCTGAAGTTCGCTTGACTGACGGTCCCAAGACAGGACAATTCGCTCGGGCAGCTCTACTGCCCTTCACCATGGATGGACAGCGTCTGGGTGTGCGACAGCAACCGCCCCAACAAGGCGAAAACACCGACGAGTTGTTGCAAGGCTTGGGCTTGAGCGCGACAGAGATAGAAGATTTGCGCGCCATCAAAGCGGTTGCCTGACAATACAGGCGAGTGCATTGCATCTGTTGTAAATTTCATGTCCATCACTTAGAAAGCAACCCCATGAATCACAAAATCACGCGCCGCCAAGCCTTGGCAGCTTTGACTTCTTTGGCTGTGGCTTTGCCAGGCCTGTCTGTACCCGGTTCAGTTTTGGCGCAAGCCGACCGCCCCGTCAAGTTTATTTTGCCCAATGCCACCGGCTCGGGTGTGGATGCCATTACCCGCGCTGCAGCGCCAGCATTGGGCAGAGCCTTGGGCAGCAGCGTGGTGGTCGAAAATCAGGCGGGTGCCAGTGGTGTCATTGGTTTGCAGGCTTTGACCAAAAACCCACCTGATGGATTCACCCTGTCAGTGGTGTCCAACAATGTGGTGATCTTCCCCAGTGTGATGAAGAGCTTGCCGTTCGACATGCCAGGCGATTTCACGCCCATTGCTGTGCTGGGCAGCACGCCCATGGTGCTTGTGGTGAACCCGCAGAAAGTCGCGGCGACCAACAGCCGCGACTTTATTGCCGCTCTCAAGGCCAAGCCTGAAGGCTATAACTTCGGCTCGGGTGGCACCGGCACCATCCTGCACCTGGCGGGTGAAATGTTTCTGGACGAAGCGGCGGCCAAAGCCCGTCACATTCCCTATAAGGGCGTGGGCCCCATGGTGACCGATTTATTGGGGGGGCAGATTGACTTTGCCGTGCTGGCCTTGCCCAGCGTAGCCCAGCACATCAAGTCGGGTGCATTGCGAGCCATTGGCATGTGCGCCGACAAACGCACACCAGCGGCACCGGACATACCTACCTTTGTCGAACAAGGCTTGAGCGACTACAACATGGAAGCCTGGTTCGCGGTGATTGGCCCCAAGGGCATGAGCAGCTTGCAAGTGAAAAAAGTACATGATGCGGTGACCCTCGCTTTCAGCGATGCCACTGTCAAAGAAACCATGGCCAAGCAAGGGAACACGATCAGCATCAGCAGCCCTGAACAGGCGCAAAAAGCATTCCGCAGCGAGCTGGCCCGCTATGCCGCATTGGTTAAGAAAGTCGGGATTGAGCCCCAGTAATCCAGTCGACTGAAAGGAGTTGGTTACGATGCACACATCTAGCAGGCGCTCGTGCTGATGCTGATTTGAAAGTATTTTTAATGTTTCGTACCCTCCGATCCCCCGGTGTGATGGCCATCACCTTGGCCGCAGCAGGCATCTTGATGATGACTGCCGGCATCCGAATGACCAACGGCTTGTTTCTCAGCCCCATCAACAGCAGCACGGGCTTGGGCATCGTCAGTTTGAGTTTGGCCATGGCCATCGGTCAGTTTGTTTGGGGCGCTGTACAACCCCTGGCCGGTGCCTTGGCCGACCGCCATGGGGCTCGGCCTGTTTTGTTGGGTGGGGTGTCGCTGATGGTGGTGGCCACAGCATCGATTCCCTTCATGACCAGTGCATTCGGTATTTCCGTCATGTTGGGGCTGTTGTCAGCGGCCGGCGCAGGTGCCGCCAGTTTTTCGGTGCTCATGGGCGCAGTGGCGCAGCGCATGCCTGCAGAATCACGGGGCGAAGCATCCGGCGTGATCAATGCCGGCAGCTCGCTCGGCCAGTTTGTGTTTGCACCGGTCGCTCAAAAGCTGATTCAGTTGATGGGCTGGATGGGCGCCATGTGGGCCTTGGCTGCAATCACCTTGCTGGCCTTGCCGCTGGTTTACAAAGTCACTGCCAACACCAAGGCAGCCCAGGCCAACACCGAGCCTGATCTGGGCCTGCGTCAAACTTTGAGAGATGCTTTCAAAACCCCGAGCTATGGTTTGATCCATGCTGGATTTTTCACCTGCGGTTTTCACATCGCATTTTTGGTCACCCATTTGCCGGGTGAGGTGGACCTGTGTGGCTTGCCGCCGGAGGTGGCCAGTTGGTCGCTGGCGATCATCGGATTGGCCAATATTGCAGGCAGTTTGTTGGTGGGCTCTGCCGTGTCGCAATACCGCAGCAAAATGATACTGGCGCTGATGTACGCTTCGCGGGCTGCCTTGGTGCTCTGGTATCTGTGGATGCCTAAAACGGACCTCACCTTTTACCTGTTTGCCGCGGGCTTGGGCCTGACCTGGCTGGCCACTGTACCGCCCACGGCGGCCTTGGTGGGCAAGTTGTTTGGTATTCGGTACATGGGTACCCTGTTTGGTATGACGTTGTTGTCGCATCAAATTGGGGGGTTCCTGGGGGCGTGGTTGGGCGGCTTGGCCATCACGCAACAAGGTGACTATGCGTGGATGTGGTACGCCGACATCGCCCTGGCGGTGGCTGCCGCTTTACTCAATTTGCCGATCAAAGAAGCGCCTGTGCGCCAGACCGCTGCGGCTTGAACTTTTTGGAGATGCTATGAAATACGAAGACTTGGTTGCCATTGACATCCATACCCACGCTGAAGTCAGTTGTTGGAATCCGTTTGACAATTACGGTGAAGAATACGACCGCGCCGCAGACAAATTTTTTGGCAGCAACCGCCGTCCCACGATTGACGAAACCGTGGCCTATTACCGCCAGCACAAAATGGGGCTGGTCATGTTCACGGTGGACAGCGAGTCCCAATTGGGGCGGCGCCGCATACCCAATGAAGAAATTGCCAAAGCTGCCCGCGACAACAGCGACATGATGATCGCGTTTGCCAGCATTGACCCGCACAAGGGGAAGATGGGCGCCCGCGAGGCCGAGCGCTTGATCCAGGAAGAGGGCGTCAGGGGCTTCAAGTTCCACCCGACTGTGCAGGGCTACCACCCTTACGACAAGATGGCGTGGCCGATTTACGACGTCATCAACGCGCACAAATTACCGGCTATTTTTCATACCGGCCACAGCGGCATTGGCTCCGGCATGCGCTGCGGCGGCGGTTTGCGCCTAGCCTACAGCAACCCCATGCACCTCGATGATGTGGCCATTGACTGGCCGGACATGCAAATTGTCATGGCGCATCCGAGTTTTCCCTGGCAAGACGAAGCCTTGAGCGTGGCCACGCACAAACCCAATGTGTGGATTGATCTTTCAGGCTGGAGCCCCAAGTACTTTCCCAAGCAGTTGATCCAGTACGCCAACACCTTGCTGAAAGACCGCATTTTGTTTGGCAGCGACTACCCGCTGATCACCCCCGAGCGCTGGATCAAGGACTTTGAAGTTGCCGGTTTCAAACCCGAGGTGATGCCTGGTATTTTGAAAGGCAATGCGGTGCGTTTGCTGGGCTTGGACAAAGTTTAAAATTCCGGCCATGAGTGATACCCCAGACCGCCCCGAATTGCCTGACCACCTGTCTGTCGACCCCCGCAGCCCGCACCATGTGGCGGCTGTATTTCAGCATGACATCGGGATCCGCTTCAATGGCAAAGAGCGCACCGACGTTGAGGAATATTGTGTCAGCGAAGGCTGGGTCAAGGTGCCCGCTGGCAAAACGCTGGACCGCAAGGGCCGCCCCTTGCTGATCAAAATCAAAGGCACCGTCGAGGCCTATTACGCTTAAAAGCGCAAACCCGCTGACACCCGGGTTTGGTTGTTGGCGCTGAAGTTGACGTTTTCATCGCAGGCCAGACGCAAAAAGGTTTGGCGGTAGTCATAAGTCACAGAGGCGCTGCGGCCACTGACGCGGGGCTCGCCGGGGCTGCTGCTTCCCTCTTTGTAAGCCAAATCGACGGTCCAACGTTCTGCCTCGTTGGCCTGCCAGCGCCACACACCGTGTGTGATGACTTGCCCTGTACCCAGTCGGTTGTCTTTGACCGTGAAAACAGACAGCTGGTGGTCCTGCGCCAGTTTCGCGCCCAACCCGAAAGTCACCATGTCATTCGGGTCGAAGTTCAGGTTGTAGTAGTCCCGCAAATTGGTGCGCCCGAAACCCGCCATGACATAGACAGGTTGACCGACTTGAACTGTCAGTGAGCCACCCGTAAAACCACCTGTTGCGGCCTGAACCGAGGGCACCATTTGCCCCCAATCGTAATGGGCGGTGAACTCATAACCCACCCGGGTTTGTTCAAAGG
>Ga0164294_10004952_pt1 | contig 11503 bp, 8 predicted proteins | sample GEODES005metaG_FD_111479 | JGI IMG/M metagenome (GOLD analysis project Ga0164294, IMG submission 111479) | Oligotrophic lake water microbial communities from Sparkling Lake, Wisconsin, USA - GEODES005 metaG | ecosystem: Environmental > Aquatic > Freshwater > Lake | place: USA: Sparkling Lake...
GAGATACGCATGGGTGATGTAGAAGATCCTGACATCATGGTAGCCGATCCCATATGGAAATGGCAACAAAGCGATGCCGGTAAGTTTATCATGGAACATGCTGTGGAGAAACCTTACTGGACTCGTAGCATGGACTATGCCAGTTGGGGGCACAAGTATCGCATCATGGCAAGACTGAGTGAGCAGAACGAACTTTTTTGGACTCTTAAATGGGGCAACAAATGAAAATATTAGTAACAGGTGGCCTGGGTCTAATCGGACACAATGTTGTGCAACGATTAGAGTCTCAACAACACCAAGTGATTATCACAGACACCCGTACCAACTACGGAATTGTTCCACAAGCCGAACTTGACTATCTAATGTCTGAACGTTTAAAAAAGATATCAGGTAACAACACCTATCACATTGATATCACTGATGCTGACAACTTTGACTGGCTAGTAAATAAACACAAGCCCGAAGTTATTATTCACCTAGCAAGTTTTCCCAGACAAAAAGTAGTCAATGCAAACCCTGCCTGGGGCAGTCGTGTTATGAGTGAGGGATTGATCAATGTTTGCGAGAGTGCCAAAAAACATCATGTTCGGCGGGTTGTTTACATTTCAAGTAGTATGGTGTACGGCAATTTTGATGACCAAGTGACAGAAGATTATCAATGTCGACCCATTGGACAGTACGGTATTTTAAAACTAACAGGAGAAGATATTGTCAAAGACTACCATCGTCGCGGTGCTTTTGAGTACGCTATTATCAGGCCCAGTGCTGTATACGGCCCATTGGATGTGGAGGACCGAGTCGTATCAAAATTTATGCTCACCGCAATGCGAGGAGGCATTCTCCGAGTTAATGGGGCAGGGGAGACGTTAGATTTTACCTATGTAGATGATACCGCAGATGGCATTGTAGCGTCGGCAACTCTAGAAAGCGCAGGTAACAATACATATAACATCACTAAATCACATTCAGTAAGTTTATTGGAAGCTGCCAAAATGATTGTTAAGATTGTGGGGCAGGGCGACATTGAATTTCGAGACAAAGACGCAGACTTTCCAAGTCGCGGCGCATTAAATATCAACAAGGCCAGGACTATACTCGGATATAATCCCAAAATAGATGTGGAAGAAGGATTTCAACATTATTGTGATTGGATCAAACACAGTGAATACTATAAATGTCAACTACAAAACAACTAAACACACTGCCACAAAAATTTTGTGTGGCACCCTTTTTACAAATAACAACACACCCATCTACTTCTTTTAGTCCTTGTCCGTACCTGGGCGGAACTACTTGGACCAAGAGCTATCCTTCAATCAAAGAAAGCTGGAATAGCGATGAACTTGAAGGGTTGCGTCAATCTTTTTTAAACAATCAACAGTCACCAATTTGCGGTCGATGCTGGGACGAAGAGTCACACAACAAACGCAGCCTACGATTGCGGTTATTAGATCCTGAAACATTGCACAGTGAATATAAAATACTAGAAGATCCCAAAATTGTTGATTCTATGATTGAATCAATCAAGGATCAGAGTTATAAAAAAGGACCAAAATTACTGTCTATCAAAAATGGCAATGTGTGTAATGCTAAATGCAGAACATGTCATCCAGAAGACAGCAGTAGATGGATTGCTGATTCTAAAAAATTATACGAACTACATGACATCAAAACAGCTTATAAACTAAATGTCAAAGAAGTCAACTGGAGTGATTCCCAGATTGAAGAAATTTTTGAACTCAGTGAACATCTTGTTAGATTAGAATTGTTTGGTGGCGAGCCCACATACAATAAAAAAGTAATTGCATTATTAAATCGCATAGTTGAGTCAGGGCGCAGTAAAAACATATCGTTGTATATAAACACCAATGGTAGTGTGAACATTGTTGAGAAAATTCCCAGATTAGATCAATTTAAAGAAATCGACATTGGTGTCAGCATAGACGGAGTAGGCAAACAATTTGAATACATACGTCACGGAGTTGAATACGACACAGTGGTTTCTAATGTTAAAAAATGGCAAGAACATTTTAAGAAACACAATATTACATCAACTATAACATCAATTACCACAGTTGATATATTAAATGTATACTACTTGCCAGAGATAAAAAAAGCTGTTGTAGATTTACTAGGATCAGAACCTTTTTGGAACCTTTTAGTTTGGCCAAATCATTTAAGCATCAAGAGCTTGCCACAGCAGATAAAAGATATATTAATAGAACGTTTACAGCATGATCCGTCATTTGATGAGTTGGTTGATTTGTTAAATCAACCTCATTTGCCATTGGCGTGGAATGAATTTTTAAAACTAACTCAAGCACTTGACGAAATACGCGGAGAGAATTTTGCAGAAACATTTCCAGAGTTTCATAGCATAATACAGCAACACGGAACAACTGGTATAGATTTAGACGGAATTTACTATTTCAAAGCTATTGCATATCTTGCTCGCAATGAAAACTTTGTCAAAACGTTCCCAGATGTTAAAAAAGTTTTGAATCAATATGGCATGTTTGGCCCTGCATTGACTGATGTTGATTATACCAAGGCCATTGCATATCTTGAACAAAACAAGGTTGTTATCTATATAGGCGATTGTGCTCACCCAGCTGGCTGGTATCTGCAACAATCAGCTACATCATACAAAGACACTGCAATAAAATTAACAATTGAAAATTGCCAAGACATTAAACCTGGTGTGTATTATACCAGTTTACAAGACATGGGCACTCAAGAAAATCTATTGTCTGTATTGACACAAGCAGATCGCATAGTATACCAAGAGCCTAGTTTTTGGCAAGATACTCCACGCAAATGGTGGTGGCAACTTAAACTTGGACTCACAAGTCCTAGTAAAAAAACAATTGAAGAAATTTTGTCAAAAGTGTTGCAAACAAAATCAATACAAGTAGTTAAATGTTAACCGGACTCACTATTCCATTTACCGGTCTCCGGAAACAGTATAACAACCTACGTACAGAAATACTAGACGCCACAGACGAAGTTCTGCGCAGTGGTCAACTCATGAATGGCAATAATACTGCAGAATTTGAAGCATGGCTTGCACGTCGCAATCATGTGCACCATGCAGTCACTTGCCACTCTGGTACACATGCACTTGAGATCTTGGCCAGCTACTGGGCCATGGAAACTCCAGTTCCGCATCCACCTACCGCGTTGATCCCATCTATGACTTATGTGGCCACTGCCAATGCATTTATACGTGCAGGGTGGGATATACACATCATTGACACAGACATACACGGATTAATAGACGTTAACAAAATACCCGATAACGTGAGCTATCAAGTCATTGTAATGGTTGGCTTGTATGGTGCGGCTGTTACACATCATGGCAACGTTCGTGCATGGCACCAATGGGTGCAACGTGACACACTCATAATTGAGGATGCCGCACAACACTGGTTGGCAGCAGATGGTGTTAGAACTGGACGTGGTGGTGCTGCCATCAGTTTTGATCCCATGAAGAACCTGGCTTGCTACGGCAATGGCGGTGCTATAGTAACCGATGACTTAAATCTAGCAGAATACGCTCGGGCCTGGAGAGACAACGGCAAGCCCTCACATCACAATCCTGGTACCAACAGTCGCATGAGCGAACTAGATTGTGCTCACATGTTGATTAAATCCAAACACATTGATCGGTGGCAAGCACGTAGGCAAAAGATTGCTGATCACTGGTGTGATCGATTCAAGAACACTGCTATACGCTGCCTAATTGACGACTCTAATGCACACGATCATGCTGTGCATAAGTTTGTAATTGATGTCAACAACAGAGACATACTCAAAGCAAACTTAGATTTGCGCAAGATTGAAACACGAGTACACTATGCAAGTCCGTTGCACGAAATGAGTTTGTATAGTGCATATCCTGGGCCTGGATTGTTGGCAGTAAGCTCTAGTCTTGCACGGCGTGTGCTGAGTTTACCTATCTATCCAGAACTAACTGACCTGGAAGTTGAATACATTACCGATCAGGTATTAGATTGCGTCGCATAAACGCATAAGTTGCAAGCCAGTCCCATTCGTAGCTTTTCTTTAGCTGGTCAAATTCACCATTGACTTGATTGTAGTATTCTACAGCATCCTCTGCTCCCCAACGACTCCACTCTTCATTTGTGATGTGTGAGCTGCCAGGATTGGTATTCAACCATTGTGATAACCTGTATTCATTTTCTACATCCGGCAAACTCATTTTTAATTTGAGTGCTTCACGGAATGCGGTGCGCCATGCTACCCAAGGTGACATATTGTACAATGCAACACCACTTAACAATGGAACAACTTCGTGCGCATCATCAAGTGTAAAATCTAGTCCATGTCCTGTGTTGGCCAACACCAATTTCTTGTTGTAGGCAATCATGGCTTGGTGTCCGTATTCTAATCCGTTTACAGGATTTAGTGCATGAAAAATATAGTGTTTGGGCTGTTGCATACAGTCAGGTTGCCACGACCAATCAAACTTTTCATTTACCAATAACTTAGCAAACACAGCAAAGAACCATGGTGTAGTGCTGGCTTCGGCTGCGGCATGATAAGCAGCCACACGACCATTAACACCATCAATGCGATGTATTTTATTTGTACCAGATAAATTTTGTACAGTATTTTGCAAATGCTTGAAGATATCATCAGCAGATGGTTCCCCATTTGAAATAAACACAATGTCTAATAGATTGTCTTTTAACCTACGATGTGTTTTGTCAATGTAAGGATAATCATACAATTGTGTACGTACATCTCCTACTGCTATCTTAGGAACAATTACACTGCTGGCACCTGTGCTCAATGGCACAATTGCTTTGGTTTCTTTACGCCAAAGTGGCACAGTGACCAGTGTATGCGACACAGATTCATTTGTAGTGTATAACGCCAGTGGTCCTCGAAAGTCTAGAGTTTTAACTGCTTCAACTTGAGTATCAAAGCTGTGTGTGATCACAGGCATGGGCCGACGAGGCACAAATGTATCCACATAGTTTACATCGTACCATTCTAGCAAAGCTTTCTTTTCTGCACGTTCTGCAAAAGTAGGCACATGCATAAAGAATGTATCGCCAAACTTTTCATTGTCGCTGGCAAAAACATGTAGCATTGTGGCCTGCCATTGTTCCGGATGCCAACTAAAATCAAAGTCAGTATAGTCACAAATACTTGAGCATACCCAAATGTATTCGTGTTCAGGTCCAATGCTTTTGGCAATGCGTATTAATGTATCTCGGTAATTGTCAAAATATCGCACACGGCGTGTGGTGTTGGATATGTTTCCTGTGTTGCCATCCAAGTGATCAATTTCAATAATAGCTGTGGCCACTTTGGTTGTTTGTACTTTTAGTTCTTCCAGGTATTTGACTTCAGTTGCGCCGGGCACAGTATACACAGGGCCGCCAGTCTTTTGGTGTTGTGTAGCAAACTGATAGATGTATGGTGGTGCACCCGGATCAGGAACCCAACTGAAATCCAGTGTGTCAGGATCAATTGTGGCAGGAACTGTCCAGCGTGATTGGTCAGACGGTAATGTTGCACGTGGCCAGCTCATGTATTTGCGATCAGTTGCGCCTGGCACCCGATACTCCACAGTGGACATGATCTCAGCAGGATACCATTGATTGCCAAACACATATATCAACGGAGGATCGCCTGGATCTGGCACCCAACTATGGTCTATATCGCTAGTGATCAATTGGTGCCAAGGGCGTGTGGTATCTTCAAGCAAGTTTGCACGTGGCCAATCCAGATACTTGCGTTCGGTCGCTCCTGACACATGATATTCTACTGTGGCAAACTTCTCTGCAGGATACCATTGATTGCCAAACACATAAACATAAGGCGGATCTTTAGGGTGCGGACGCCAGCTATAATCCCACGAACAATCCACTAGCGTGTGCCAAAGATTACTATGTCGCGGTGTTAGTTTAGCACGTATGTCAGTTATGTATTTGCGATCAGTTGCACCTGGCACACAATATACAGGGCCGCCTTCGTTGTGCCATTCTGTAGCAAACTCATAAATGTAAGGCGGATCTACAGGATCTGGATACCATGAATAGTCCCAACTGTTGATGTCTACTGCTTCGGGAGTCATCCAAGGCTCCTTGTTCTCTTGACGAGTTATTACAGGTGACTTGTGATAGTTAGTATCTGTGTAGCCTGCTTTGGGCACAAGATATGTGCCCGAATCTTTGTGGTGTTGGCTTGCCCATGCATGACGTTGATGCGCTTGCCAGGGCACAGGTTCCCAAAGAAAATCAAACGCAGAATAGTCAGATAAGTAATTTATATACCAGAAAAATCGAGTGCGACTCTGCTGTTGTGCTTGCTCTAAAGAATTAACCTCACACTCGTGCGCAAACACATCGGGCTTTGTTCCAGAATAAAATACATCAAACATGATTAGAATAGACGAGATTTATAATAATACTTTTTGGCCTTGGATTAAGAAAAATAAACCAGGTACGAGATTGTTTTTTTGTGATCCGCCAGGTGTAACTACCCCTGACGCTTTATTTAACTTAGGCTGTGACGACATTGTAGAAACTGATTATGTATGGATGCACGATCAAGAGCCATGCTGGACGGAACAATACACACCATTGTTTGAGGAAGTAAAGATACGCAATGGCGACATTGGCGGACACTGGAATGATGATAAAACCAAATGGATTGAAATATTTCCTAATCCAGCAGGACATGTTATTGTTAGTGAGCGTGGTGAATATGTTGAACAACTTTGTGCCACATATGGATGGAAGCCTCATTACTACTTCTATCACGGATGGGCTTGTCAAGATTGGTTCCGCGGATATGATAAGACATTCTTGATTACCCGAGCTCGAGATCGTGCACCTACTAGAACTTTTATAAGTCCAAACAGAATTGTTGGGGGCAAACGAGATCATCGAGTATTGTTCTTGTACAATGTATTCAAGCAAAACTTACAGCATAATCACATCAGTGCGCCACGTATTTGTAGCGAAGAAAATGTTGATATAAGTGTTATAGCTAACAAGTATTGTACTACATATCCGGATATTTTGCAAGTGTTTAATGATGCAGAACTACCTAAGTTGTTTGCGGGTGAAGAAACACAGCAAATGACCAGTTGCTGGCTCACAAATTTTAAAGAGGCAGCAGACAGTTTGGTGTATGTTCCAACCGAAACAGTGTACTTTGGTCGCAGACAACACATAACAGAAAAAACATTCAAGGCCATTGCACTAGAGATGCCGTTTGTGTTAGTGGCACCTGCTGGTAGTTTGGCGTACATGCGAGAATACGGATTCCAAACATTTGATGGTATATTCGACGAAAGCTACGACCTCGAAACAGATGATTTTAAACGTGTAGAAAAGGTCACACAGTTGTTGAAAGACTTAGATAGTCTAAGTTCAGAACAAAGACTCAACATACATCGAGCCTGTTTACCCATTGTAGAACACAACTACAATCATTTTTACAATGGTGGCTTCACAGAAATATTATGGACTGAACTAGTGAACATGTTAGATGGCCTACTTGAATAATTTTGTAGCAGATCGTATTGTTCGAGAAAAAGCATACCCAGCTTTGTCTCAATGGACTGCTAATCCGTACACCACACAATGGAGACAATTTATACAACATTGGCCTAACACAGTGCCTATGGATTTGTACGAACACTTTTCTACACACCGGGTAGATTACAAGTTGTACAATGTCAACAATTATCCAGAACAATCATATTATGGAATAGGCATAGGGTTTTTTAACTTTGATGTAGATTACTTTGGTTTGCTTGCAGAAGAAATTATATCAGGTGTTCGAGCAAACAAAATCCGTATATTGTTTTACTATGACGAAGGCGACAATCCTAAGCATATAAAAACAAGACTTGATGAGTTGTGTGCCAAAAACTCTGTGCCTGCAGATTGTTATCAATTTATCAGTGCTAATACTGCGGCAGATCAACTAGAAAGATTTGTGTATTTGCCATGCGATGAACTGCTGTACTGGCACCGCAACATGGAAGTGGCGCCGATGCCTGTTCACACACGCCCTCGATTACGTGATTTTACTGTGTTAAGCAGAACACACAAATGGTGGAGAGCCACAGTAATAACTGACTTACATAGGTCCGGCATGTTAAACAACAGCTACTGGAGTTATAGAACAGACATAGCACTAGACGAACCCGAAACAGACAACCCAATCGAAGTAGATGCTTTGGATATTCGCAAAGATATTAGTACGTTTTTAAACAACGGTCCATACAGTTGCGATACACTAACTGCAGAGCAACACAATGATCATCACATGATTGAGGCCGAGCATCACTACAATAGCTATTGCAACATAGTGCTAGAAACACACTTTGATGCTGATGGATCCGGCGGGGCATTCTTAACTGAAAAGACCTTTAAAGCAATCAAGCATGGACAACCATTCGTTATAATTGGATGTGCAGGAAGTTTAGCTACTCTGCGAGCACTAGGTTATCGAACATTTGATTATGCCATTGATAACAGCTACGACACCATAACAGACAATACTCAACGGTGGATTGCTGTTAAATTAGCAATCAATAAATTAAAATCACAGGACTTACATGCCTGGTTTGAATCGGTTAAGGAAGATGTGATATACAACCAACAGTTATTTTGCTCATCAAAAGACCACAGATTAAATACTCTATTAGAAAGATTACATAATGATTAATTCCTACACCAGCTGGCAACCTTTAGAAGAGGTAATTGTTGGACGCTCGTACAGCGCAGATTATTTTGACTTCATTGAGGATGCACAAGTTCGTAATCAACTACAACAAATTTTACACGAAACCGAAGAAGACCTAGACAACTTACAAAAAACCATTGAGACATATGGTGCCCGTGTTAGGCGACCAAATTTGCCGCCCAAGGATCAGTTCATTTGGTGGCAAACAGAAAACGGTGGTGCGCCATTGCCGCCATTGACACCACGTGACTGGCAAATTAGTCTGGGACAAAAGTTATTGCGAGTGTTGCCCATGGAAGAACTAGACGACATATGTGCAGACTACGCAGACCAAGTGGTATGTGCGCACAACGGTCGCTGGGATGCTGAATGTATTTTAAATCAAGCATCGGCTAGTTGCATTGTACGTGTGGGACGCGATGTGTTCTTTGACAACAGCGATTACCTAAAACCAGAACAAACACAGTGGATTGTAGATAACTGTCTTGGTCCAGAATATCGCATACACGAAGCTGTTACAGACGGACACGGTGATGCTGTGTTTGCTATTCTCAAGCCGGGTGTTATCTTATCTAGCAAGCACGATGTTAACTTGGATTTGTCAAAAGACTTTCCTGGGTGGGAAGTGCTAAAGATCTGGGATTCAAGTATCTGGGCTGCCATGGAAGTGGGCAAATTTAAATATGAACAAAGCCCAGGAGCATGGTATGTACAGGGTCAGACCCCCACGCCAGAGTTTACAAAATTTGTAGACACATATTTGAACAAATGGACAGGCTTTGTGGCAGAAACTGTGTTTGATGTCAACTGCCTGGTGCTTGATGAACAAAATGTTATCTTTAGTGCATACAATAGAGATGTATTTGATTTCTGTAAAAAGCACAAAATCAATCCTATCATTAGCGAACTACGTCACAGCTATTTCTGGGATGGTGGCATCAGTTGCTGTACACAAGATTTAACTCGCAAGGGTGGACTAGAAAGCTACCTGTAATCATGTATGATCTTGCCAGTGTATCCAAGGTACATTTAGAAGTATCTAGTTTATGCAATGCCGCATGCCCCGGATGCCCAAGAAACTATCACGGGTATCCATTTAACTCTGGGTATGTTGAGCGCAATCTCTCACTGGAAGAAGTAAAGAAAATATTTGAGCCTGGATTTATTCAACAACTAAAAACATTGTTGATCAACGGCAACTATGGCGACATAGTTATGAATCCAGAAGCTGTGGAAATTGTAGAGTATTTTCGTCAACACAATACAGACTTGCACATAGCAATATCCACCAATGCCGGTGCGCGAGATTCTAACTTTTGGATTAGATTGGCAGAATTAAATACTTGTGTATTCTTTTGTATTGATGGTCTTGAGGATACTCACAGTTTGTACAGACAAAATACCTTGTACAGTACAGTTATTAAAAATGCACAGACATTTATTGCCACAGGTGGTCATGCTGTTTGGAAATTTATTCCGTTTGATCATAATCGCCATCAAATCAACGATGCTCAACGTATTAGTACTGAGATGGGATTTTCAAGTTTTGTTGTTACAGATTATGGCCGTGGTGATACTCCAGTGTTTAACAAAAACAAAGAACTTACTCATATCATTGGGCGGCCTAAATGGACTAAATTTGGTGAGGTTCCATTAACAAGAGATGGGTTCAATCCAGAATGGCAAAAGTTTAAAAAAGTAAAAAAACCTATCAGTTGCGAGGTTATGCAGGATAAAGAAATTTATATATCTAGCGAAGGGCGGGCATATCCCTGTTGCTATGTTGGAAACAGTGTTATGAACAATCAGCATCCTAGACATCAACAAGTGCGAGCAATAGAACAAGAAAATTCAGCACTAGAATACGGACTGGAACACAGTATTAAATGGTTTAATACCATAAAGGAATCGTGGTCAGCAGATTCTTTTGCCAGTGGACAGTTAATTGTATGTAGTGACACTTGCGGAAAGAAATCATGAAATTTGTAATACCAATTGCCAATAGGTTGAGCTATCGTAGTATACCTAGAAATAAAAATCTAAAACTAACAATCAACAATACCTGCAATCTTCCGCATCGCACACTAGTAGTTGATCGTGAAGGAGAATGCTTTATTTGTACGTGCGAAGCTTGGTTGCCAATTAGCGTAGGCAACATTACTACGTTTAATCGATTGGAAGATGTATGGACATCGCCAGCAGCCATTGCATTGCAAGCAGATGTTGACAGTAAAAAATTTACACATTGCGCTGTGGATAGATGCGGTGTTACAACTCGTGACATAAACGTTATTGAATTCACTGGGCGCAAAGATTCTGACAAAGATTGTTACTATGTTAGCATCAATATTGACGATAGTTGCAATCTAAGATGCCCCAGTTGTAGACCAAATGCAATAATGAACACAGAAGGTCGAGATTATGATCGCAGACTACGCATGGTCACACACTTGGCTAAACTATTAGAAAATTTTGATCAGCCAACGCACATTGTAATGAGTGGCAACGGGGATCCATTGGCAAGTGCAATCATGCGTCCGTTGTTGCACAACTACAAACCCAAAGACAAACATACCATAAGACTGTTTACCAATGGATTGCTATTGGCCAAGCAGTTAACAGACAACAGCATAGTTAACAACATCACACAATATTTTATATCAATTGATGCAGGATCAAAAGATGTGTACGAGCAAGTGAGACTGGGCGGTAATCATGACATGCTGTTGAAGAATTTTGAGTTTTTAAGAGATCTAGTAAAAACAAC
>Ga0164294_10004953_pt1 | contig 11501 bp, 11 predicted proteins | sample GEODES005metaG_FD_111479 | JGI IMG/M metagenome (GOLD analysis project Ga0164294, IMG submission 111479) | Oligotrophic lake water microbial communities from Sparkling Lake, Wisconsin, USA - GEODES005 metaG | ecosystem: Environmental > Aquatic > Freshwater > Lake | place: USA: Sparkling Lake...
CAAGAGAACTCAGAAAAACCACACTAATCCAGCATGTTCACCAAAATCGGGAAGCCCAGAAATGAGGACTTATCCACCTGATATCCACAGATGGAGCGATCTGTTTCGATGGGTTCCAGCGCGCACCGGCGTAGCCAATCATGACCCTCCATGCCCCATCGCCATAATGCCCTTAAGAGGGGAAACCGGGGATGCAGCGGGCTAGATTAGAGCCGCCAGATGTAAAGTTTCGACGGTCTGACTGCAAAAATGTGTGGTTAGAGCCATAAGTGCTGACGTGTGGAGTGAAGATATCGTCGCGAACTTTTTGGATGGCAACGCCATCATAAAGGAACACCCTCAACTTAAATTGGCTTCAAGGCGTATCGGGTAGCAATTCAGCGTACATGCAATGCACAAGGCGGTACAGGGTCGCTGGGAGAAAGGCTTACGCTACCGTCCAATCCGGAATGAAAGTGCGTCTAATCCGGAATCATAGCCCGTCTATTCCGGCATGAGAAACGACGGTTTAAGTCTTTCGTCCAGCCTAATTTACTCTTTCAGCAATCCAGTCGGACAGATCGGTCCTTCGATAGCCAATGGCCCTGCCGCCTAATCGCACAAATCGTGGCCCATCTCCGCGCATCCGCCATTTCTTCAAAAGGCTAAGTGAGACCGAAAGAAGTGACGCGGCCTCTATTGGTCGCACGACTTCAGGGGGAAGGCTGCCGAGGCTCCTGCGCGGTGGCGGTTCTACTTTTACCGGTGCGGGCGGATTCTCCTTTAAGATATGAGGTTTGGGAAGCTGGACAGCCGCAACGGGCAATGCTTTCACCGCCTTTGGCTTTAGGCCAAGCGCCAAACTCTCGCCAAACAAGCCAAGCTGGCGCTGATCCACATCTGCCCTGAGCCGTCTTCCCATCAGACATCTCCGCGTTCGGATTAGGGGCGGAGCAAGTTTTGGGCCAGCTTTTGAGAGTGGTAGGCCTAGATGGCCTCAATGCAAGGGTTCCCCCATATACCGAGGTCCTATTGCTGATCACTATGCCAAAAGCGGATTGCTTTTAACAAATCACTTAAGTGCGCTGAAAACTGACGTTCCTCTATCGATCTCCACCCGTGGCCACCCGCCGGACATGGTTATGATCAACGAGGCCAAGCCAAACCAAGCCAATGCTGGGTGGCAATGAGGCGATACTATACACGCGCCATCCGATAGGCGGCCCAACCTAATTACAATTCACAAGAATTCTAGATGTTGGTACGGTCGGCACCTTTTAGTGCGAGTATCTCGCGCGCTTCGGTTGGCGTAGCGGGTTCAAGTCCCTGTTCGGCGAGTATGCGAACGATCTTTTGTACCTGCTCTGCATTCGATGAAGCAAGCTTGCCGCGTCCGATAAATAGGCTGTCCTCAAGTCCAACCCGGACATTGCCGCCAAGCTGGGCGGCCATCGTGCATACTGGCATTTGATGTTTCCCTGCGCCAAGCACGGACCAAACGTAATCATTCCCGAAAAGTCGGTCGGCAGTGCGCTTCATGAACATTACATTGTCCAAGTCGCCGCCAATTCCGCCTAGAATGCCAAAGATCGACTGGATGAAGAAAGGTGGTTTGGCAATGCCTTTGTCGACGAAATGAGCAAGGTTGTATAAGTGACCAATATCATAGCACTCATGCTCGAAGCGGGTGCCATGTTCGCTTAGAAGTTCATAATTGCGGCGGATGTCGGCGAAGGTGTTTCGGAAGATGAACTTCTCGGAATCGAGGATGTACTGATCTTCCCATGGAAATTTCCAATCCTGCACCTTTCGACCCATGTCGTGAAACGAAAAGTTCATCGAGCCCATGTTGAGCGAACACATTTCTGGCGAGAATGCCAGCGCGCCGGCAAGCCGATCCTCGGGGCTCATGTCCGGGCTTCCCCCTGTGGTCAGGTTGATGATTGCATCAGTTCCCTGTTTGATTATTGGCAGAAACTGCCGATATACATCCGGGCTGCCGGTAGGTGCCCCAGTCATGGCGTCACGGGCGTGGATGTGGAGGATTGCCGCGCCGGCTTTTGCCGCTTCGATTGCTTGGTGGGCAAGATCAGCTGGTGTGTAGGGTAGGGCTTCGGAAAGGGTCGGGGTATGGATGCCACCAGTGATGGCGCAAGTGATGATGACTTTATTGGCCATGCTTGGTTCTCCAGCGTGTTTCTTTGAGGAAAAGGACTAGCAACAGCGCCACGCCCATAGCGCCAAGTGGCAACCATAAGATGTGCTCGATGCCAAAGCGATCGGCCACTTGGCCGGCGATAATTGGCGCGAGTCCCCCTCCGCCAAGTTCACCACAAGCGATGACAACACCCACAGCTGTTGCCATAAGCGACGGTGGGACGGTTTCTGCGCAGATGGGACCGACGGTCAGGGTAATGCAGGCGTTATTGAAAAAGTGTACAGCGCCCAACCAACAGAAAAGCATCGTTGGGTCATTGCCAGTGCCCGACAGCATCCACAGCGATCCGGCGACCCCTATAGTCGAAATGATCATCACCGGTTTGCGGCCAGTGAAATCAGACAGAGCCGGAAGCGTCAGAGTGCCGATCGTCGCTCCGATGCCAATAGCGGCCATGATGCCGCCCATCTGTGCGTCGGTGAGACGATGAAAATCGACCAGATAGCTCGGCATCAGCGCGCTGGTGGTGATCAGGCAGGTCAGCCAACACAGCATCATTGCCATCAGCAAGCGGATATTGTGATAGGCAAGAACCTTGCGCCAGTCCTCAAGGCTATTGCGTTCTTGATTGGGTGTAGCCTGTTCGGGCAGATGTCTCCAAACGAGCAGCGCTAGCACTAGCCCGGGCAAAGCGAAGAGGGCAAAGATGTAACGCCAGCCAATATGCTGCAGCAGTAAGCCAACCAGCCATGGGGCTAGCGCAAGACCTGCCAGTGGGAGCATCATTTGTTGAATGCCGATATTGAGGCCATGCCGATTCTGCGGCGACGCTTCGATTGTCGCGGATATGCTTGGCGGCGTAAAGGCACCATCGGCAAACCCCATGACCACACGGACCAATACTAGCCCCATCAGCCCGGTCGCAAAGCCACTCGCACCGATAAGCAGCGAGAACAGGATCAGCGCACCGGTCAGGACCTTTCGGCGGCCAATGTGGTCCGACAAGTTCCCCATCAAAAGGGCTGCTACGCCCCAAGCAAGAGCTAGTGAACCGGCAATTGTGCCGATATCAGAGTAGTTGAGATTTAGTTCGCGAGCTATGGTCGGGAACAAGGGCGAGATCAGAAAGCGGTCAATTCCAACTAGTCCGAAGCCGAGCGCCATCAAACCGACGACCCTTATTTCCTGTTTTCGCGCTGGGGTCATTCTTCAGCCGCTTTTCGGGCTGCGACCAGGTGATTAACGAGCCTTTGCCTCAGTAATGCCTGATCTTCATGGCTCCATTGCTGGAAACCTTCGCCTGATTTGAAACCTAGCTTGCCAGCCTCGATCAGGGCGTCAAGCATCGGGCATTGGTGCCTCTTTTGCGCGGCTTGCGGTCGGTCAAGGTTATGACGTTGGATTGGTCGCACGTCGTCAACCAGAGCTCGATGCTTTAGCTACCGAATTGTGCGCTTTGGGCGCGCAAGCGGATGTCTTTGTCACCGACCTATCACATGCTGGTGCGGCGGCCATCCTGGCTGCTGAAGTCCTTCAGAAGCACAGCCATGTTGACATGTTGATCAATAATGCCGGCTTTACCCTGCCCAAGGGTTTTGCAGGGACCACAATGGAGCAACAGCGCGCCTTCATAGAACTAACCATTGCCACGCCAACATCACTTGCTCACGCATTTTTGCCGGGAATGTTGGGGCAGACGTGGGGCCGCATCATCAATGTAAGCTCTTTAGCGGCCCTATCCTCGGGCGGCAAAGGCAATACACTTTATCCTGCAGGCAAGTCTTTCTTGCTCAAATTTTCGCAATCCCTGAGTGCTGAAGTAAAAGGCCGCGGCATTCACGTTACCGCAGTCTTGCCCGGGATCGTGGCCACCGAGTTTCAAGCAGCCAATGGCATTCCTATCGATGGAAAATCAGGGAGTGGCCGCATGGCGCAGTCCCCCGATGCGGTCGCTCACGAGGCTTGGTCGCGTAACCAAGATGGCGATGAGATCGTAGTCCCAAGCATGCTGCCAAAACTTGTGGCCGCACTGATGCGCTTTTTGCCTGAACCTATGATGCGCACCCTAACCCGTGCTGCTGCGGAGAAGTATTATGTCGGCGAGTGAACTTATGGTCCCGGAAATGGATGTTGTGCAGACCGATAAAAGCTTTGATGTCGTGATCATTGGGTCAGGCGCAGGTGGTGCAACGCTGGCACAACAACTGGCCAAAACAGGCAAGTCCATTCTTATCCTTGAGCGGGGTGAACATCTGCCTGTTGAACCCGAAAACTGGAGCGCCAAAGAGGTATTTCTGCGAGAGCGGTATAAAGCCAAGGAAACATGGCGTGACCGGAAAGGGCGGAAATTCCAGCCCAATATTCACTATTGGGTTGGCGGCAATACGATCTTTTACGGCGCGGCGCTCTATCGCTTCAGAAAACAGGATTTTGAAGAAACCATTCACCATGGCGGAGCGGTTTCACCGGCTTGGCCAATCCGCTATGAAGACCTCGCCGACTATTACACCCAAGCCGAAGCCCTATGGAACGTGCATGGCAAACGGGGCGCGGATCCAACCGACGACGCCGACGCGCCGCCCTATACGCATCCGCCGATGTCGCACGATCCCGAAATTAGCAAGCTCAACGGTCGATTAAAGTTGCAGGGATTGCACCCGTTTGAAATGCCCCTTGCTGTGGAACGCGACGACGCGAATGTTGCCGAGAGTCCTTGCGTGAGATGTCGCACCTGCGGCGGGTTTCCATGCAAGCGCAAAGCAAAATCAGATGGTCGCAAGATGGTGGAGTTAGCGCTCGAGTACCCGAATGTTGAACTATTGACCGATGCAAAAGTGGTACGCCTTGAGACTGCTGAAGGTGGCTCATCGGTATCGGCAGTCGTGTACGAAACCAAAGAGGGGATCGCACGCGTTAAAGGTGACATCGTTGTCTTGGCTGCGGGAGCCATTAATTCAGCGGCCATTCTTCTAAAATCTGCCAACAAAGATCATCCCAATGGTTTGGCCAATGCCTCTGACCAAGTTGGCAGAAACTATATGTTTCACACCGCGTCAGCTTCAGTCTCCTTCGCTTGGCCGAAAATCGAAACTGATTTTCCAAAAACACTGGCCATCAACGATTTTTACTGGGGTGACCCCAATGGTAGCTTCCCGTTTCCAATGGGGCATATCCAAGGTCTTGAGTATTTGTCGGGCGAGGTGATCCGCGGGCAGCTGGCCCAAACAATGCCCTCCTGGCTGATCCCCCAAGCTGCCGCCGAATTCATTGGGGATCGGTTGCTGGCGTTTCTAATCATGAGCGAGGACTTGCCCGAAGCCCGCAATCGAGTCCGGATCGGTTCGGACGGTGGTATTGAGCTTGACTATTGGCACAATAATTTGGTCGCCCATGATCGCTTAATAAAGCGTTTTCATAAAGCCATGACCAAAGCGGGTCGAGCATGCCGTTGTCTTCGGGCCAACCGTTATCAAATGGATCAAATCTTGCCGATATATGGCACAGCCCATCAATGCGGAACATTGCGCATGGGACATGATCCCCAAACATCGGTGGTTGATGCAAGATGTAAAGCCCATGAGATCGACAACCTCTATGTTGCCGATACCAGTGTCTTTGTTTCCAGTGCGGCTGTAAACCCGGCCCTGACCTGCATTGCCAATAGCCTTCGCATCGCCGACATATTGGCCCAACGACTCGCGGGCTGACCTTCTGTAAATCACCGGTGGGCTTGCGGCAAATTGGCATCGAGAGCGACAGTGTGTTTGCCGTCTCCTTAGACACATTCAGTCAAGGAGGGCGGCAAGCCTTTGAAGCGCACCGATTACTGGGGCTATAAATGTCTGCTTTCGAGATCACCTAAACACCGCTTTATCGACCATCCTTGGCGCAAAGCAGACCCTACCGCCCCAATACCGACCCCCAAGCAGAGATCGTTTACGATGGGTTTGGTGTTGTCGTGCGCCATGCCGGCGCGTTCGACGACGAACCTGACGGGTCACGCTCTTGCTCAGAATGAGAGGATCAGCGCTTTGGCAGGGGAAATGCTTCCGGTTACCATTGCTTCATAGTTTGCCATAACTAGGTCTGGCCCGGCGTGGTGCTCGATCTGGACCATATCCTGTAGCTTGGGCAGGAACGCTAGGTTTGCTTTTTCGATACGGCGCATCATTTCTGCGGGTCCCCAATCGCTTTCGCGCTTCAGCATTTGCCCAGGGGCGAAAAAGAAACTTGGTGCCGGTCCGGGTAACTTCTCGCGGTTGCGCGGCGCATCCCAGTGCGTTGCGCCGACTGCGATACTCGCCGTGATATTATCCTTGAAATGACAGTGCAAGGTGGCCAGTAACGTTCCGTTTCCGGACATATCAACAAAAACGGTAGTGATCGTCGACGGCAACAAGTTCACATCGTCATAGCCCACGACCTCGTCGAACAAATCGACATCGCGCAAAAAGGCTAGGTTGTTAGCCGAGGTCAGACCCACCAGCTTGACGGGGCGGTTTGCCAATTGGCTGATGAAATGCGCCGTTCCCAACGCAGTCTTTGAGGATGCACTGCCGATTATGACCTGTGTAGCGCCGAAAAAATCATTATCCTGCAGATAGTCGGCCAAAACATAGCCCGTAAAGCAAAGCGGGAAAAGTACTGAGCGTGCATCCGCCGCAGCTATCAGTTCTGGCGGGTCGCTTTCGGTACGCTGATATCGGTTGTACATCTCCGGCAAGGGCAAACGATGGTCAGCCCCATCGACAAAGTTGCCGGACGTAATGGTCACTGGCTTCATAACCACATGCGATGCCATGGGCAAAAAGCCCCAGAACCTGCTACCGACCGGAAGCGAGACACAGCGTGACTCAATCACTTCGGCAAATCCCCACACTGGGACGATGCCCCATTCATCGCCTTCGACAGGAAAGTACTTCCAATACCCGATCATATCACCTGATAATGCGTAGCTTACATTATTGGCGGTGAGGCCAAACTCGCCGGTTTTTACGAGAACTTCCCCGTCGGAAAGTGCGGGCAGAGGAACCTGTTCAATGCGGGATTGATCGAACTTGCGGCGGTTTACCAGAAGGCGTGTGTTCGTCATTCTAATCGACTTTCTGCTGGTTAGTGTTTCGAGACATCATCTGGTGGTGTCGCCTTCGTTCGCATGGCCAACCAGAGGAAGAGAAGGATCACCGGAATAGAGATCACGCTGACATAGTGCTCCGGCGGGTGATGGCCGTTGGTTGGGATATGCTTGATCCAGCCCGACCAGCTGATCAGGATGCGTTCGAGCAAGCCGACTACCAACAGCAATGGCACCAGCGTGCGGTACCGCAACCCCACTGCGATCGCCACAATCCCATGAGCAAGCTGGGTCGCCCCTGCCCAAGCAAACATGGCAAAGACACGCTCTGCCCCGTGGGTCAGATCAAGTCCGCCAATAACGCCCGCACCGCCATCGGGTAGGAAACTATGGATCATGCCGCTTAAGGCTTGGCTCAATCCAGAAATCACTAAGAACCATGCCGAATAACGCGAGCCATTGTAATAAGAATTAGTGCTTGGGGGCAGGAACGCGGTCATCGCGAGAGCTCCTGAGTGAGATGAAAAAGGGCTACTTGGCGTGCGAGTAGCCCGCTTTTGTGATCGGCTTGCCATAATCGGCACCAACAGCAAAGAAGAACCGCCCTGCCCCAAACCAAGAATGCTGTTGGCATAAAACTGTCCTTGACCCACGTTCCTGATCGTTGTTATTGCATAACTAGTGCCATAACATGGACATTGCAAGTGATGAGAACGGTCGAGCAGATGACGGGCCGAATGTTAGCAGAAAAAGCGGTGGTTGCCGGCAAACTGATAACATTCGAGGCGACGTCACTGGTAAGCCGATAACGCGAGGAAATGCTGACAATGAAAATTCTCCGCACCGATGATAGTCAATTCGAAGGGTTGTTCGAATGGCAATACCCACCCCACTACACGGAGATTATCGATGTTGAGAGCGGCACTCCGATCCGGATCCACCATGTTGAAGCAGGTGATCCGACTGGGCCAGTGGTACTGCTCATGCATGGCAATCCCACCTGGTCCTATCTTTATCGGCACATGATTCCGGGCCTCGCTGCCGCTGGAAACCGCGTGATTGCTGTCGATTTGGTTGGCCATGGCCGTTCAGACAAGCCGTCCGAAAAAGCGGATTACACCCTTGCCCGACACCATCAATGGATGCGGAGCTGGATCGAGACTCTCGACCTAAATGGGGTAACTCTTTTCTGCCAGGATTGGGGCGGCACGATCGGCCTTGGCATGGTGGCATTCATGCCCGAGCGCTTTGATCGGGTGATTGCTTCAAACACTGGCGTTCCGGCGGGCGAAGGCGGCAACGACATGCTACGGCAATGGCTGGCGATGATGGACATGGCGACTGAATTTCCTTGGCAAGTCCTCTCCATCATCGGGGAAGAGAAGGTTCCAGCCTATCGTGCACCCTATCCGGACGCCAGCTTTGAGGCAGGCCCATGCAAGTTCCCGGTGCTGATATCGATCTTTCCCGAGAACCCCGGTGTGCCGCTAAACAAGCAGGTACAGGAGCGTTTGGCCCAGTTTGAAAAGCCGTTCCTGACCATTTGGGGTGCCCTCGACATTGTCGCACCTGGCGGAGACAAAAGACTGCAGCAACTTGTTCCTGGAACAAAGGATCAGCCGCATCAGGTCTTGCCCAATGCGGGTCATTTCATCCAAGAAGATGCGCCGGATGAACTGGTGGAAGCCATTCTAGCCTTTGTTAAGGCAACATAGGTGTCACTTTCCTATTGCCTGATTGTGTCATAAGCAGGTATCAATCTTTGGATGGCCAAGAAACCTCCAAAGTTTGACCTCCCACACGTGGCACCTGACAAAGACGGACGCAAAAAGCGCAGCCAGTCGAGCCGGGCGAACATTATTCAGGCACTGCTGCACTTTGTCGGAAATAACGATTTTTCCCCTAGTGCCTCCAAAGTTGCCGAGAAGGCAGGGGTGGGCCTGCGAACAGTATTCCGCCAGTTTGACGATATGGAATCTCTCTATCGGGAAATGAGCGACGCCATAGAAGCCAAGGTCCTACCGATCATGCTTGAGCCACTCGAAGGCGAAAGCTGGAAAAGCCGCATGTTTTCGACCGCTGAACGCCGGGCGAAGGTGTTCGAGATGATAATGCCCTATCGTATCTCCGCTAATTTGAAGCGTTTTCAATCAGACTTCCTGTTACGAGATTATCGACGGATGTTGTCGCTTGAAAAAACAATGATCGAAACCCTGCTGCCTGAATCCGTCCGAGCGAACCCAGTAATTGTTCACGGCATCGACGCGGTACTCAGCTTCCAAACTTGGCGCCTATTACGCCATGATCATGCACTGCCATATGACGAAGCATCCGCGGTAGTGAAGCAATTGCTCAGCGCGGTGCTAGCCGATTTACCGGATCAATAAGATAACCGCGCTTAGTTCGAGAGACTTGCCCCCTTACTTTTTCAAGGCTGCCAGCCAAAAGGTTGTCACAACTTCCTACCAGGCCTGACTACCATGTGAAAATCGAAGATGCCCAACAAAGCCATGGCCTCCGCGGATGACACGATCAACCGACCTAACTAAGCGAGGTGAGCCGACAGCGATCCACCGAGCAAAATCGCAATCAAACTTGACAAGAAAATGATATTATGGCGCTACTAATGTCATAATATTGTACAGGATGAGGCAACAACGTGACGAGGCCTAAGCAACAATCAAAGTTAGTCATCCTATCCAACCAATGCGGGCAGAGAACTGCCCACTTAGGACATCCACGTTAATGCACACAATCCCATCCATGTCGGGCTTAAACCAAGGACACCCCACTCATGACCTATAACCTTTGGGGCACGCCAAATTCGCTCTATACCGGCAAGGCACGGAGCTATCTGATCAAGCAGGGTATAGCCTTCACCAACAGGGCTGCCGGTGAGCCGCACTTTCTAAAGGACGTCACATCGAAAGTCGGGCGTTGGATTATACCGGTTCTCGAAGGCTCGGACGGACTGATCATTCAGGATGGTGCGGACATTATCCGCCATTTCGAAGCCCAGGGACCGACCCGCTATCCTGCTTTTCCTGCAACGCCGCGGCACGCTATTATCGGCCAGATTTTCGAACTGTTTGGCGGCGAAGGGATGTTGCGCCCTGCTATGCATTATCGTTGGAACTTTGACGATGCCAACTTAGCTTTTCTCGCGTTGGATTTCGCCCGGTCGCTTGCCCCGACCCATGCGCCGCCAGAGGTTCAGGCCGGGGTTTTCGCAATGGCGAGTGGGAGGATGCGCATGGCGATGGCGGGCTTTGGCGTCACCCCCCAAACAATACCAGCTATTGAAGCATCCTACGCCGAGTTCCTAGCGTTGTTTGATACCCACCTCGCCAGTTCGCCTTATTTGTTGGGTGGCGCTCCGACTATCGGCGATTATGGCTTGATCGCGCCGCTTTATGCCCATCTTGCGCGCGACCCCTACCCCCAGCGATTGATGCAAAGCAGCGCGCACCGCGTGTGGCGATGGACCGAGCGGATGAACCGCGCGGATTCAGATGCTGGCGAATATGGTGCTCCGGACCCAGTCTTGCTTGCGAATGACGCTGTGCCCGAAACGCTTAAAGCGCTGATGCGCTTTGTCGCAGACGACTATCTGCCCGAGGTTCGCGCCTATGTCGCCTTTATCAACGACTGGCTTGCCGCCCGGCCCAACCTTGAGACGGGCACCTCAGGGCTTGATCGGCCGCAAATTCGCCAACTCGGCGAGATCGAATTCGTTTGGAGGGGGCACCGGGTGAAAGCCTGGGCCATGCACTATCGGCTCTATCTGCTCCAAATGGTCCAAGCGGTTTACGACGCCGCCGATGAGACTGCGCAGACCAGCATAGCCGACTTGCTCGCCGAAACCGGACTTAGCGAGCTTATAACCCTGCGCACCACGCGCCGAATCGAGCGTCGTGAACATCTTGAAGTCTGGAGTGCGCCGGTCTGACGCGCTCCATAGGCCCCTCTTCGTGAAAGGTATTGACTATGCTTAAGCTTCATTTTGCGCCTAACTCGCGCGCCGGCCGGATCGTTTGGTTGCTGGAAGAACTTGGACTGCCATATGAAATCAATAAGATGGCATTCCATCCCAGTGCGCTGAAATCGGATGAACATCGCGCACGCCATCCCCTTGGCCGTGTCCCCGTGCTTGAAGATGGCGATGTGTCGATTTTTGAGTCAGGCGCTATCGTCGACTATATTCTCGAACGCCATAGAAATGGTGGGCTAAAGCCCGCAGTGGCCGATCCGCAATTTCCCGCTTATCTGCAATGGTTCCATTATTGCGAG
>Ga0164294_10004955_pt1 | contig 11499 bp, 14 predicted proteins | sample GEODES005metaG_FD_111479 | JGI IMG/M metagenome (GOLD analysis project Ga0164294, IMG submission 111479) | Oligotrophic lake water microbial communities from Sparkling Lake, Wisconsin, USA - GEODES005 metaG | ecosystem: Environmental > Aquatic > Freshwater > Lake | place: USA: Sparkling Lake...
ACAAACAACAGGATACAGGTGAGAGTAGCGATGATGACCAAAGCTAAGCACATGATCTTGAGCCATGTAGACGACAATTTCTTTTTCTTAGAGGCAGGGATATTATATTTCCCGAAGGAATTTACTTGTGATAAAGCAAAAGAACTCATGATCAGTACACAAAGCTAGATGATACCATTCATAGAAGAAGACGATGTGCAGCAATAGAAGAAGATATACAGCAGTACTGGTTGATCTTGCCAGAAGTACGTACAATAAAACTAAGTACGTACTGTACTTCAGATTGTTCATCTAGCCGTTTCGTCCATTGTTAGTTCACCAACATTAATTTCCATTGCAATGGAGGAGGAATCCCCCGAGCCAGTTGATGAAGTATCAGGAGAAATCGCTGAATCTGTAGCTTTCCGCTTAGTTGACGAAGCTTTAAAGGCAGAACAGGTGCTTTAGCAGATAACGTATTCTTCAATTACAGGCCTGCCGTAAATGAATTGTCTTGATAAATATATATAATCAGATTGATGAGGCTGAAGCTGAACTTCTAAAATCAAGTTATAGACGAATCCAAGAAGACTATCTGTATGAGAAAAGACACGAGGAGAAGGTACAGAGGCGAATTGTAAGTATCCAAAATGAAATTCTGGATGAGAAAATTAATATTGAGAAAGCGCACATGGATGAAGCCGAGGAAGCTAGGCACCTGGCGAATACGGGTGAGGTGCGCAAGAGCATGCAGCAGCAACTGGAGTTCGCTGAACAGAGAGATACAATAACAAAGTTTGAATTGGTGGAATTGAAGAGACTGCATGATGATCTGTCCAAGTCATTGGCGAACATGAAAGATCAAAACAGCTCATTGGTTGACCCGATCTTAGACTCACTAAAAAAAGAGGTTATATCGCAGTCATTTCCTCATTGACTCATCATGCTGATAACAATAACCATGTCCCCGCATCTGTAGACTAGTGACCTCACCGAGCAATTGACAGAGTCCGAAGAATCCTTCGAGCGACAAACAGTGCTTAAAGCTACGTTAAAAGATAAGATAATCGAAAATCGTCAGATGATCCGCGATAAGCACGAGTCGCTTATCTTCAAGCATGAGACATCGCATACCTTCGAGGCGGAACCCGACCGACTGAGCAGACAATTAGCCTCAGTGGAGACTGCCAAGTCAGACATGGAAAACGAGTACAAGATGCTGCTCAGGAGAATCAGAAACTTCAAGGTGGATCAGGAGTCTCAGGCCAAGAGGCGTGTTGATGCCGAAAGACTCCGCACCACCATCTTGCAGAAGCTTGAGTTGAATCGACAGACATTGGAGGAGCGCGAGGTGGATGTCGCTGCCATCATGTCCAGTCTGGAGAAGGCAAGAGCTATCGGACACGATCTGGTCACTCGGAAAGTCGAGTTGAACATCAAGAATCGTGATCTAGATAACAATTATCGACACTTAACGGATCAGTTACAAGTAGCGAACAAGGATTTCAACGAACTGAAGCGTCAGTTGAAAAAGAAGCGAGCAATCGCGGAGTCGGCACGGCAGATGATTCCCTTGAGGAAAGAGCACCTCCGGGAGCAGGAGTCGATGCTGAGAAACCTCAAGGATGACCTCAGCAGTCGCAATAGAGAGATCCAGAGGAAGACCGATGAAATCAACTCTCACACTGCTCGATTGTTGCATCAAGAGGATATCGAGGTAAATAAGAAAGAGGAACTGGAGAAGACGATTGATAATGTCGACAAGCTCGAGACGAAGGTGGTGCATCTAACAGCGGAATCGAGGAAACAAATAACTCTACTGACTATTTTAACTGCCCAACGTGAAATTAAAGCTCGTGATTGTGCTCGTATCGTGGGTAAGGAAAAAGAAAGTAAACAACAAGTACGAATTAAGGAGCTTGTTATTCTTGACTTAACAAAGCGATGCAATGAGATTTCCAACCGACTCAAGGAGTTCTCGGCACTATATGAAATCGTGAAGAACGAGAGAAATAAGTATGTCAATTTGATTCAAAGTACTGCACAAGCTCTAGCAGAAATGAGAGAAAAGATCAGAATCCTTCACAATGAGGTAGAGATCCTTGGTAATGAGCGATCCGCTAAGATAACAGCGCTGACTAAGGAGATGAGTGCCCACCAACAAGCAATTAACCAAAGGGACTCTTTGCGACAAGACTTGAATAGACTCCTTTCAGAGTATCGATCAAAGCAAGGAGTGGTGGAGATGCAGATTCAGGAGATCGATAAGCTGAATGTTGTCATTAATGCTCTCGAAAAGGACATGCTGTTCTTGAAGACTTCATACGAGCGTGCAGTGGAAGAACGCAATGTGACTGGAGTGCAACTGATTGATCGGAACGACGAGCTGTGTATCCTCTATGAGCGCTCCAATCAACAGTCTGATGCTCTTCGAAAAGGAGAGATCGCATCCATCAAGAAAGACGAGGAATTGCGACTTCTTCGATTACAGAAGGATGAACTGAAGAGGAAGTACGTCACGGCAGCAAAGAAACTCCCAGAGATTGAAGTACATGAGAAGAAAATTGTGATATTAGAAAGCGAAATAGAAAAAGAAGAGGAGAATAATGAGGACCTGAGTAAGAAGTTGGAGGATCCCGACCAAACAAACCGTTGGAGGCCTCTGACTGGGAACGATTTGGATCTGGAGCAGGTATGTGCGAAGATCCTAGTGTTAGAGGAACGACTAGACCAGAAGAGAGAAGAGTTACTTGAGAGGGAGCTGTTCTTGGAGGAGTTGACCAACCTCACCGAGAAGCTACGCTCACAAGCGATGACCAAGCGAGACGCAGCTAAGCTTCTATCAGAACAGCTCAACGACCTGCATGGTCGTATCCGTGATATCACCAAGAAGATGCTTGCATCCGTCAGCGAGCTGTCCATGTACCAGGTGAGTACTTACAGTACCTCTATCGTCAAACGCTATGAGGAATATTTATAACTCTATTATGGGATACTGTGATTGTAGGCTACCGCATTGAGGTTACAACAGGAGAAAATGTATCGCGAGAAGAATTTGGAAGAATCCACCTGGCGCTTAGAGCACGGAGAAGCTCCAAGCGACGAAGCCATCAAGGAATTGAGTAGATCGGATAGATACCATGTGATGGCGATGGAAGCAGCTCTACATAGACAAGAGGAGATGCAGATGGAGCTACCAGCCAATATGTTGAAGACTGCAGCTGAGCCACGCCCCACTGCATACATACCAGATGATCTAGGTATTCCTAAACCGTATGGTAACTCCGCACCCTTCAAACCAACCGAGGCGGGTTCTACGATGCGTCACTACCGCCCACCTGTGATAAAAGCTATTGAAATATAGTTGTCAACTGCAGCCGCTGCAACTCCTACATAGACACGTATGATATATCAATGGACAATGAAGTGTTATAGATATTTCCATCATATTACCAACTTGAAACTTCATCAAGATATCTCTTTTGAGAATAATTATAGCAGTTACTGTTGTTGATGCGTACAGTGAGTAAACTGAGTCTATAATAACGCATAATTTGAACGAAAGCGAGCTTGTATACTAAAAAGATTGACGTCAACTGCTGATGAACTCCACAAGGTCCATGACGAAGGTCACAACCGCCTGTCTGGTGTTGATGATGACATCGTTGCTACCGAGTTGCACAAGCAGTAGACCCATTCGACAGAGCTTCTTCAGTCAGAGCATGAGGAGTGTTGTGACGACTGGGTTAGTATCAAGTAGTATATTATTCTCTTCATTAATGATACATACGAATGCAATGGTCGCATCAATAGCTGATGTTGGAGTCAGGGAATTCTTAGTGAAGGATGGACGACAATTCTTGCGATTAACCATTCCACTTGGAGATGACGATGGATTTAATAGCAGTCCTGAAGCTCAAGATTTGAAAATAGCTCAAGAAAATTTGGAATTAGTGAGATTACGATTAGAACAAGTAGGATTTACCAACCCTTCCGCATGGGGTCCTGCACTGAAAGATGCCACGACTGCTGCGAATATTATCAAGTCGAATCGACCCTTCCTTGTTAGTGGTAGTGATAGTTCTTCAACAATATCTTCTCAAATATTCGACAACAATTTGATTCCGCAACTAACAGTACTCAATGATGCCATCAGAGTGAAAGATGTTACGAGTACATTAAATGCTCAGGAACTGAGTGCTAAAGCTCTAGCTGATCTTCGACAGTTACACTTACCGAAGAAACAGTTACCCTTCACGATACCGTCGGAGTATATGAAGCTACCGCGGCTGATGGGTCGAGCTACCGTGGAGATGGTGTTGAAGTCCCCAAGAGGTTATCGATTGGAGGATGGGAAGACAGTGGTCCCTAAAGTAGCGCTGACCTTGGAGCTGGATGGATACCACACTCCTATCACCGCGGGTAACTTCATCGACTTGGTTAACAGAGGTTACTATGACAACATGCCACTGCAGAGGGTTGAGGAGTTAACTATCCAGACAGGAGCCTCTCCGGGAAAGAGCTCTCGAGCAACGATACCACTAGAGCTATTCTACAAGAATGATAAGGAACCAGTGTACGGCATCACCTCAGATGACGATGTTAGAGCCACTGATACAATGGCTCTACCATTCCAAGCTTATGGTGCTCTAGGAATGGCAAGAGATAATGATGGAGCTGATACCGCCAGCACGGAATTCTTCTTTCTGAAGTGGAAGCAAGCACTAATCGCACCGGGCAGAAACACACTTGACGGATTCTACAGTTGCTTCGGCTATGTCTCATCGAATGAGCAATTGCTCAGCCAAGTCGACTTGAACTCGGACATCATCGAGTCGGCTCGAGTCGTTAAAGGCGCAGAGAACTTAGTCTTACCCAGCGATTGATTTATCAGAGTTATCTTCAGTATCAGAGGGTGCAAAGAGAAATATATCACTACCTGCACATGAACAAACCATACGACTACCTCTAGAAGCTGCTGTTGCAATAGTTAGTTATTGTGTAGAATCAAAGGGGATAGTACTGTGGTAGATTTGGTTCAACCATTTCATAACGTATTGTTCAGTACGTACGAAGACACTACTGTACGTACAGTAAGTTACTTTTCCCAACAGTGACGTCATCGCCAGCGTCAAAAAAAAACCCAGCGTGAAAACGGTCATGTTTTGCTTGTAAACTTACTCTCCAGCCCTAAGTTTAGCTTTGTTAACTTTAAGTAGTTTTACATCATCATTATCATCATCAATTTGAAATAACAAAGTTATTGTTATGACTAATAAAAAGAGTGAAGACACGGCGACGATGGCAATCGCTGTGAGCCAGGATGATAAGATCGATAATCAGCCAGTGATCGACAGCCAGCCTGCCAGTTTCAGTCAGGTTGTTAGGATTGATAAGCTAAACAAGCAGCATTTTTCTTATGACGTTTGCTGATGTTCATAATATGTAGATCTTCAGCAACGCGACTACGTTAGATTATCTCTACATGGTGATGGGTAGCTTTGGCTCAATCATCACTGGCTTGTCATTGCCTGTCATGAACGTTCTATTTGGCAGAATCCTTGATTCACTCAATGAGGTAAGTACAGCACAAATAATCATAAATAATTAACCTTATATACCATCCTGGACTTCTGATTAGAATCCCGGTCGATTCGAGAAAACAGTGAACTTTCTATGTCTATTGTTCGTCATTATCGGAGCGGTAAACATAGTTTCAGGATTCCTGCAGGTATGTCATCAAAGTGCTATCTATGATCTACAGAAGTCCATGTTGATCATGACTGCTTTTAGGTAGGTTTGTGGTCCATTGCTGGTGAGAGACAGTCTCAGAAGTTCCGAGTGAAGTACGTGAGAGCTATTCTGTCGCAAGAGGTGGGGTGGTTTGACACCTGTGGGGCTGCCCAACTATCGACGAGAGTGGCTGATCTTACTGGCAAGGTAGTGTTCATTTCTCATCGTTAGGGGATCGATCTCATACACACTAATACTCATCTAATGAGATTCATTTATATTTGGTACTTATTGCTCCACATCACATATCGTAGGTACAAGATGGAATTGGGCGTAAGTTAGGAGACTTTATACAGCTCTGTTCACAGTTCTTGGGTTCCTTCGCAGTCGGCTTCTACTTGAGCTGGCGACTGACCGTTGTGCTCCTCGCTTGCTTCCCTCTCATCGCGTACTCCGGAACTGTGCTTATCAATGCGGTGGGAGCTGCTACTTCTAAATCTCTCGGTACGTGCTGACACGATCACCTCATCAGTGATGTAGTTCAGTGAAAATTATTGCTATCATCAAAATGGCCTATATTTTTGAACAATAGAGCAATACGCTGTGGCTGGTGGCCTCGCATCAGAAGCCCTCGGAGCGATTCGAACTGTAACTGCGTTGAATCTTCAACCAGACATCATTTCAAAATATCGCATCTTCTTGTTTGATGCGATGAATATTGGGGTCAACAAGGGACGAGATGTAGGCTATGGCAACGGTCTGCTGTTCTTCAGTTGCTTTCTAGCCTATGCTATCGGGTTCTGGTATGGAACCAAGCTCGTAGCTGATTCGATTGAAAGAGGATGCACGGGTGATAGTTGTGTGACGGGTGGACAAATCATGTCGACCTTCTTCTCCGTTCTTCTTGGTAGCATGGCCTTGGGTCAGGTACATCAGAAGCTTGATTTTCTATTGTTAATTGCAATCAATGATGATGTCTAATTACTACATTAGGCCGCTCCTCCGTTTTCATCATTTGCTGAAGCACGAGTAGCTATATTCCAGATAATGTCAGTGATAGACCGCGTGCCTACGATCGATGGTCTGTCTGACCAGGGAACTACACCGGAGACTAAGCCCGATGGACAGATCGAATTGCGTTCTGTGGATTTCGCCTATCCTACTCGTCCAGATATCCTCATTTGCAAGGATTACAGTCTAGTGATTAATCCTGGTGAAAACATTGCATTAGTCGGAGCCTCTGGGTGCGGAAAGGTGAGCTTAAATGAATTGATTCAACACATCAATGGTGATATAAAGTAATCATGATGTTATGAAACTGACATGTATATGATATGTGTATTAGTCGACAATTATCAACTTGATCCTTCGCTTCTACGATCCTTATCGCGGAGATATCTTCTTGGATGGGATGAGCATCAAAGATATCAACATCCAGTGGCTGCGGTCGCAGATAGGTTACGTGGGACAGGAGCCGATCCTTTTCGCGGGTACGATCGGTGACAACATCGCATACGGGCTCGACCCTTCAGTGACGGGCACCATCGACAAGCAGATGCTGAGAGAGAAGGTCGTCGCTGCAGCCAAGCTGGCCAATGCGCATGAGTTCATCTCCTCTTTTCCACAGGGTATGGATGATCAGTACATGATGATGAGATGAAGGTGATATAGTTTCATGCATTTAGCTTACTTATATCATTGTATGTCGTCTGATAGGTTATGAGACCGATGTGGGCAATGGAGGTGTTGCCATGTCGGGAGGGCAGAAGCAACGCATCGCCATCGCTAGAGCTCTCATCAAGAAGCCCGCAGTGCTGCTCTTGGATGAAGCGACTTCAGCTCTGGATGCTGCTAGTGAGAGAGTTGTGCAGCAATCCATCGATGCTTTACAGAAGTTGAAAGCACAAACCACTATTGTCATCGCTCATCGTCTTAGTACCATTCGTAATGTAGATCGTATTTGTGTTATTCAAGATGGAAAGATTGCTGAAATGGGCTCTCACGATGAACTGATGCAGACTGATGGCTTGTATGCCGATCTAGTGAAGCTTCAGATGGATTCCAACGACTCACTCGCCATCGAAGAGGGGTTACCCGTTGATGAAGAGATCGTCGAGTCATCTTCTCCCCGGGTTGTAGTTGTAGAAGGGGACGAAGTGAAGGATCTCACCGATGAGGAGAGACAGAAGCTGAAGACATCATCACTATCTTCTGCCGTGGATGAAGAGGTGGAGGTGGTGATCACTAAGGAAGACCGCAGTCGCACGGTGAAGCTTATCTGGGCTCGAGTGATGGATCATAAAGAGTATATGGTGCTATCTTTAGTATCCGCTGCATTCTACGGAGCTGTCTATCCATGTAAGCAACAGTCAATGATTAATGATGGACTATAAGATCATAATGACGATGCATTTGTTACCTTACTGGTCAATGATGTCATTGTTATCACAACTGTTGCTGCTGCTGTTTGTAGGTTGGGGTCTCTTCTTAGCGAGGTCGCAGAACATCTTCTATTTAGACAGCACTCACGAGATGAGGATGCAGTCGGCGGCACAAGCATACCTCTACGTCGCACTTGCATTCACCGTGCTCATCTCGGCGACCAGTATGTATTGGTCTACAGCTCAGGTAATAGTTAGTCTCAGGATAAGGAAAAACGAATATGATATCATCATTAATGTTTTGCTCTGGTTCTTTATGATGATGTTGTTTTTGTTGATGATGATGATGATGGTGATGGTCATTTAAATCAGGTTGGAGAGAGAGTATCATGTAAGATTCGAAGTGATTTGTTCGAAGCCTTGATGCGACGTGAGATCGCTTTCTACGACCAAGAGGCGAATAACACCGGTACCCTATCCACTAAGCTTGCTGACGAGTGCCGCTGCATCAACAAAGCGTTCGGTGAAAGTCTGGCGAAATTCATTCAAGCGTTATTTTGTTTAGTCATTGGTACGTGAAATGATGAGATATAAATTACTATAGACCCCCACAGTCAACTTTGATTCTGAATACTATATACTACTACATAGGCTTTGCTCTCGCATTTTCTGCTAGTTGGCAAATAGCTTTGACAGTGCTGGCATGTTTCCCACTCGTCATCTTCGCATCAACCATTCAAATGGCGAATATGTCTGCTGATCACGGAGAAGCTGATGCTCCATCTGCTTCGGGAGATGACAACAAAGCTGGAGGTAAGAAGAAGAAGTCCAAAGCCTCCTCCACTTCTCCATCGCAACAGCAGCAGGATGAGAGTAAGACAGACGAGGGAGGTGCACTCACTGGCACTGGACACGGAGCCGTGATTTCATCGGCATTTACTCACATGCGGACAGTCTGTGCATTCTCCATGCAGCATAAAGTCGCAGATCACTACACTAAGTTGACTAATGGTATTAGTGTCCTGAGAATGAGAAATGCCTTGATTGCTGGTTTCGGCTTCGGTTTTGGCCAGGGAGTGCTGTACTGTATCTACGCTCTCTTGTTCTGGTAATCTTTCATTCGATCTTCTAACTTTATATTATACTTACCAGCGTTATTGATAGTGGTGTTGTGATGATATCAACACCATGTACTTCTTGATGATCATAGGTTTGGATCGCAGCTGGTTAATAAGGGGACGATTGATTTCTTACAGTTGATGACTTCGATATTCACAATCATGTTCGGAGCTATGGGGTTGGGTTCTGCATTGACTGATCTGGGCGATCAACAGGAAGGAATCATCGCGGCGAAAAGCATTTTTGAAACAATTGATCAAGGTCTGTTTTCATCATTAGCTAGTGTCATAATGCTATTTGCCGATGATTATGTCATGATCTCTCATCTTCATTTTACGATGTCCATGTATGTGTATTTCTATGTGCCTGTGTAGCAAAAGTGTCTCCCATTGATGGCTTATCGGCTTCTGGTGTCGTGCCGACCACATCTGTACTTGGCAAGTTGGTGTTCCAAGACTTGCACTTCCACTATCCTTCCCGCCCTGATGTGGAGGTGATGAATATTACCATTGTATATCGATCATTTTAATTGTATAATTGATACGTATGTGTTATACATACATACATATATGTATACATGTATCTATGTATGTACTTATGAACTATGAACGAATGAAAATTTGATTGATGATTTGTAAATATTATCTGTAGGTTTGCAAAGATTACAATCTCACTATCGAGCCCGGCCAGCTGGTCGCATTGGTGGGTCCATCAGGATCGGGCAAGTCAACAATAATGGCTCTATTGTTGAGATTCTACGACCCTTTGTCCGGTCGAATCTATCTCGATGAGCATGTTATCACTGAGCTTAATGTTCGTTGGCTACGAGCTCAGATTGGTTATGTCGGTCAAGAGCCTGTCTTGTTTTCCGGTACTGTAGCAGAGAATATAGCTCGTGGGAGAAAGATTAACACTGACGAGAAGCCTCTACTGAGTCTAGAAGAGGCAATGATCATCTCAGAGCAGAAGCGTCAACAGGAACTGTACAACTCACCAGGAGGTAGAAATGCGTTGTGTTTTTGGAGAGCAACTCAATTGTTTCCGAAACCTGCCAAACAAAATGAAGATGTTGGTGACATCGAGTCGGGTGCAGGTAAGTTCAAGTCTCTTGTCAACAACTACTATTATTTGTGTACTAAGTCTTGTATATTTCTTCTTATTAAATTTTATAATCGTGTATATTGTTGACAGGCTCAGTTGACCCCCTATCAGTGGATGCTGACGTCATCGATGCTTGCGTTGCTAGCAATGCTCATGACTTCATTTCTACTTTCACGAAGGGTTACCATACAGATGTTGGTGAGAGTAGTATGATGGTGAGTGGAGGGCAGAAGCAACGCATCGCCATCGCGAGAGCTCTCATCAAGAAGCCCGCAGTGCTGCTCTTGGATGAAGCGACTTCAGCTCTTGATGCGGCTAGTGAGAGAGTTGTGCAGCAATCCATCGAAGCTTTACAGAAGTTGAAGGCACAAACCACTATTGTCATCGCTCATCGTCTAAGTACTATTCGTAATGCGGATTGCATCGTTGTCATTGATGGTGGAAGGGTTGTCCAGAAGGGTACTCACGATGAGTTACTCCTCGCCGGTGGTCTATACTCTCAACTATGGTACAAGCAGAACAGTGGCTCGTTACAGAAGTCATCCTCAACTAATTTTCAACAATAGTTTACTGATTACGTAGAGAAGGGGAAGATAAGACGATTGTGACGAGTAGATAAGTATTACGTATGTCGAAACATTGTACCGTAAGATCTATTTTGGAAAATTTTGATTTTCAATATTTTCAGTACTTAACAGAATAAATAGCAATGATAACAATCTATCGATAATAGTAGCAGTAGTAGTACATCGTTGTTACATAACACTGTCATCTGTCGTCGTCGTCGTCAGCAACAACTCATGATCACTCTTGTTATAAGAAGGATCTACAGCTAATCGTCGTCGATCAAATACGAAGTTAGTGCCAATAAATAGACTGCTTGGAGTGATGGTATTGATTGTATTGCATTCCTCGCTGATGTTTCTCGTCATTGATAGTGATGATGTCAGAGTTGTTATACTAAGTACATTATCATTTCCATCATTATCATTATCATCACCATCACCATCTGATATATGTTGTTTGAGATGATTGTTATCAGTATTATCATTATGAGTGGTAGCTGTACCTGCATACGATGGAGTGTCATTGTTGTTGGAAGCAAGCAGCCATTGTTCGTAACCTATGATGCCTTTGTACAGCCTCGACACATTCGTGTATCCCATCTTCTGCTTCAGATACGAGT
>Ga0164294_10004956_pt1 | contig 11498 bp, 10 predicted proteins | sample GEODES005metaG_FD_111479 | JGI IMG/M metagenome (GOLD analysis project Ga0164294, IMG submission 111479) | Oligotrophic lake water microbial communities from Sparkling Lake, Wisconsin, USA - GEODES005 metaG | ecosystem: Environmental > Aquatic > Freshwater > Lake | place: USA: Sparkling Lake...
CCGAGGAGGCTGAGCAAGCAGCAGCAGACGCCGCGGCGCGCAAGGCACGAGCAGCGAGGCTAGCCAAGGCCAAGGCGAAATAGTCCAGCGGGCCGTCGGAAGGACTGAGTTTGAGAGAGAGAGAGTGAGAGAGAGAAGTATCTCCAAGTAATCAGATGCACAAGACGTAGTGTAATTCAGGCAAAGTACGCAGAAGCCACGTATTGATAATTCTGACCAGCACTCCCACTCGATACTCGCCGACGGTTCGGAAATCTGCCCCGAACACCCTCAACCCTCGCGATCCGAGATTGCGGATTGCGAGTTTGCTGCGCGGCTGTGCGCCTGTGCCGACGATCAGCGCGAAAAATGCTGAAGAGTCACGTGATCGGTCGCTCGCTAAACCTTGGGGCGATCGGCCGGGTTCTCGCAGTCCTGCTTGCCGTGCTCGGCGCGGCGCGGCTCGGCGTCGGCATCTTTGCATGGCGGGCGGCCAACGTTCTCGAGCGGCCGGATTACACGGTCATCCGAAAGCTACCGGGTGGCGTGGAGCTGCGTCGGTATGCTCCTTACACCATCGCCGAAACAGCTGTGAAGACGAGCAGCATGCGCGAAGCCAGCAGCACGGGCTTCCGAACCGTCGCCGGCTACATCTTTGGCAAGAACAAACCCAGTCAGAAGATGAAGATGACTGCGCCGGTGCGGATGTCAACAAGTGATGGCGTGACGATGGCGATGACGGCGCCCGTGCGGATCGCACCGAGCGAGGGCACGACGCGCATCTCATTTGTGCTCGAGAAGAGGTACAGCCCGCAGACAGCGCCTGCGCCGCTCAGCCGCGACGTCAAGGTGCGCAAGGTGCAGCCACACATCCTTGCCGCGCGGACCTTCAGCGGACCACCGCCGTCGGAGCAGCGTGTCGAGAAGGAGAAGCAAGCGATCCTGAGCGCCGTGAAGGCGGCCGGGCTCAAGCCTTCGGCTTCTGGCGACGAGGGCACACTCGTATATGGATACCACGACCCGTTCATTACGCCCTCGTGGCTCCGGAGGAATGAGGTGTGCGTGCGCGTAGAGGACTGTGTGGCGCTGCGCGTCAGCGTCGCGTCGTGAAAGAGCCACAGTTTATGAACTCCGAATTCACCACGCAGCTTTGGTGTTTGGACGCTCTATTGAGCCGAGGGCCCGGCGAGCGCCCGGGGCCGGGTCCCGGGCCATTCCGGGGGCCCCCGGCCGCCGCGCACGCCTTGCCGCACCATGCGGAGCCGTTAAAACAAAATCGCCGTACGATCATGCGTACGATCCGGATATCCGGGCCGCGCGCCCGCGCCAATTGGGGAATTGGGCCGCACGGTTCTCATACACGCCGCACCCCCCACCCGACCCGTCAGGCTCACGGCCGCCACGGGCCCCGTGCGTGGACGGTCACCGCGACAGGCGACCGCCCCACCCTGCCGCTATAATTTCTCGTTGCTCGGCGACGGCGTCCGGCGACGCCCGACACTGCCGGTGCCGCGGTGCGACACCGGACACCCCGCGCATCGCGTATAGGGCACGCGGACCAGGCTCCAGGGGGGCACTCGGCACATCATATTTACGTCCGCCGGCCCAACCCGCAAGCCCCAAGCCCCGCCCCGCTCTCTTCGCGACGCGAGAGCGACAATCACCCACTCAGGTCACACTTTCACTCTCGACTCCGCTCTGTCCTCTGAAACCTCTCTCACACCCTCCAGAGACTCTATCACTCGCACTCAACTCATCTCCACTCAGCCTCTCATACTCACTCACAACGCATCCACTCACTCTCACTCACTCACTCAAACGCATCCACTCACTCACTCACACGCATCCACTCACTTACCACTCACTCTCACTCACTGGAGGTGCGTGTCGATGCGCACCTCACTGGGAGTCGTTGAAAGGGTCGCTTGAAATAGTCATAGACTGATTGCGCCAGGATCCGATGGAGCTCGAGGTGGTGGTGAAGTCGATCTTGTCTCGTTTCGCCTCGACGACCATCACGCCAACGATCGGGTCGAACCAGCGCGGGCGTATCGGTCCCTGGGGATTTAGGGCGGCGACGAAAGATTTTTGCGTGCGCTCGAGGTCCGAGTAGGGGGACACGCTCTTTTCTTCCACCGATGCTGTCAATGTCCTATGTCCAGGCACCAGCAGCTCCGTGGCCCACCTGCGCGGCGGCTCCTTCCACCCTGGCTGAAAGACGTGCGTACGGCGAGCTGTGGCCTGCGCGGGCGGACGCTGCCCCAGGCCGCTGAAACAGAGCGGTCGTGGATATGAGAACTCGGCAGCATGCCGCGGGGGACGTTGAGGCATTGGGAAATCGGGCTGGGTCCACGCAGGCGGCCAGCTCTCCACGACCGTGAGTCCCAACTTGGCGAGTCCGCGTGCAGATTTGGGGCCTGAGTCGACGAATCCACGCGACTCGCCGCGCGGACTCTGCGGTGAGTCGCCCACAGCAGGGAGGCGTGATCGTGGGGAGAACGCCGAGTCGTTGGACGCGCGTGGCGACGTGAGGCCACCCACCTTCAGAGATTCAGTAAAGTGGGGCCAGGCGGTGCGCTTGCTGCCCCAAAAGTCCTTCTTGTACTCGAGCGGCAGGGGCAAATCCAGGGCCCGTCCAGAAATCGACATCCGGCGGAATCGGGAGTGCGGAGGTCGCCCCGCACTGCCCACACGACGAACGACTGAACTCGCAAGTTTTGAAACTGTGTCGAAGTCCGAGGCCATGCGCATCGCGCGCATACGGCTATTCTCAGGGTCCCGGGATAAATAAGCGCGTTACGGTCAACTGCCCTTCGATAGTAAGTGCGTAACTTCGCAAGATATCGAAGACAACTTGACACGAACTGCGAAAAACGGCGCGCTGCTTCCATACCAAGACCGCGTCCGTCCAGGCGTGCAGCGCGGCATTTCATTAGCAACGATGGATCAGGACAAGGTGCTCACAGCAACCATCTTGTTGGGGCTCACCTTCGCTACTTCCGGCTTGGTTATGTGTATCAAGTGTATCCATAGGCACCGCGGTCTAACCAAGTCTGAGGCATATGTGCAGCTCGAGGAGGGCAACAATCGCCGAATGCTGCTGGCGGCCGTAGTATCTCTTCCAGCAGCACCACCATTTCCGATGTCCTCCTCGCGAGAACCGTGGCCACTATCTGCACCGCTGGCGTTGCCTGCCCCGGCATCGCCTTCGCTTTCGCTACAAGTACATGCAAGACCAACGACATCCGCACTACTGGCAGCTACACTGCCACCTGCCGCCACATCGCCATCATTACCCGCATCACAGACGCTATCATCGCCGGCTGCTGCGCCATTACTTGCCGTCGCACCGACGCCTGTCACCGCAACGCCACCTGCCACCGCAACGCCGCCTGCCACCGCGCCACCGCCTGCCACCATACCATTGTTGGCTTGCAGCTCTAAACCGCCACCGTCTGCTGCCATAGCAAAACGAGCCACGTCGAAGATGGGCTGCTGCTCTGCCCGAGCCAGTCCTGGACTCATGCCATCGCAGACGAAAAGCTGCTCCTCAGCGCGAGGCAGTCCCGCGCGCACCGACAGCAGTCCCAAACGTAAGGTTTATGCCTACGATTCGCCGGCCAAGGACTCATCCCGGTCTCCACGCCCAGCTCCGGGTGCGTACGAGGTCAACCAGCACACGATCGCAGTGCGCTCCAGGAAATCTCACAACAAGCTCGTCTCGCAGGGCATGGGCAATTTCATGTCGATGCTCAATGAGGATCGCTCTGCTCCCAGGTTTGGAGAGGAGGGCGACCCAACTGCGTACTCAGAGTATGCTCTCGAGAAGGCCAGTATCAGTGCCACCAGCCGCCAGACGTTGAACCGACGCGTGCAGAGTGGCAGCATTGGATTCAACACTAGCACGGCGCGCTGCGCGTGCGCAGCCACTGGTTTCGAGGAGCCGTTACGAGGTCCGGGGAGCTACGACTTCCATCACCTCTACGGGTGCGGTGAGACCGTTCGGAAGGCCTCGAGCGCCAGTGGCAGCGCCTCATTCACGAGTCAGTCCCCGCTTCGCGGCTACATACGCAAGAACGACACACCAGAGGGCGGCGCTTACGATCCAGAGCGCCTTAACACGGGAAGTGTGAGCAAGCTGGGATCGTCAGCCTTTGCCGGCAAAACAGCCAGGTGTGTGTCGGCCATCGACGAGACGCTCGACCCCACGACGTACAACGTAGATCACTACTCAATCCAGCGGGAGTTGACAAATGCCAACAAGTTGCTGCCGCCTTTCAACTCGTCGAGCCGGCGACTCTAAGCCCGTCACACTCGTTTCGAAACGAGACGCGCGTCTTCCGTCTAGGTGTTGAACAGCACAACGATTACGCGTCGCGGATACCTTCGCCATATGTACCGGGTACGGTATAGCCTTTTTAACGTAAGGGCCCACCTTCATGCGACACGACACGACACATCCACATGCACACCCGCACAATCATTCGATCATGCACATGTGAACACGCATCACTCGCATGACCGGTCAGTTCACTAGATCGGTATGGTATAGGGTAATCTTTTCACCAAGGACCAAGGCAGCGCGAATCCGTTGATGCGGATGAGCAAGAGCGCCATGCTGAGCGCTCAAAGGAGCAGACAGGGTCCTTGTGCGACAGCATGGCCATCTGGGCGTGTGGGGGGCAAGATGTCATGACATGTCGCACAATGACATGGCATCTGGCCATCTGGGCGTGTGGGGGACCTCTCAGCTGTCAGCTCTCTGAGGGTACAAACACCGCACCTCTGACCGTCTCCGAGTCGGCACTCACATTAGCCGTCGACGTCAACAACCAAGCTGACGTGCGGGCCGTAGGGCAGCGTCGCCGCGGCCGCGGCAAGCTTCGGACCAAGCTCAGCCGGGATCGGAGCGGCACGCGGCACGCTCAGCTCGGCATCATCCTTCTTGCCGCCGAGAAAGGCCGGCAGGTCGGCTTCGTCAATATCGTCAAGGAGCGCCGGCAAAAAGTCGCTGCCATAGATGGCCACCTTTTGGCGCGTCTGCTCGGGCAAGAGGGGCGCTACGAGCTTCCACACCGCCGCAAAGGCCCAGGGCAAGTTGACGATGGTGACCTTGCGCATGATCTCAGGATAGTATGAGGTGCCGATCTTGGCCACCTCCTTGATGACGCGCACGTTGGCCATCGTCGAGAGCGAGACACCCGATGCGTCGACGATCGAGTGGGCGCGCGTCATGCGGCCACTATGAGCCGAGGCCACACGGCATGCGCTAAAGGCCGTCTCGAGGTAGCCCACATAGCAGTCCATCATAAAGTTGAACACCGCTTTATCGCGGTTGACGCCTGCCACGTCGAAGCGGCCGAGTCGCTCGATGAAAAACGGCGAGCCGTCTCGCGCATGGCCACCAAAGCCTGCGAAAAAGTGCTCGCGGCGCGCGGCAGCGCGAACCGCGCCAGGGCTGCCCTCCGCGTGCGTGCCCAACGGGTGCAAGTCGCGGCGGATTAGATTGATGCTACGACTCACACGCCACTTCATGGTCTCGCGAAACATGCGCTCCGCACCTGCCAGCTTGCACTCACGTGCGATGAGAAAGCGCGCCAATGTGAAGTCATCTATGTGTGCTGCCGCATCGCCATTCTCCTTGACATCGTTGGACAGCATCTTGCGAAGCTCGACAATGAGTGGCACCAGCGACGAGTCCAGCGAGCCCACCGGCGCCTGTGAGGGTTTGACCACAAGCGGCTCACCCGATGGCACCCGGCACGTGATATCCACGACAGCCGCACGAGTCGCACTCCTCATCTCATCCGTAGGCGTCAACGCTGGCGCTTCTCTGCGACCCATTGAGCTCTAAAGGCTCTACTTGTACCGCTCCGTGAGACCGACGTTGGTGTGGAGGCGACGAAAAGATGCCTCGCCGAATAAAGATGCGAGATCGGTGGGGTGCCTGCTGGGCGAGCTCACCGCCACGACGCGATTTGGCGTGACTCGTTTTTGCCCCCCCATACCATTCTAAGGATCATTCATGTCGTGTGGCGCACTTGCTGCACCGCCCTGCCCCCTTGCCCCCTCGAAACGTCGAAAGGCTCTTGGCCGAGCGTCGAGATCGAGCAAGCATCGGGATTCGGGAAGCAACGCTTGGGTGCTGGGAAGCAAGCGGGAAGCCGCGCTGAAGCGCGGCGATCGAGCGTCGCGCCGGGGTCGCGGGAGAGAGCGGCGCATAGCGCCACGAGCGGTGCAACCCTCTCCTCCCTGCATAGAGTATGTACAGGTGTCATCCATTTCCATAGTATCCATATCTGAACAGGCTTTGTACGAACAGTGTATAACGATGTTACAGTGTAATGACGCGCTTGTGAATGAGGCCCCTAATTTGTTCATGGCTTCGGAGGCAGAGTTGAAGGCCTTCTGGTCAGGCGCGGATCGGGCGGTGCAAAAGGACTACACGAATGTCAAGCTCATCGGCAGTGGCGCGTACTCGGTCGTGGCGCGTGCGGTCGAGACGGCGACTGGCGAGACGGTCGCCATCAAGCGCATCTCGGAGGTCTTCTACGACGCTCAGGAAGCCAAGAAGGTGCTGCGCGAGATCCGGCTTCTGCGCGACTTTCATCATCCAAATGTGATCTCTCTGCGAGGGCTGGCCATGCCCGCCAACATAGAGACCTTCGACGACATCTTCATGATCACCGAGTTTATGGAGTCCGACATGCGCAGGATCATCAAGTCCAAGCAGTCGCTCGAGGTGAACAAGGTGCGCTCGTTCATGGCGCAGCTGTGCGCGGGCCTCACGCACGTCCACGCCATATCGGGCATCCACCGCGACCTGAAGCCGGCCAACATCCTGGTCTCGACGGGCAAGGTGACGCCCGCCACACCCTTTGGCGTCGTGCGTCTGTGCGACTTCGGGCTGGCGCGCGTCGACTCGAACCCGCGGTACGCCAAGCGCCTCGAGGAGACCTCCACGCAGGTGGACAACGCGATGGAGGATGCCGCCGAGGGGGTGAGCGGCGGTGGCGATGCGGCGGCCGAACCACCGCCGCTCAAGGCGAAGCCACCGCCGCTCAGGGCTCAGATGACCTTCTACGTCGTCACGCGATGGTACCGCGCGCCCGAGGTGATCCTACGTCAAAAGTACGGCGCAGCGATTGACATGTGGGCCGTCGGGTGCATCTTCAAGGAGCTGCTCGAGCTCACTCCTCAGTCGCACCTGCGTACGCGAATCTTACCCCGGTCGCCCCGGCATCCCGGATTGGGTCTCTGATCTCCACTAATGGCATCTGAGTGCCTCTGGGTGCCTCTGATGACCTCTGATGACCTCTGATGACCTCTGATGACCTCTGATGACCTCTGATGACCTCTGATGGCCTCCGATGGCATCTGAGTGCCTCTCTCATCAGGCAAACTTGCTCGCGTGTCGACGTCAGGTACGGGCGCCCTCTTCCCTGGCCGTTACTGCATCCCCTTCTCTTTCGACGACGAGCAGCGCGAGCGCCAGCGATACGATCAGCTCGCAGTCATCGCGCGCATCCTGGGAGATCCGACCTCCGCGGAGCTCGCAGGATACTCCGCAGAGGCGGTGGAGGAGGTGCGGAATGTGTGCGCCAAGGAGGCCCTCTCGAGCCTCGGCGACGAGGAGCGTAGCCTGGAGGTCGATGCCAAGCTGCGCGACGCATGCCCCAGCGCCTCGCCGGACGAGATCGCTCTCCTCAAGGCGTTACTCGAGATTGATCCCGCCAAACGGCCGAGCGCCGCGGCGGCGCTCGGCTTTGCCTACTTTGGGGCGCTGCCGGCGGTCGAGGCGCCGTGCGTGACGGCGATGGCCTCCGAGGAGGAGGCCGCGCGCGTCAAGAGCGCCTTCGCGTTTGAGGACGAAGACCTGGGCAAGAACGAGCTTCGGATCTTGCTTGCGAATGACCTCTTCCGCTTTCGCGAGGAGCACGGCGAGCATGACGTCCCGGACTTCGGAGTCCCGGGTGCGCTCGACATCTCGTGATGGTGAACAGCATCCGCCCAGTCGTGATCTGGGGAGATGGCATCTCGTCTGCATCTCGCCAGCCTCTCGTGATCGTGGGGAGATGGCATCTCGCCAGCATCTTGTGATCGTGAGGATTGCGGCGGCGTACGGGGAGCGAGGGCGACCTGCACACAGCGCCTGAGCGCGCTCTGAAACGCGTTCCCGTTCTGCGAAGCACTCTTGGCTCTGGACGGCCAAGCAGAGATGCATGCTTTTGACCGGACGTACGACCTGTTACGTGAGAGCCAGCTTCCATGTCTCGGGCCGTGGCCGGTGTCAAGCCCTTGTGTGGTCTGGCGCGTGTCATGTCAGAGAACAGTCTGCGTGCGACTAAGGGTCCTCTTCGTTCGGTTGGACCGCGGTGGCGCGCGCGTCGCCGGACATCCCGCACATCGCGAGGTCGTGATTTATGTATATACTGCTATGGTCTCGTCTCGTCTGGGACGTGAGTACAAACGCCATTACGGCGCGGGTACAGGGAATTACCTACCTGCAAAACCACCGGAGCGAGCGGCCTGAATCTCGTATCCCATCTCGCATCTGCAGCGCCCCCGTGCCCGCGCGCACGCTCAGTTGAATTATTCATTTTTGAACAGTCGCCACGCCTATATCAGTCCTTCTTGTCCGCGCCCTTCTTGTCCGGGGCGCGCGCGGGCGCCGCGGGCATGAGCGGCACGAAGAAGGTTTGGCCCGGATGAATGCCTGGCGGTGCTTCCACTCGCATGCGCTTCGTTCGGCCGCGCGGCCACAGCCTCGTGCGCCCGCTGACAAACTCGACGACGAAGCTCTGCCCGGGCAGCACGCCTTCGGGGCACGCTACGGTGACAAAGGGCGCATCGAGCGGCGTCGTCGCTCGCGCGAGCATCATCCCAACGCAGATGAGCGCAGAGGCGAGTAGCGCGGCGGCAAGCGGGCTCGTCTGCACCGCATAGCCGCAAATCTCGCGGAGGGCATCGGGAACGCGCAGCAGCGGGTCCCAGGACGATGGCGCCCACGCGAGCCGTCGCGAGCCCTTTGCGACGGCAGCGAGATCGTCGCTCTCGACAAAGGCGAGCATCTCGTCGGCCGAGCGGCCGCCGTGGTACTCATACAACCAGCCCGCCTCGATGGCCATCAGCGTCGGGAATCCGTGGATGTCCACGCGGTCTGCGACGACCTTTTCGGATTCGGCGTCTATTGCGCCCAGTCGCACCGCCCTCACGCTTGCGCCGAGTCGCTCCTCCAGCTCCTGCCATGCTGGGAGCATAGCCGCGCAGTGGCCACAATTCCGAGAGAAGAAGAGGAGAAACCATCGGCCCGCGTCGCCCGCATGCAGCGTGGTGTAAAAGCTCGACGCGTTCAGGTGCAGGCCGGCAATGTGGTCAAAGGCCGGATTGGCGCTCAGAGCCACCGGAAGCACGGCGGCAGCGAACAGGAAGGCGGCGCGCATTGCCGACGCGCTCAGAACGGCGGTTATTTGGCTTTTCGTGAGAAAAACAGGGTTCACACCAGTCAAGTCTGTGTGGGGAGTCGGTGGGGAGTCGTCGACTCGAGGGAACCCGGAACTTGCGGACGGGGCGAGAGAATCAGGGACAGAGAAAGAGCTCGAAAGACTACTGAAGATCGCGAGAACCGTCGTGCTCGCGTGAGGCAGTATACGCACTCATACAGTTGTGACGTCTTGTTCCGCCTTTCTGCTCACCTAAAGCAGCACACGACTCACAACTCGCGATCTTCGCGTGCATACTCATAGTAACGATCACGGAGCGCGGCCGGCACAGCCTGCTCCCAACACTTAGGCTGTGAGCGCAACCAGAGCTCGATGGCTTGCATGGCGCCGCGAGCTTCGTGCGCGGGCGTCCCGGGTGGCACCAGCTCGAGGAGCGCGGCGACAGCGCAGGCCTCCTCAGCCGGCGAGAAGCGCGGCGCCATCGTGGGCGCATCGACGCCGAGCACAGCATGCAGCTGTTGTCGCAACCACGAGACGCCCGGGTCTTCCATATTAGGAGCGAGCTGCCCCAACCGCCCCAGCAGCCGCAGCAGCGCCGACACGTGTGCACCCTGCTCGGGTGCGAGCAGCGGCAGCAGCTTGCCTCGAATCAACGTGTTCACAGTCCAGCTCCATTCACACCCGGCGGCCAGCAATTCGAGCGCCACACAGCCCTCCACGGCGCTGGCCATCGGGAGTGTGGTTGGCAGACGAGACAGCGGCGTCGTTCCGGGCGCGCTCGTAACGGCGCTCGTCCGGCCATTTGCTGTCGATGGCCGTTGGACTTCGGGAGGGCGCGCGCCCGTCACGGCGCCCGACAAGTCGCCCGAACGGAGCAAAGAGTGGATGAGGAATTCAATCAGTTGAGACTCGATCGCGTCCGTTGGGCGTCGTCTACTCGCGTCCCCGTCGCCATCCCACGCGCCATCCCACGCGCGCCCGCCGTATCGTATGAGCACCGTGCGCGCACGCTCGAGGAGGGCGCGCCGCTCGCCCCGCGTGGCTTCCAGCTGTCGGCGTAGGCGGAGCGCCAGCACGGCGATCATCGGCGCTCCCGGTTGCAGCTGCCACGCCATCGTTGCCGGCTCGTCCATATTAGGCAACTCCATATGTACGTCGCAGCCCTTCGAGTGCAGAGCCTGTGGCCACGCACTGCAGAGCGCGGCCAACAGGGCCGCCTCGTCGCATCGGCGGTAGCGGGCGAGGTCGAAACACAAGACGCGCACCCGCTTCATGTCGCCTCGCTCGCGGCAGCACGACGCGAAGAGATGGCACGCCAGCACGGCGCGCTGCAAGCTGGGCGGCGCGAGCGGCAGGCACCGGTCAGTGCCCACGATAGCGCGCGCGAGCCCGCTCAGCCACTCGCGCATCCAATCGTCGCCGCGTTCGCTCAGCAGCTTCTGCAGCACCTCGATCGAGGCGGCACCGACGCCGGAGGGCTGTATGACCACACTGGTCAGAGGAGTGGCTGCGTCAGCTGTGCGCAGTGCGCAGGCGGAGAAGAGCCATCTCATCAGCTCGCCCTCGAGCATGCGGAGCACGAGCGTGACGCTACCGCGCCGAGCGGTCGTGATGACGGAGTCGGGTAACAATCCCGCCGCGCTCAAGTTGCTGCTGCTGCTGCTGGCGGTGCTGGTGCGTCCAGGACTGGTGTGAACAGCGGTCACAGCCGTGCCCGACTCCTCGAGGTTTGGCGCGGAGCTCGAGCTCAGCCGAGCGCGCTTCGGAGGCAGCTCGTCGGAGTGCTCTTGGCTGCGGTCGGCTTTTCGACGCGGTTCGGGCGTTGCGCCGTCAGCCTGTCGTTTCGAGCGTTCCGCCGCGAGCTCACGTTGCGCCGCCAGCCTGGCGTCCTTCTCGGCATTAAGGGCCTCCTTCATCTCGGCCTCGAGACTGGACAGCCGCTGCCGCAGCGCAGTTGCTTCGGCCTCGCGCTCCCGGATGGTTTTACGAAGCGCAGTCGCAACCGCCTCACGGTCGCGCACGGTTTGCCGCAGCGCCGTTGCTTCCGCCTCACGCTCGCAGACGGTCTGCCGCAGC